>Ga0180431_10010542_pt1 | contig 10258 bp, 5 predicted proteins | sample SS_ome_11_FD_132459 | JGI IMG/M metagenome (GOLD analysis project Ga0180431, IMG submission 132459) | Hypersaline lake sediment archaeal communities from the Salton Sea, California, USA - SS_1_MS_1 metaG | ecosystem: Environmental > Aquatic > Non-marine Saline and Alkaline > Hypersaline >... | reverse complement strand
TGACCGAGGCATCGATCTCGTCGGTCGTAGCCAGCCAGCCCATGGCCCGAGCGTAGTCACGAATGCGTCTTGGGTTGACGACAATCACGGGCAGATGCACTCCATAACCAAGGCCCGCTCGTATCCGCCGGTGGCCTCCAGGACGATCTTGTCGGGCTGGACGCCGAGCAGTAACCGGCGGCATCGCCCCAGGCCGCTGCGAGCGTAGTTGGGATCGACCGGGAAGCTTTACAAAGCAGCCGAACTTGCTATCCTGCCGGTAGTAGAAAGGGTGAATGCCTTTCAGCGGAGGAGGCTGTGGACGTGTTTCACCTGGTTGGTATGCCAGCCCTGGTACGAATGGGACGAATATGAAGATACAGACGATTCAAGCGCATGAACTGTTGGACTCGCGCGGCAACCCGACGATTGAGACCCTCGCGATTCTCGAAAACGGCCTGCGGGCGACCGCCATGGTTCCCTCGGGCGCTTCGACCGGACAGCACGAGGCGCTGGAGTTACGCGACCAGGACCCGCAACGGTACCTGGGCAAGGGCGTTCTCAAGGCCGTTGGGCACGTCAACGATGAGATCGCCCCGGCCCTCGTCGGCATGGACGTAACGGATCAGAAGGCCATCGACCAAGCCATGCTGGACCTGGACGGGACGTCCAACAAGTCCAAACTCGGCGCCAACGCCATCCTGTCGGTCTCGATTGCGTGCCTGAAAGCCGGCGCGGCAGCCCGGGGCATACCCTTCTACGCCTACGTCTCGACGCTCTGCGATCCGGAGCCGACGGACAAGTTCACCATGCCCATCCCCATGATGAACGTTCTTAACGGGGGCAAGCACGCCGAAGGCTCCTCCGATTTCCAGGAATACATGATCATGCCCCTCGGCGCGCCCTGCATAGTGGAGGCGGTGCGCTGGGGCGCGGAGATATTCCACAACCTCGGCAAGATCATCCAGGAGAAGGGCTGGCCCACCACGGTGGGCGACGAAGGTGGCTACGCCCCGCCGGTCAAGTCCAACGAGGAGCCCCTGCAACTGATCATGGCGGCGATGGAGAAGGCCGGCTACCGGCCCGGCGAGCAGGTGGCCATCGCCCTGGACCCGGCGGCCACGGAAGTGCACGTCGACGACAAGTATCATTTGGAAAAGGACGGCCGCAAGGACCTGACCTATGAGCAGATGGTCGACCTCTACGAGGACTGGATTCGCAAGTATCCGATCGTCTCGATCGAGGACGGGCTGGCCGAAGAGGACTGGGACGGGTTCAACCACCTCATGGCCGAGACCGAGGGCAAGATTCAGATCGTCGGGGATGACCTGTTCGTCACGAATGCCGACCGCGTCCGGATCGGCATCTGGGAAAACGCCGCCAACAGCGTGCTGATCAAAGTCAATCAGATCGGCACCATCACCGAGGCCCTGGAGACGATCGAGCTGGCCCGCGAGCACGATATGACCTGCGTTATCTCGCACCGCTCCGGTGAGACGGAGCTGCCTTTCGAGGCAGACTTCGCCGTCGGGACCCACGTGGGCCAGATCAAGATCGGCTCGCTGTCACGCTCGGAGCGCGTGGCCGAATACAACCAACTCATGCGCATCGAACGCGAGCTCGGCGACCGCGCCCAAATCGCCAAATTCCGCTTCGCCCGATAGGGCCTCGGGCGAAGTGCGCCGCTTCGGGGAAGAGCTTTCTCAGACCTCCTTTGTGATTCCGGGTTGCGGGGCGGCGTAGATGCCGTTGGGGCCGGCGTGGATGGGGGCCTCGGTGTCGAAGGTCATGTGGTCGATGTCCTGGACGAACTGGAAATCGCTCTTGATGACCTGGTCCCAGGTGATGTACTGGCCGGTATGGGTGGCGGCGCGGCCCATGATGGCGGCCACTTCCGCTTCGCCGGCGCGGCGGGCCTCGTTGTGCGGCGTGTTCTGGCGAATCGCATCGAGCAGGACCTGCCACTCGACGTGATACGGATTCGGGTCGTTGCGGCCGAACTCCCAGAGGAGATTCTCCTTGGTCATGTCGTGGCCCCGGTAGATCTGAGATTTGGGCTGGGCCAGCGTGGCCATAAGCACGGCCGAGCCCTTCGAGCCGTGTGCGTAGTCGGCGTAGGTGTTCCAGCAGCCGTGCATGTGCCGCGAAAAGGCGAAGAGCTTGGCCCCGTCGGCGAAGGTGTACTCGATCGTGTAGTGGTCGAACTGGCTGCCGGCGGCCTCGTAGCAGCGACCGCCGAAGCCCTGGGCCGAGACGGGCCAGGCGCCTTTGGCCCAGCAGGCCACGTCCACGTTGTGACAATGCCAGTCGATGAAGAAGCCCGACGAGACCCACGTGAAGCTGTTGGGATGCTGGAGCTGGAAGGTGACCTCGTTGGCGCCGGCCGGCAACGGCGGGCAATTGACCGGCCCGTGCACGCGGTAGATGCGCAGCGTGTGGACGTCGCCGATGGCCCCGTCCCGGATGCGGCGGATCGTCTCCTGCCGCGCCTGCGAGTGGCGCCACATGAAACCAACGCCCACCTTGAGACCCTTCTTCTCGGAACGCTCGGCGGCCTTGAGCCAGCGGCGCGTGTTGGGAGGGTCGGTGGCGAACGATTTCTCGGCGAAGACGTTGACGCCCTTGCTCACGGCGTATTCGAACATCATCGGGCGAAAGGCCGCGTGCGTGGTCAGCAGCACGACGTCGCCCGGACGAAGGCAATCGATCGCCTTCTTGTACGCCTCGAAGCCGACGAACTGCCGCTCCGGCGGGACGTCGATCTTTTCAGCCGCGATCTTCTTGAGATTCGTGAGGCTGTTTTGCAGACGCGGCTCGAACAGGTCCGCCATGGCGTAGAGCTTCACGGGCCCGCCCTGGGCCGCAAACGCGTCAGCCACTGCGCCCGTGCCGCGACCGCCGCAGCCGACCAGCGCCAGCTTGATCGTATTGCTCTCGCCCGCATAAAGACGCGGCCCGAGCCCCGCCACCACCGAAGCGGTGGCAACGCTTCCGGATAGTCTCAGAAAATCCCGGCGTGATTTCGCGCCGGCCGACGTGTTGGCGTGTGACCCACTCATGGCAGCCTCCCGTGATTGGCACATTTGCTCTGCGTCCGGCTCCGGCGTCGCGCGACGCCGCCCAAACCATGCGACAGCATATCACCGATTCGCGCCCCTGCAAAGTCCCGTACGCGCTTTTGCCAAGCCCGACAAGGAATCCGCCCTTGACTCGACCTTGTCGTTCCTGCGCCGCAGGATGGCTGTGATCCGCCGGCTGCTACCTCGCGCGTCAATTCGCGTTCTCATGGGCCGCTCCCGGCGTGAGCGTGATCGTGCCCACGTCGAACGGCTGCATAGTCTCGGCGTGCGTTTGAAAATCTCTCTTTGCGGTGTCCCAGCCTTGGGCGCGGATGGTGAGTTCGCAGGCCCGCGCCGGCAGCGCCGGGAAGATGGCAAACCGCCCGAGGTGGTCCGTGAGGATGCGCTTGTTGGGGCTGAGATTCATCCCCCACGTTTGTCCCTTGAGCCACGAACTGACGAGGGCGTGCTCAATAGGTTTTCCCTCGGAGCCGACGACGGTTCCTGTGATGCGAACGGCCGGCCGCAGAACGAGTCGAATGGCTCCCGTTGCTTCCCTTAGCTTCACTGAGCCGGCCCTGTTGCCCTTCACGTCCAGCGCAATCAGTTCGAACTGTCTGTTCTTGGGCTCACTGTCGCCATCGAGCCACTTGTCCCAAACCATCGTGAACCGTCCGCGCTGGTCGGTATATGCGGCACGCGTCGGACTCGGCATGAGAACCACTCGAACATCGCAAACAGGCCGTCCTTCGGCATCGACGACGATCCCCTCAACGCGAGCAGCCTTCCTGAGCGTCACTTCGCGACGCACGGTCTGGCCCGCCTCGATATCGAAGAAGAGAGACAGCGCATACGTATGAAACCCGCTCTTGCCAACGTCAACGAGTTTGTAGGCCCCGGCCGGTAATCGTATTCGGCACAGACCTGCCGCATCCGTCCGCCCCTGCGCCAATCGGTTGCCTTCGCGCGTAAAGACGGTCAGCCCCGCGCCCTCCACCGACGCGCCGACGGGGTCCATGACTTTCACTTCGAAGATGCCGCCTCGGGTCAGTTCCAGCTTGACGCCCTCCGTGGTTTCTCCCGCCTTCGTCCGGATCGAGATCGGCCATCCCACCCAGCCCGTGTCGGGCGCATGCGAAGTGGCCGCGCCCACCCAGAGAGGGCCTGTGGGAATCCCGCGAAAGGAGAAGCCGCCCGCGCGATCGGAGATCGCGGACTCAAAACCATAGGCCGCCCCTGTCTCGGTTCGCCCGAGGTTGACCGCAATCCCCGCAAGGGGCTCCGAATCCGTCGCGCTTACGACGGTGCCGCGAATCTGCGCTTCCGGCTTCAGCGTGAACTGGATGTCCGATTGCCCTGGTCCGTAGACCGTATACAGGGAATCGGGTAAGTCCCGGCTGCGGACCGTGCCGTAGCCTGTCGCCTCGATCAGGAAATCCGTCTGCCAGTCGGTAGACATCGTGGTGAATCGGAATCGTCCCCGGGCGTCGGTCTGCGTGGTGAAGAGCGTCCGGGCCAATGCCGACGGTATTTCGTACGAGCGCAGATGATCGCAGCGCAGCCCTTGCAGCGACACTTCGGCGCCGGCTATCGGTTGGCCCCGCTCGTCGATCACGAGGCCGGCAAGTTCGGCTGGTCGAGCCAGAGTCATATCGGCCCTCAGGTCGGCGAGCTGGGACCACCTGCGGCAATTCCAGGCCAGCCCCGCTTTCTGCACGGCGATCAGTCCGTACCGGCCTTCCGCCTCCGCCTCGATGGCAAAGGCATACTTGCCGTCCGTGCCCGTTGTCAGTTGTCTGTAGGGGCGGATCCTGTCCCGGCCGAAAGCTTCCCTGGAATCCACGATGTACAGAGAGACCTGCACCCCATTGAGAGTCTCTGCGTCGGGGCCCAGCACGACTCCTTCAGCCGTGTAGCGCATCGAGCCGCCGGCCAAGCCCAAGGTTGCGACAGCCAAGACACATAAGGTTCCCGCCATGCTCATGTATCCGCTCATCTCGCACGCTACCCTTCTCAGATCTGGGTTCCCTATTTGCCGTCCCAAGCTGGTTCTCCCGTACGTTACATGTCCCATGATACGACTTCGTTACGTCGGGTTTCAAGGGTTTCGGGTGTCCACGCGGCTGTTCTTGGGAGCTTCCGGCAACGGTCATCCACTTCGTGCGCCCTCGGTCGTATGGAGACGCGGGCCGATGCCCGCCGGAACCGAGCCGGCGGCCGGGGATGTTTTTTCTCGCTTTCGGAGCCGGTTTGTTGTTCAATGATGGCTATGACGGAACGATTGGATAAGGATCGGCCTGGTTCAGAGGGCCGCAAGAAGAAAACGGACGAGAAGACACAACCAACCGGCGGAGACTCGAATCGCCCGGTCGGGCAGCGCAGCGGCAAGAAACGGCGCTCGCGGCGCTCCCGCAAAAAGGGCAGCCGCGGACCGAAATGGAGCATCGAGCAATTCCAGGTGCCCGAAAAGGCGGGCGAGATGCGCTTTCACGACCTCGATTTGCCCGACCCGATCATGCATGCCATCGCCGATCTGAACTTTCAGTATTGCACGCCGATTCAGGCCAAAACTCTGGTTCACGCCAACGCCGGGCAGAACATCTCGGGCCGGGCGCAGACGGGCACGGGCAAGACCGCCGCTTTTCTGATCGCGATTCTGAGCCGGTTCCTGGAGCAGCCGGCCGAACCGGACCGGCCCAAGGGGACCCCGCGTGCTCTGGTGCTGGCGCCGACGCGCGAGCTGGTAATCCAGCTCGTCAAGGACGCCGAGGATCTCGGCAAGTACTGCCACGTCAACAGCATCGCCGTCTACGGCGGGCTGGAGGTCAAGAAGCAGAAGAACCGGCTCGACAAGCGGCCGGTCGATCTGATCGTGGCCACGCCGGGTCGGTTGCTGGATTTCATGCGGCGGGAGGTCATCGACCTCAAGCACGTCGAAGACCTGGTCATCGACGAGGCCGACCGCATGCTGGACATGGGATTCATCCCCGACGTCAAGCGAATCATCCGCCGGACCCCGCCCAAGAAGAAACGACGCACCATGCTCTTTAGCGCCACGCTGACCGAGGACGTGCTGCGTTTGGCGGCGCAGTGGATGCCCGATCCGGTCATCTGCGAGGTCGAGCCGGAACAGGTGGCCGTCGAGACCGTCGATCAGATCGTCTACATCGTCACCTCCCGCCACAAGTTCCGCCTGCTCTGCAACATTCTAAAGAAGCGACAGGACCGTCGGACGCTGATCTTCTGCAATCGGCGCGACCACTCCAACACGCTGGCTTCGAAACTGCGCAAGCACGGCGTGGCGTGTGAGCTTCTCTCCGGCGCGGTGCGCCAGAAGAAACGGCTCAAAATCCTCGATGATTTCCGCAGCGGCGCGGTGAAAGTGGTGGTGGCCACCGACGTAGCCGGTCGCGGGCTGCACGTCAAGGACATCGGGTTGGTGGTCAACTACGAGTTTCCGTACGAACCGGAGGACTACGTGCACCGTATCGGCCGAACCGGCCGGGCCGGCGTCGCCGGCACGTCCATCTCCTTCGCCTGCGAAGACGAATCCTTCACCATCCCCGCCATTGAGGAATACATCGGCAACCCTCTCGTCTGCACCATGCCCGACGAGGAGTTGCTCGCCCCCGTTCCCAGGCCACGCTGATCGGGGCCCATCGGTTTGCTCTAAGCCCATCTTGCCAATACCGAATCAAGGCATCCCCTTTTCCTACCGAAGAAGCGTGCAGGGACCCGAAGAGTTCGGCGACATTATGGGACGGCACCGGCGTTCTTGTCCGTTTCGGTTGTCACGTGGGTCCCGAACTGCCTCTGTTTTGATTTGAGTCGAGTTCGTGAGAGACAAAGAGGTCATCATCATAGGCGCCGGGCCGGCCGGCTTGACGGCTGCGTATGAGCTGCTTTTGCAAACGGACATGAGACCCGTCATCTTCGAGGCCACGGCGGACATCGGCGGCATCTCCAGAACGGTGAACTACAGGGGCAATCGCATCGATATTGGAGGGCACCGGTTCTTCTCCAAGTCCAGGCGCGTCATGCAGTGGTGGTTCAACATCCTGCCGCTGCAAGGCACGCCGAGTCCGGACGCCGGAGCCGCCCCGCTGGAGGGAGATTCCCGTTGGCCCTACGGTCCCGATCCGGCGGTGGATGACAAGGTCATGTTGGCGCGGACGCGCGTGTCGCGGATTCTGTTTCAGCGAAGGTTCTTCGACTATCCGCTTTCGCTGAGCAGACGCACATTGTCAAACCTGGGATGGCAGCGGACGGCGGCAATCGGCCTGAGCTACCTCGGAGCGAAACTCCACCCCATTCGCAAGGAACGGTCTCTCGGAGATTTCCTCATCAACCGGTTCGGGCGGGAGCTGTATCGGACGTTCTTTGCCGATTACACGGAGAAGGTCTGGGGGGTACCGTGTTCGGCCATCAGTCCAGCATGGGGCTCGCAGCGGATCAAGAGTTTGTCCGTGAAGAAAGCCGTGCTGGATGCCCTGCGGAATCTCGTTGTCGGAGATGCTTCTCTCCGAGACGCCCACACGGAGACCTCGCTGATCCGACGGTTCTTCTATCCGAAGTTCGGCCCGGGACAGTTGTGGCAGGAGGTGGCCGCTTCGATCGAACAGATGGGCGGGCAGGTTCATCTCCGCCACAGGGGTGTCGGCTTGCGGACTGAGGGCAATCGGATCGTCGAGGTTCGGATCCGCAACGAAGACACGGGCAAGACGACCACCAGGGCCGCTGACTACGTGATCTCCACGATGCCCGTCAAGGAGTTGATTGCATCTCTAAGAGACGATCCGCCGCCGGCGGTCCAAACAGTCGCTCGCGAGCTTGCCTACCGGGATTTCATCACCGTGGGCCTGCTCCTGAAGCAGATGAAGGTGCGCAATGAGAAGCGCACCCAGGCGCCGAGCGGCATGATCCCGGACAACTGGATTTACGTTCAGGAGCCGGATGTGAAGGTCGGACGGCTCCAGCTCTTCAATAACTGGAGTCCCTACATGGTCCGCGACGCCCACACGCCCTGGGTGGGCCTGGAATACTTTTGCAACGCGGGTGACGAACTGTGGCGTATGAGCGACTCTGAGATGACGGCGTTTGCAGCCGAGGAGCTGACCCGGCTCGGCCTGATTGACAGGGGCGACGTCCTGGATGGCACCGTGATCCGCGTGCCCTGCACGTATCCGGCGTACTTCGGCAGTTACGCAAGATTTCCCGTCGTGCGGGCCTACACCGACGCGATTGAGAATCTCTTTCTGATCGGCCGCAACGGCATGCATCGATACAACAACCAGGATCATTCCATGTTGACCGCCATGGCCGCGGTCGAAAACCTCGCAGCCGGTCGGACTTCCAAAGAGAACATCTGGGCTGTCAACACCGAACGCCAATATCATGAAGAGCGCAGCCGCAGCGACGCGCACGCCGTCGACACACCTGCGGGATATCGCAGCGACCAGCAATCAGATGGGCTGCAACGCGGGGTAGATCAGGCCGCCAGAATCAAGGCGGGCGTCTAACGCGGCGCTGCGGTAGTACATACCGCCGCCGGGCTCGCGTCGGTATTGGCCGGCGCTGACGCCCTTTCCGTCTTTGCCGATCCAAAGCTGCGCAAGCGGAAGACATTGATGTAGCTTTGGCCGGCGCCCTTGATTCGGGTGAGGAACTCGTACGGCCCGGTATTCTCCGGCTCGGCCAGAGCAGCGAGGTTCTCAAGTCCCCAAAGTTCGTAGTAACGGTCGCTGGGACGCAGTCCCAGCCGAGAATCCCACGCGACGTAGGCAATACCGTTCTCCCGGCAGTTCCGGATGAATCCGTTGGGGTCGGCGGCCTTCATTCCGCCGGTGTGTACGAAGTTCATGCGGTGCTGGGGGACGTAAAGACCGAGAACGCCCGCATAGGTGGTGGCGAGCCGCTCGTGGGACCCGGCGTTGTCCCGGTACCAGTCGGCCAGCCGCTTGAACTCGATGTCGCGCCGGCCCTCGCCGACTACCCGAACCAGCGTGAACTGGTTCGACACGATCACCAGAGAAAGCAGGGCCAGCGCACACAGGTCCCGCGCCGGGTGCCTCATTCCCAGACACAGCCAGCCGGCAGCGAGGAGAAGACCGGCAACCACCAGGGAAACGTAGGGTACGCTGGTCGATCTCATGCTCTGCTCTGCGAGTTCCGGCAGGGCCGGCGCCAGACTTATCGCCCACAAAGCCAGCAGCACCGCGACCAGAACCGGGACTGTGGATCGCACCTGTTGCGGTACCGGCCGCTCGGCACGCACAATTTGCCGGCAGCTTTGCAACCCGTAGACGGCGATCAGCGGGACAATCCACCAGATCGTGGAGCAGAATCGCGCCAGAACGAATGAGTGGAGTGCATGCACGATGACATAGACCAGAAGAAACATCAGCAGGCCGAGCACCTTCCAACGGCGTTCGACGAGACTGTGAAGGGCCCCAAAGCAAAAGCCGACGAAGAGGGGAATGGTGATGCCGGTCGACAGAATCGCTGCCGCCTGGCGGGGCAGAGCCTTCGGCACGGAGAAAAGCGGGGAACTCGCAACGAACCAGATCTCCGCTATGTATCGGACCAGGGCATTGCCGAAACTTCCGCCGGTGGACCACTCGTTAAGATAGTGGGTTTCGCCTTCGTCGCTGAAATTCAAAATGGTCGCGGCCATCCAGACCGCCAGCGGAACGGTCGCCAGCGCGGCCCAAGCCAATGCCCGCAGACGTTCGCGTGCACTCCTGCTCTGGACGGCGTCGAGCGCGAACGCCACGAGGATCAGCGCGGCCGCATCGTATCTGACCATCGTCGCCACTGCCGCCAGCACGTACCGCCAACGCGACCTGGTGAAGATGCAGTAGAACGTCGTCAGGATGCAGAAGTACAGCGTAGTTTCGGCCACCGGGTCGAAGACATTGCGCAGGGACCAGGGATGGATGGCAGCGACGAGAGCGATCCCGGCCGCCGCCCACCCAACGATCTGCCTGCCGACGAGCCAGAGCAGCACCAGTGTCAGCGGGTGCAGGATGGCATTGAGCAGCCAGCCGGCGGTCAGTTCGGGATGCGGGCCCGCGACGAAGCGACTGAGGCCGACCTGGAGCAGCCCCAGAACGGGATCGCGCTTGAAGCTGGACGGGACGTCAAAGGCCAGCAGCTCGCGGCCGACGCGCAGGAACCCGGTGAAATCCGGATTGGGCACCGGCTGGTGTCCGAAGTACAGG
>Ga0180431_10010541_pt1 | contig 10259 bp, 11 predicted proteins | sample SS_ome_11_FD_132459 | JGI IMG/M metagenome (GOLD analysis project Ga0180431, IMG submission 132459) | Hypersaline lake sediment archaeal communities from the Salton Sea, California, USA - SS_1_MS_1 metaG | ecosystem: Environmental > Aquatic > Non-marine Saline and Alkaline > Hypersaline >... | reverse complement strand
CGGTACAACATCTACATCATCGACGAAGTGCACATGCTCTCCACCAGCGCCTTCAACGCGCTGTTGAAGATACTGGAGGAGCCGCCGGGACACGTGATTTTCATCTTCGCCACCACCGAGCCCCACAAGATCCCCATGACGGTACTCTCCCGAACCCAGCGCTTCGATTACAAGCGAATCGCCGTCTCGGAGATCGTCCGTCATCTCCAGAAGATCTCCGAGGCCGAGGGCATCACGGTCTCGCCGGCGGCGCTGCTGATCATCGCCCGGGAGGCCCAGGGCAGCATGCGGGACTCCCAGAGCCTCCTGGACCAGATCATCGGATTCGCCGGGACGAATGTCTCGGAACAGGACGTGCGGGAGGTGCTGGGCCTGACCGACCGTGCCCTCATCTACCGGATAGCCGACGCCTTGACCCGTACCGACACCACCGCCGCCCTGGATATCTTGGCGGACGTCTACGGCCAGGGTTATGACATCGTGCACTATTACCGGGAGCTGGTGGAGCTGTTTCGCCATATCATGCTGGCCCGGGTCATCGACAACGCCCCGATGGAGTCCTTCACCGAGGAGGAGCGGAGTGACATCATCGACATGGGAAAGCGACTGGACCCGGACGTCCTGACGATCATGTTCGATATCCTCTTTAACGCCGAGCAGAGCATCACCCAGAGCATCGATCCCCTGATCGCGATGGAGCTGTGCGTCATCAAGATGACCAGGGCTGGGGACATCCGCGCAATCGCGGATATCATCTCCGAGATGCGATCTATGGAAACGGGAGGGAGCGGCGCCCCTTTCGTCGATAAGGGCACGGGAGTAGGGGAGGCGCGGAAAAAAAAAGAGCTGAGTGAGCCGGAACCCCGGGACCGGAGCCCACGTCCCGTCGAGCCCGGTGAGCATCCCGGGGATGCACACCGGCCGCGGCTGGAGGTGGATGGGGGTGTCAGCGGATTCCTCTCCTTTTTGGAGAATAAGGACCCCAGAATGCACTCCCTCATCACACAGCAAGGGACGGTGGTTCTGGAGGGAGACCGCCTGGTGGTGCGGATGGCCCGGGGGAGCAGTTTTATCGAGTATCTCAGCGATCCGGATCGGGCACTGAAGCTCCGGGATGAATTGACCTATTACTTCAAGCGTCCGATAGATTTTACGATAGAACAGGTCAGCGTCCCGGAATACGAAAAGACACAGCCGTCGGAAATGACGGTCAATGAAGAGACCGCCCCGGGTCCGCCTGTGAAAACCAGCACTGACGGCAGGCAGAAGCTGATCAACAGCGACACCGCCAGGCATATATTTGAAGTGTTCGAGGATGTGGATGTCCAGGAATATACTCCGGGAAAGAAATAGGAGTCAGCCAGGAGGATAACATGGCAAAAGGGAGCGGAGGCATACAGGATTTGATGAAACAGGCCCAGCGGATGCAGCAGGACATGATGCGCATCCAGCAGGAGCTGGCCACGAAAACGGTGGAGGCGTCCTCCGGCGGCGGCATGGTGACGGTGGTGGTCAACGGGAAACAGGAGCTGATGAGCATTGTCATCGAGCCGACCGTGGTCGATTCCGATGATGTGGAGATGCTCCAGGATTTGATCATGGCGGCGGTGAACGAGGGGCTGGCGAAGTCCCAGGATATGGTCAAAGAGGAGATGGCCAAGGTGACCGGCGGTCTGTCGATCCCCGGCCTGTCCATGTAGGATGTCCCGGGACGATGAACCGATCAGGCGGCTCACCCTGGAGCTGACCCGGCTTCCGGGCATCGGGGAGAAATCCGCCCAGCGCCTGGCGTATGCCATCGTGGGGATGTCCGCCCGGGACGCCCGGTCCATCGCCGCGGCTATCGTTGATGTCAAGGAGCGGATCACCACCTGCTCGGTCTGTTTCGATTTTTCCCCCACCGATCCATGCCGCATCTGTGCGGATACGAAGCGGGATGGATCGATGGTGTGTGTGGTGGAAGACCCCAGGGATCTCAGGGCCCTGGAAAAGGGCGGGGCGTATCGAGGGCTCTATCACGTATTACATGGGGTGATCTCCCCCATGAGCGGCACCGGGCCGGGTGAGCTTCGGATACAGGAGCTGGTCGCACGGGTGAAGGAAGGGAATGTGAAGGAGGTCATCATCGCCACCAACCCGACGAAGGAGGGGGAGGCGACCGCCCACTACATCCAGGACGCCCTCTCGGGTATCACGATATCGATCAGCCGTATCGCCCAGGGAATTCCCGCCGGGGGGGACCTGGAATACTTCGACCCGGCGACGCTGGAGGCGGCGCTGAACAATCGGAGGGGAATGTGAGGCGCATGAAAATTTTCATGAATGTGCCGGTATTTATTTCGCAATATGCCTTGACAAAAGCGGAGAAAAATGGGAATATTTAAAACTATTTTTACTTCCATGTTTTCCCGAAGTATCTGACAGTTTCGGTATATCAGGAGGTTCTGTGATCGAAATTATCTTTCACGGCCGGGGAGGCCAGGGGGCGGTCACATCCGCGGAGATGGTGGCCCACGCCGCCATATCCGAGGGGAAATACGCCCAGGCGTTCCCGAATTTCGGACCCGAGCGCCGGGGCGCGCCGGTCATGGCGTTTGCCAGAGTGGACGACAAGCCGATTCGCCTGCGGTCAAAAATATACGAGCCGAACTTCGCGGTGGTGCTGGACCCGAGCCTGCTTGAGATTATCAATCCCGAAGACGGCATGAACGGCGACGGGCTGGTGATCATCAACACCCACAAGAACGTATCCGATATTCGCAAGCAGTACGGCTATAAATCACGCTTGGCGGTCGTCGATGCATCGACCATCGCCCGGGAGGTCCTCGGTCTCCCGATTACAAATACGACCATGCTGGGGGCTCTCGTGGTCACGTCCCACGTGGTCAAGGAGGAGTCGATGCTGGAACCGTTGACGCATCGATTCGGCAGGATCGCCGAAAAGAACATAAATGCCTTCAAAAAGGCCATTACAGAGACGAAGATGGAGGTGTGACGCTTTGGCAAAGCCGATGGATGAATATACCTGGAAGGACTTAACCGTCGGGAACGTAGTCGACGAACCGGGCAACTCAGTCGATTACAAGACCGGAGACTGGAAATCCCAGCGGCCCATCTTCGACGAGAGCAAGTGCATACAGTGTGCCGTCTGCTGGAATTTCTGTCCCGACATGGCCATCTACCGCAAGAAGGATAGATTCTTTGCGGCGAACCTTGAATACTGCAAGGGGTGCGGCATCTGCGCCCAGGAGTGTCCCACCGGCTGTATTTCCATGGAGGAGGAGGTGTCGTAAATGAGCAATCGAGTCGGCATGGAAGTCTCCCTCATGGTGAGCGAGGCGGTGAAACAGGCCAATGTGGACGTCATCGCCGCGTATCCGATCACGCCTCAGACCCACATCGTCGAGCACCTCTCGGAGCTGGTGGCCGACGGCGAGCTGGATGCGGAATACATCTGCGTGGAGAGCGAGCATTCGGCCATGAGCGCCTGCTGCGGCAGCTCCGCCGTCGGCGCCCGGACCTATACCGCCACCGCGTCCCAGGGACTGCAGCTCATGAGCGAGGTCCTCTACGCCGCGGCGCCCATGCGCCTCCCCATCGTATTGACCCTGGCCAACCGGACGCTGTCGGCGCCGCTGACCATCTGGAACGACCACAGCGACATCATGGCCAATCGCGACTGCGGTTGGGTCATGATTTTCGTGGAGGACGGCCAGGAGGACTACGACCAGACGATCTGCGCCTTTCGCATCGCCGAGGACAAGCGGGTGCTGCTGCCGGTGATCGTCAACATGGATGGATTCATCCTGAGCCACGTCATCGAGCCCTTCGTGCCCGTCGGCCAGGATCTGGTGGACAAATTTCTTCCCCCTTACGACCCGGTCTACACCATGCACCCGGATAATCCGATAACCATGGGCGCCTTTACAATGCCTGAGATATTCGCTGAAACGAAAAAGGCCCACGAGGTGGCCCTCCATGAATCGTATGATGTCGTCTGCGAGGTGTGGAAGGAATGGGGAAAGCTCACCGGGCGCACCTACACCCCGGTGGAGGAATATCGCACCGACGATGCGGACACCGTGTTCGTGACGATGGGAAGCTTTTCCGGCCTCGCCATGGAGACCGTGGACCAAATGCGGGAAAACGGCATAAAGGTCGGCCTGGTGAAAATCCGCCTCTATCGCCCGTTCCCGGTTGCAGATGTGGTCTCTACCCTGAAGAAATTCAAGAACCTCCTGGTGGTCGACCGCGCCCTGTCTCTCGGCTTCATCGGCGGCCCCCTGGCGGCCGAGATCAAGTCGGTCATGTACAATACCGATGCGAAGCCGAACGTCTTCGATTTCGTCGCGGGGCTGTCCGGCCGGGATGTACCGCCCGACCAATTCGCCGAGATGTATCACATCGCCATGGACGGGATCAAGAAGGGACAGTGGGATAACTACTATATGGTCGGAGTGAGGGAATAATGGATAAATTTACCGTTTTCGCGCCCAACCTGATGAACCAGGCGGAGTATTTCGCCCAGGGGCATCGGGCGTGTCAGGGGTGTGCCGAGGCCCTGGCCGTCCGGCACGTGCTCAAGGCCCTGGGCGACGATATCGTCATCGGAAACGCCACCGGATGCATGGAGATCGTATCGTCTCCCCTGCCGCTGACCTCATGGCGGGTGCCGTGGATTCACGTCACCTTCGAAAACGCCGCCGCGGTGGCGTCCGGGATGGCCGCGGGATTGAAGGCCCTCAAGAGGAAGGGGCGCATCCCGGACAAACGCATCATCGCCGTGGGTATGGCGGGAGACGGGGGAACCAGCGATATCGGGCTCCAGGCCCTCTCCGGCGCGCTGGAGCGCCAGCATGAGGACTTCATCTACGTCTGTTTCGACAACGAGGCGTACATGAACACCGGTATCCAGCGCTCCAGTTCAACCCCCTTCGGCGCCACGACCACCACCTCTCCCTCGGGAAAGAAATCCCAGGGGCAGAGCACCTGGAAGAAGGACATGCCGAAGATCGCCGCTGCCCACAACATCCCGTATGTGGCCACCGCCTGTTCGAGCTATCCCTTCGATCTCCAGGAGAAGGTCAAGAAGGCCGTCGATTCCGGGGGGCCGGCGTATATTCATTGCCTGTCGGTGTGTCCCACGGGATGGCGCATCCCCTCGCATCTCGCAATCAAGTACGGGAAGCTGGCGGTGCAGACCGGGATATTCCCCCTCTACGAGGTGGAGGACGGCGTTTACCGGCTGACGAAGAAGCTCGCCAAGCGCCGCCCGGTCACCGAGTACTTCAAGGGCCAGGGGAGGTTTCGCCACCTGACAGAAGGCGATATTCAGGACATCCAAGAGCGGGTGGACGCTGAATATGAAAAGCTCATTAAACTTACCGAACTGTAAGCGCTGAGGATCGTATCGTATGTCATACAACCCCTCGTTTGTAGAAGATGTCATCAAGTCCTTCGGCTCGGAGCCGTCCCGGGTGATCCAGATGCTCCAGGATATACAGCATGAGTATCGTTATGTTCCCCGGGAGGCGGTCGCCCAGCTGTCCAGCACGCTGGATATCCCCGAGCCGCAGATATACCATATCGCCACGTTTTACAAGGCGTTCAGCCTGGAGCCCCGGGGCAAACATGAAATTAAAGTGTGCCTCGGCACCGCCTGCCACATCAAGGGGGGAAAGCGCATCGCCGAAGGTTTCGAGCGCTCCCTGAATGTAAAGGCGGGTAAAACCACATCAGACAAGATGTTCACCCTTGAGACGGTCAACTGCCTGGGCGCCTGCGCCCTGGCGCCGTTGGTGCAGGTGGACGAAGACAACCACGGGAAAATGACCATGGAAAAGGTCAACAAGGTCATTAAAACATATACCGACAAGAAATAGATAAAGGTCGCATTGATGAGAATCGAATCAGCGGCGAAGCTGGAATCATATCGCACGGAACTCTTGAAGTCCCAGGACCCGGATCGGCAGAAAATACTGGTCTGCGGCGGCACCGGCTGTCTTTCCAACGGCAGCATGGAGGTGGCCCGGGTCTTCGAGGATGAGCTGAAAGCCCAGAATTTGAAGGCCGAGGTGGACGTCAAGATGACCGGATGCCACGGCTTCTGCGAGCGGGGACCCCTTGTGGTGTTTCTGCCCCAGGGCGTATTCTACGAGAGGGTGGGGGTCAAGCAGGTTCCGGATATCGTGAAGAGCACCCTTGTTGAAGGCGGCGTCTTCAAGAAGAGCCTCTACAAGGATCCGAACACGAAAGAGGAAATCCTCAAGGAAGAGGATATCCCCTTTTACAAGGGGCAGTTGCGCTGGGTGCTTCGTAACAACGGAAGAATCGACCCCACTAACATCGATGATTACATCGCCGTGGGAGGATACGGCGCCCTCGCCAAGGCGCTGTCGGATATGACCCCGGCCCAGGTCGTGGACGAGGTGGATAACGCCAATCTTAGGGGACGGGGAGGCGGCGGCTTTCCCGCCGGCCGCAAGTGGCGCACGGTCATCGATGCCGAGGGCGATCGGAAGTTCGTCATCTGCAACGGCGACGAGGGCGACCCCGGGGCGTTCATGGATCGCTCGATCATGGAGGGCGATCCCCACAGCGTCATTGAAGGGATGATCATCGGCGCCTACGCCATCGGCACCGACACCGGATATATCTACGTCCGCATGGAATACCCCTTGGCGGTGAAAAACCTGTACAAGGCCCTGGATGACGCCCGGGAGCGGGGATTCCTCGGAAAGAACATTCTGGGGACCGATTTCTCCTTCGATATCGAGATCGTCCGGGGGGGCGGGGCGTTCGTCTGCGGCGAATCGTCCGCCCTGATGGCCTCCATCATGGGAAAGGCCGGGGAGCCGAGGGCGAAATACGTCCGCTCCGCGGAGAAGGGATTGTGGGATCTCCCCACCAACCTCAACAACGTGGAGACCTGGGCCAACGTTCCCCTCGTCGTCAGCCGGGGGGCGGACTGGTTCACCTCGGTGGGGACCGACGGCAGCAAGGGCACCAAGGTCTTCTCCCTGGTGGGGAGCGTCAAGAACGTGGGCCTGGTGGAGGTCCCCATGGGGTACACGCTGCGCCAGATCATCTACGATATCGGCGGCGGCATCCTGAATGACAGGGAGTTCAAGGCGGTGCAGACCGGCGGTCCCTCAGGCGGCTGCATCCCGGAAAAATACCTGGATACGAAGGTGGACTTCGACGAGCTGACGAAGCTCGGCTCCATGATGGGCTCCGGTGGCATGATCGTCATGGACAATGAAACCTGCATGGTGGACGTGGCGAAGTACTTCACAAACTTTCTGGTGGATGAGTCCTGCGGCAAGTGCGTTCCCTGCCGGGAGGGACTCAGGCAGATGCTCGGCATCCTCGAGCGCATCACCGCCGGCAAGGGGAAAGAGGGAGACATCGAGCTCCTGGAAGACCTGGGCGATGCCATGACCTGGGGATCGCTCTGCGCCCTGGGCGGCAGCGCCGCAAATCCGGTGCTTTCCACCATCAAGTATTTCCGGGACGAGTACGAGGCCCACATCAAGGAGAAGCGGTGCCCCGCCGGCGTGTGCCCGGACCTGATAGAGTTCTCCATCGACAAGGACGCCTGTATCGGCTGCACCCGGTGCGCCAAGGTGTGTCCCGTTTCAGCCATCGCCGGGGAAAACAAAAAACCCCACACGATCGATAAATCGAAATGTATCCGCTGTCGGGCATGCTACGAGGTCTGCCCCACGGACGCGGTTCGCATTACATAGAGGGAGACATGGAACAGACCATTACCGTTACGCTCAACGGAAAAGAGGTGACCGCAACCGAGGGGGAGAGCATCCTGGATATCGCCCGGCGGACGCATGTGTATATCCCGACGCTGTGCCACAACGATGCATTGGAGCCCTATGCCGCATGCCGCATGTGCCTGGTGGAGATTGAACAGCGGGGACGTACACGGCTCGTCACGTCGTGTAACTATTATCCCTCGGACGGCCTGGTCATCACCACCGATACCGAGCGCGTCGTTTCCACCAGAAACGTCATCCTGGAGCTCCTCATGGCCCGGGCCTCGGGTAACCGGGAGGTGCAGAAGCTGGCGGATCGCCTCGGCATGAGCGAGACGAGGTTTAAAAAAGTCGGCGATGACTGCATCCTGTGCGGCATGTGCGTTCGTGCGTGTTCCGAGGTTGTGGGGGTGGACGCCATCGGGTTCCAGAACCGCGGGATCAGCCGCATGCCGACCACGCCCTACATGGACCCGTCTGAAACGTGCATCGGCTGCGGTTCCTGTGTCTATGTGTGCCCCACCGGTTACCTTACCATGGAGGACAAGGACGGTATACGAACCATCAAGAACTGGAAGGTAGAGTTGAAGCTGGTGCAGTGCAAGGAATGCGGCGAATATTTCGCCACCGAGCGGTTGGTTCAGTTTTTAAAAGAGAAAAAGGGGCTTTCTGAAGCGATTGCTGATGTATGCGAATATTGTCGTTGATATAAAAAAAGTGTTGAAAAAAGCGAATTGTTCTGATATAGTCTCAAAATATATCGAGGCTTATACTTATTGGGGAGAAGGTAGATGAGCTTCACGCAGTTGATTCTTTACGATGAGCAGTTCAAGCAAATAAACGAAGTTCTTGAGAAGCTCTACACCGAAACGAACGCGAAAGTGATTTTCCTCGTGGATCGGAACGGGCAGTTGATCGCCAGTACCGGTGAAACGGAGAACCTCGACACCACGTCTCTCGCCTCCCTGACGGCTGGAAACATCGCAGCAACCGGCAGCATGGCGAAGCTCCTGGGGGAAAAAGAGTTTACCATAATTTTTCACGAGGGGTATCGGGATAATATATATATTTCAATAGTCGGACGCAGGGTTATCATGGTGGTGATTTTTGATGAGCGTTCGTCTTTAGGCCTGGTGCGGCTGCGCGCCAAGAAGGCCGGCGAGGATCTCACAAAAATCTTTGATGCTCTCATGAAGAAAGTTGAATCGAAAACTGAAGAGGGTGTCTCGCCCTTTGCCGAGATCACTGACGAAGATATTGATAGGCTCTTTAGCGAATAGAGAGAACGGGTTCCATGTCTTTTATCAATTATCCTGCAAGAGAAATAAACTGTAAGATCGTCTACTATGGCCCCGGCCTCTGCGGTAAGACGACGAACCTGCAATACATATACAAGAAAACGAATCCCGACTCCAAGGGCAAGATGATTTCTCTCGCCACGGAGACGGAGCGAACGCTTTTCTTCGATTTTCTCCCCCTGTCCCTGGGGGAGATTCGTGGTTTTACCACCAGGTTTCATCTCTATACCGTTCCCGGCCAGGTGTTCTACGATGCCAGCCGGAAGCTGATCCTCAAAGGGGTCGACGGCGTCGTGTTCGTGGCGGATTCCCAGGTGGAGCGAATGGAGGCGAACCTGGAGAGCCTTGAAAACCTGAAGGTGAACCTGGAAGAGCAGGGCTATAACCTGGACAAAATCCCATACGTCGTCCAGTACAACAAGAGGGACCTGCCCAACGCAGCGCCCCTGGAGGAGATGAAGAAGCTCCTCAATCCCAACGACGTGCCGGACTTTGAATCGGTGGCCACCGAGGGGACCGGCGTGTTCGAAACCCTCAAGGCGGTCGCCCGGCTCGTCCTGGTGGAGATCAAGAAGGGCGCCAGCGAATAGGGGGCCGGGAGGGGTTAAAACCGGGAAGGGCGGGAAGAAAAGAACGAGGATTCGTCTGATGGAAATGGAGGGCAACACGGCCCTCCTTTCGCGAGAAAGAGACGAGTGGTAAGAGAAAAGCAGTTCTCTTATCATTTTTTATTTGCATTTCAAGGACAGTGTGGTATATAGAATAATTACCTAATCCTCGGTAGCTCAGTTGGTAGAGCGGGTGGCTGTTAACCACCATGTCGCAGGTTCGAGTCCTGCCCGGGGAGCCAGTTATTTCAAGGGGTTACGAGTTTTCGTAACCCCTTTTTTATGGGGTGTTACAAGAAGTGTTACAAGTTCTCTGCAAAAAAAATCAATCGACCTTTTTGAAAACAATAAGACCTTTATTCTCCTCATTTTCACCAAATTTTAGTAATTCGACGGTTCTATCTAGATGCTTATCGGTTACGTTGAGATAGGCCATCGTGGTGCTGATGTTTGAATGTCCGAGCAATTGCCTTATCGATTCAAGGTCTGCACCTTCCATGAGCAGATGGACTGCAAACGTGCGTCTCATACAATGCCATGCACCTTTCTGTCTCACATGAGCTGCTTCGGTAATCTTCATAAGG
>Ga0180431_10010539_pt1 | contig 10260 bp, 10 predicted proteins | sample SS_ome_11_FD_132459 | JGI IMG/M metagenome (GOLD analysis project Ga0180431, IMG submission 132459) | Hypersaline lake sediment archaeal communities from the Salton Sea, California, USA - SS_1_MS_1 metaG | ecosystem: Environmental > Aquatic > Non-marine Saline and Alkaline > Hypersaline >... | reverse complement strand
CGGGCGGCCGTGCTTAATGTCTGCCCGAGTCGCGGTGCAAAGCAGCTTCAACAGGAGTAACGATGAGGATACTCGTAACTGGAGGGGCGGGATTCATCGGTTCGCACGTCTCCGAAGCCTACGTTCGCGATGGCCATGAGGTTCTCGTACTGGACGATCTATCGACGGGACGCGAGGAGAACGTCCCTAACGGGGCATGTCTGGAGGTCGTGGACCTGCGTGAGCATGGGCGGGTCAGAGCATTGCTTGAGAGCTTCCGGCCTCACTTGATCAATCATCATGCCGCACAGATCGACATCCGTCGTTCGGTCGCGGATCCGCTCACCGATCTAGGGATCAATGTTGTCGCCACGGTTCACCTGCTCCAAAGCGCCGTTGAGATCGGTGTGGACGGGATTCTCTTCGCGTCCTCCGGAGGTGCGATTTACGGGGAGACTCCTCACCCGGTCGTCGAAGAGGCTCCCAAGGCTCCGATCAGTCCCTACGGAGCAGCCAAAGCAGCGGTTGAGGGATACCTGTTCTCCTATACGACTACGTTTGGGCTTAAGAGTTTCTCGCTTCGATACGGGAACGTCTACGGCCCGCGGCAGGATCCCACCGGAGAGGCTGGTGTCGTTGCCATCTTCTCCCGTGCGATGCTCGCTGGAGGTCGACCGACCATCTTTGGTGATGGAAAGCAGGTTCGGGACTACATCTTTGTGTTGGACGCTGCCCACGCCAACCTGCTCGCGACCGAGCGCTTGCTCTGCGAAACTGTGCTTCCGCAGACACCGGATACGATCGCTTACAACATTGGTACCGGGAACTCGACCTCCGTGGAGGAGTTGTTCTCAGAGCTCAAAGGGGTCACCGGCTTCGAGGAAACGGCAGTGTACGCCGAATCCCGTGTCGGAGAGCTGTTGGAAAGCCGCTTGAACGTTACCAAGGCCGGCCGGGAGCTTCGTTTTGTGGCCGGGGTCCCTTTTGCCGAGGGGCTCGCTCGAACCGTGGAGTGGATCCGAACGCACTAGGTCGAACCGGCAACAGGCCGTCGCTTTTTCGACACAGACGGATGTCTCAATCGGGTGGCTCCGCCCACAGGGTCTTCGGGTAGATTCCCCGGGCGATGAGGTCTCTTATTCCCTGCTGTGCTGTCGCCCGGTCCTCGGGGTGGGTTACTCCCAGCCATTGTTCGGAGGTGGGAATCACCGTGACGTGTGCTCTGCCTTGCTGGACAAGATCACCGATTACTTCGGGCAACAGATACTCGGCCGTTTCGAGCGTTTGGCTGTCCCGGCCGAGGAATCGGCGGAATCGTGTCTCCAGCTCTGCGAACAGTGTGGGGCTGAATCCCCACATATTCATCGATACAAGGGTTCCAAGAGGAATGTCGAGCCAGTGCTCGCCGTCATCCGATGCCCTCACGGTCTTCTCGAATCGCTGCACCTTCATCCGTTCGTCTATCCGGACGAGCGAGCCGTCCGAACTCACCTCGCACACCCCGCGCGCTACCGATCCGTGGTCAGTGAGGGTGTTCTCGACGGGGTAGCCGATGATGCAGCCCCGAATTTTTTCTTCTTCCACGTCTTCGAGAAACTCTGCGAGTTGCCGAAACGACCTGCGGCCGTAGAAGTCGTCTGCGTTGATTACCCCAAACGGAGCGTCGATCGTGTCGCGGCAGACGAGAACAGCATGTGCCGTGCCCCACGGTTTCCGTCGATTGCGGGGGACGGCGAATCCCTCGGGGATACCCTCCACTTCTTGATAGGCGTAGCGCGTGTCGCAGTGCCGCTCAATGGTCCGGCCGACCTTCTGACGAAACGCGGCCTCAATGTCCCGCCGGATGACGAAGACCACCCTCTGGAATCCCGCGTCGAGTGCGTCGTAGACGGAATAGTCGAGGAGAATCTCGCCGCTCGGTCCGATCGGCTCGATCTGTTTCAAGCCGCCGTAGCGGCGGCCGATCCCTGCAGCCAGGACGACCAAAGTCGGTGGTCTAGACATCCCTCCTCCTTGGAATCCGCGTAGCCTAGAGGCAACGCAGATGATGCACCGGATGGTGACCGTCTGACAGGAACGGGATGCATCACAGGACTCGAGAAATCAGGATTTGTTGTCCCTTTTCCCGGGTCGTTGCCCTCACACTCATCCCCTGTCAGGATGCCCTTGCATCAAGTTCTAGCGTGCTGGAGGATACCGATTCGGATTTACATTGGCAAAGTACGTGCGCGTCTGGCACAACAGTCCAATCCCTTGCACGAAAACCGTAGAGCACACGAGGCGTCGTTACACATAACTTTTGGGAAGCAGATGTATAGACGCAGAGCGCTCACAGGGTGGCATCAGCCTCAATGAACAGATGGTTCTAGCCACAGGCGCCTCCACCGCCCTCGGGAGGGTCAGGGGCTTGCGTTTTAGGTGGGAGAAACCTCGTCTCCACCGTCGGTCGATTCGTCTCCGTAATTCCAGTTGTACATTAAGATGACTTCGTCTGGATCGTAAGAAGACAGAGCATGGAAGGTGACGATAAGCGGGGCTAGGTCAGTCGGTGCGCTAACCGTAAACGATACCCGAGCATGTTTAGATCCCGCACGTGCATCCAGTGAGCACCAACAGTACTAAGCCAACAACCAGCAGCAAAAGCAGTAGTCTTTTCATGCCTTTATATTAGGCTTCCACGCGTGGAGACTCTGTGAGGACCGCGTGGGGTTTCCGTGAGGATCTCAGCGGGCCTTGGGTCTTCCCTGCCGAGCTTGGGTGAGGGTCGGCGTGATTGGAATGAGGCGGGGATTCTGTGCTGGAGCCAGAATCGGTTTTCGCCTTCGCGGAGGTCTGCTGTAGAGTACTCCCAGTCTGGATCTATGGGGCGTGAGCGGCTCATCCTGTACGCTGAAATGAAGAGAAGCAAGCACTGAACCCGAGGCGCGATGGTTTCTCTTAGTCTTCTATGAGGCAGGGACGTGCAGTTTGAGGCTTAAGGTCTGGAGCCCAGCGGGCACGACCCAAGGCCGGCGAGGACCGTTGGAGTATGCACACCCAACGGAGACGTGGCAATCCCGGCGACCGCTGCTGGTGCAAAGACTACCGCAGCCAGCAGAGCGAAGATGAAGACCAGTTTGAGATATCGTTGCTTCTTGCCAGACATTTTGACCTCCAGTGTTTGGGTTGTGGCCACAGCTTATGTACAACCCAACGTGCCGCTGGTTTCAGCATTTTCTGCCAGGATCTACATTGTGTGAAGCGTAGCGAAGCCGGACTAGGACAGTCCAACTGGAGCCTTGGGGCCAATACCGGGGCTCTGTTGAGCGGTCGGCCTTGGTAGCGTTCCACAAGCTACGTTTTAGTGTACGAAACGATTCTCACGCGGTGGAGTGGCCGAAAGCTGAGTACTCTTGGGCTTCTGTCTTCCTAGCGAATTGCGTACGAACTCTCTCTTGCATCAAAGGAGTTCACCCGGGTGATATTGTGACGTAACGCGATTCCGGCTATTGTTCCAACTCAAGGAGGTCACCTTGCGCAGTGTGGCGTTATTGATCATCGGAGTACTCCTTGCAGGAGTCACGTGCGCTGCGTCGTTTGTCCATGGACCGTACAGCGGGGCTCCGAGCCGAGACGCTGTAACGATTAGCTGGTCTTGCTCACCGCCTCTTCCAGGACGGGTGGAGTATGCCCCCCGCGCAGTGGTTGAGAGCCGCGATGAGTTGCCGTACGCGGTTCTTGTCCCCGCCGCCGAAGCGGATCGCTACCATCCCACGACGCACGTTCGTCTGGAGGGCCTCAAGCCGGCAACGCAGTACGTCTACCGGGTGGTTCTTACGGAAGGCGAGACCGAGTTCGCGAGTCCGCTGGGTCTATTCTCGACAGAGCCGGAAATCGGTAAGCCCATCTCGTTTGCTGTTCTTGCCGATACACAGTGGCAGTGGGAGGGCATCAATCGCCTGGAGATGGTCGGCGATGCGATCGCCTCTGATTCAACACGATTTGATTTCATCCTTCATGCGGGTGACGTTGTGGAGAGTCCGGCAACGCCTTACTGGGACCACTGGTTCTCCTCGTTCGACGACATGCTTCTTGTCGCTCCGTTCATCCCCGTTCTTGGAAACCACGAGAAGAACCATCGCTCCTACTACGAAGCGTTCGTTCTCCCGCCCGGCGCAGGGAAGGACGACGAGCGGTGGTGGGCACTTCACTGGGGGGACGTTGTGATTGTTGGGCTCGATACGAACGTTCGCAAGGCCACGGAGATGACGGCGCAACAGGAATGGGCCAGGACCCATCTCTCTGGTCCTGAACCGCACAAGTTCGTGATCTTCCACCACCCCGTCTTCTCGTCCGACCTGTTTTATGGCAGCGGCTACCTACTCGACGTGATCTATCATCCCATATTCGTCGAAACAGGCGTTGACATTGTGCTAAACGGCCATTCCCACCACTACGAGCACATCGTGAGGGACGGGGTGACCTATCTCGTAGTTGGAGGCGGAGGCGCTACTCCGCGTCAGACAACGCCCGAGCACGTCGAGGGTTCGGATGTTTCCATCGAAGGACACAACTTCTACGTTCGCGTGACGGCCTCGTCTTCCGAAATCACCGTTGATGCGATTTCCGTAGCCCGGATTGTGGGTGAGACCGTTGTCCCAACCGGCGGAGAAGTCCTCGATTCGTTCGTCATACCCTGTGCAGTGGACACTATATCGCTCCTGCGCGGCTAGGCCTTCCAATCTGGGCGTAAGCTCTGGCTGGCGTTGCTGTTGCTGCGATCGTCGTTATCTGGAGGGTGGTTCGCGCAGTGAAGCGCTGATCCAAGCTGCACATTGCACGTGCCAATCATGAGAAGGAACGGTCAACGATCAGCCGCGCCCCTCAGGCCGGGGAGTGGTACATACGCTCGCTTGAACCTGGTTGTGGACACTGTTACGCCGTCCCAGGTTGTTCCCACTGGCTGTTGCTTTGGCCATCTACGGCTACCATTTTCGCAAGACCTGCGAGCAGCACGTTGCCCGGGGTTAGGAAGCCGCTCCCTTGGCCTGGATGATCAAGATGGGCGGATACTTCCTTTTCGAGGCTCTATCGCAAAAACAAGAAAGGCAGCACCTACTGTATGGATGCTGCCCTCGTCTCTCTTATCCGAACTTGCTTCTTACGCTACGACGACGTCGTTCGCCTGGGGGCCTTTTTGCCCTTGGCCAAGAGTGAATTCGACTTTCTGCCCTTCCTCTAGCGACTTAAAGCCGTCGCCACGAATGGAACTGTAGTGCACGAACACATCTTCACCCTGCTCGCGCTGAACAAAGCCGAATCCTTTGGTGTTGTTAAACCACTTAACGGTACCGGTTTCACGTTCTGCCATGGTCTTCCTACCTCCTGAGTGTTGGGGGTTTCATCTAAGCAGAACGCTCTAAGCGGGAATCCAAAAAGCTGTACTCCAAAATAGAACAGCTGCAAGACTGCCAACAACGCACGTATCATATCCCATCTTGGAACAACTATCAAGTCCAAAGAAAACCCGCCTGATTCATGCAAGCTCCTATCGAAATGAGCCCGAAGCAGGTGACTATGCTGGCTCGTGACTTCCCATTGCCGCGATACCTAATGACGTAGCGCTGAATCTTGTTGTGCTTGTTCCTACTGTACGCTGGATCTGAACATTCACTTGCTGAATCACGGGATATCGAGTAATATATAAACTGGTGTTATCCGTTTGACCTTATTTCTTGAGGGGTGCGTCCGAGTTGCACGTTTTTGGTACCGACGCGCAACACGCTTAGCCAATGCCCACGACCCAGACCCCGAGTCTTTTTTGGCCTGTCTGTCTTTGGGGCAACCATCCATGGGCTCTACTACCTGCCTTGCTTCAAGGGGGGAACGGTCGAGCTCGCCTTCCTTGTGCTCCTGCGCTCCCTGGCCCTCGTGGCCCCGCTTTACATCCTTCTCAAGGGAAAGCGGATTGCTCACGTAATAAACGGCTCCCTTATCACCGGGTGGTCTCTCTACACCGCGTGGCACGTTTGTTACTTCGTCTACCTTTAGCAGAAGCAGCTCTCGTCAGGCTTTTCGGCATTGACGATCCGGGAATGACGTGTATCTCCCTCCCAAGAGCCTGTGGCGGCAAGACGATAGTATTTCACTCGGTTGGGATTTCCGGCAGCTCGGTCGCGGACACGTAGATTTCGTTCGTCCGCACGAAGCCCGCAAGGAATCTACGCGATGTCAACCACTGGGAGTAGTGTGCGTGGATGGCATCTAGCTTGGCTTCGACTGTCCACTCTGGTAGTGCCACGGAATGCCAGGGTTCCTCGGCAATAGATACGGGAAGGATGCTCAAGGGGAGAGCAACGTGCACTCCCCTGGGACTGGCCAGCGCTCTTCAAACAGGTGAACCAAGTAGCAGCGAATGTCGGGAGCCACGAACTGAGATGCGGATGTCTCCACGTTCTCCAACGCCAATATCGCGAACCGATAGCCGGCACGATGGTCAGGATGAGCATCCAGCGGATGTGGGAGATAGAGGGTGGTGGGACAAAAGCGGTGGAGGATGAAGGCAAGGTTCTCCACCAGGTTCGCGCCACAGTATTTGGCCGATGGGTTAAATGCGGCGTCAGAGTACTTTGTATCCCGGTTCGTGAATCGGCTCTTGTACGGGTCAATCGGCAACAAGTGATCCTCCAGCAGCGGCGTCAGGCCGCAGTCGGGGTAGTTGAGAAACACTGCATTCTCCGGCGGAAGCCCGAGCCGTTGGAGGGCTAACACCGCTTCCTTCTGATGCCTCGAACCCAGAGCGCGGTACTCGGTCGGGACGTGGAACGGGTTCATCGTGATGACCCGCCTCGCCGCCTTGTTCGCATCCCCACTGATCAGATAGACAACCAGTACAGATGTGCCTGCTGCTGCGTCCGCCATCGTGCCGCCGACCCCGAGGACGTCGTCGGGGCGAGGGGAAACAATCATGATCCGGGTCGGGCCAGCCTCTTCATGGTCGGGCACAACGCCGGGCTCGACGGAGACGAACCACAGAACGGGTGCCTGAAGGTAGGTGTAGATCCCCGAGATGACCGAAATGAGGACTGTGAATGTCACGAGCAGCCACTGTCTGCGCCGCCAGAGGTGCAGGCGAGAAACCAGCCGTCGCGTCGCCTGCCGAAGAGACCTCATTCATCCACCGTCTTTGCTCCCGGCGACTCTGCCTCTTCGTCTGCGGGATCACGAAAAGGGTCAGCGTTCCTAGCAGAAGCATCCCGACACGGGTCCAGGAGCCCGGAAAGAGTGCCTCGTACCGCCCGAGCACATCGAATCCCAGGCTTTGAAAGAGTGCCCGCGCGGCGAGATTGGCCTCTACTACCGAGACATGGATTCCAAAGATCCCCACACCGCTCGCTTGGGCGACGAAGCGGAGGACAAGTTCCTTTCCCAACCCGTGACAGCGGTAGTCTTCGCGCACGCCAACGTGAAGATGCGCAGGGTAGTCAAGCCTTGCTCGTGATTTGAGTGTGTGGCTGCTCGTCCAAGTACGCAGCCCTGCCCATGCAAGCCGCCCGACCGGGCAGGAAAACAGCACACCGGTAACAACCGCACGGAAAAGGGCCGCTGGTACGATGCGGCCCGCCATGACTCGATGCCTCCTCGCGGTGGAAAGACAGCCGAACAGATAAGCGACCACACCGTCGGCCGAATCATCGACCACCCAACAAGATTCAGGCTCGAAGTCTGTGTAGTACCGGGTGAGAATATCTGACACCAACCGGTGGCCACTCAGGCACACCGGAAAGATCCGTTGATCCGCACAAGTGACCACAAGCTGCCTGATCGATTCACGGTCGGACGGTCCGAGTTCGCTGTCGAGGGTTGCTCCTTTGCTATGAGAGTACATCCTTTTGCTGGTCGGCGCTGCGGGACCTTGGACAAAACTGATCTGCCTCGGCTGCGGTGTAATAGCTAATCCAGGGTGCCCAGTCGGGCCGCCGCCGATTACCTCCAGTCTACTCTTTTTCGGCACCACGACCCCAACGAACAGAAGAGATAAGCCTGCCCAGCCCAGCTTGGTCGGTCCCGTTCTGGAGGGGGTCCAAGCTGTCTCATCATCCGTATGTCAAAGCAGGGATATGCGCTTGGGGCTTGCGAGAGCAACAGCTAGAGGAAGGTCAATTTAGAACGTGCTTCTGGAGCCTATGAGATTGATTAAAAACTCGAGTCCTGGCCATCGCGTGGCAATGGGCGTCCGGGAGCGCCGAGTCAATTTCCTTCGAATCGTTCGTTCTGATCCGAGCATGGGCTGATTTCAGAGAGTGGCCGCGTTTTCCCCCTGGACTGAAAGGCAAGTGGCGGTTTTAGAATCGTCTCCCACTGCGGTAGCGGTCAAGAATGTACCCACCATCGTGTCGAACAGACGAAGGATTTCGGTTGGGTCGAAGATCGTGATTGCACCGGGTGAGTAGCAGTATGGATTGCCATAGTGAACAAACAAGGCGATTTCGTAGCAAGTGTCTCCACAGGCTGTGCGGTAGCTGAGCTTCTCATACCGATTTCCCACAGCGCCTTCCGAAAAGTAATACGTGGCAAAAAGGATGCTCCCTACCTCACGCAGCCCATTCAGTCTACGCTCGTGCGCGTACGCAGAACAGGACGCATCTTGCTGTGAAAGAGCTACCGGGGCATCGGTCACTCCGATTGTTACGGAAAAATCGTAGAGGTTCGTCTTGGCTCCGGTCCCATCGGTCGACGGGTCGAAGGTGGGAACGAATGTAACCACAGCTCCTGATGTTACGAGCTCGTAGGCATCCTCCGTCGAAATGAAATTAACTGGGTGCTTGATCTGAAATCCGTACTCCTTATTCTCGTATCTATGCCAACCTGTGGTATCGACCCAGCCGGAAACAGGCATCGCGGCTAGTACTTCAAACTGCGAATAGAGGGAACTCGAAGCCTGACTCAATAGGCTTGCTGTACCAACGAAAAGTACGAGGGAAAGAGCAACGACCACCGCTCTCCAATCCATTTGCATAACTGGCCCCTCTCTCCGTTGTTCTTCCGTAACGACAGTCTTTTCTTCTGCCTGCAACCTGAAGCAGGTGAAGCACATCTTGGCTTCACTTTAGCATGATGACCAATTGGGCCGAAACCACTTAGTTCGACGGCCGGGTGCTGGATGATCGCGCTGGCGTAGGGACATCGCTTGCCTCGTGTCATTACGTCTGGGACAGGTGACGCGGTGAGACACCTCTATTCTTGTAAGTGAGATGCAACCTAAGTTCGTAGCCAAAGGAGAACCCCATAGGCATGAGCGTCTCAGGCTCTGTCTTTTGGCTGGGTGGATCATTCTCTGTCACGTACTGGGATGTATGGCTTATTGCCCCGTCGATGTGCCAGAGGAGTTCATGGAAGGACTTCTTTGGGCCGGGGAAAGAACCCACACTGGTTCAACACTCCATACGACTGCAACGATCAGCATAAGAGACGTTTCTTCGGAGACCTTCACGTTCGAGATTCATGCACAGAGTGGAGCTCACATCGGATACGTGGCTGGCAGGGCGACGCTCATCGGTCACAACCAGGCCGTTTTCGTTGGGGAAAACGGATGCGTGATCAGTTTTGTGCTGCGAGGTGACATCCTGGAGATCACCACGAGCCAAGGCTGTATGTGGTATGGGGGAGTCGGGGTTTTTTTCGATGGAAAGTACCGGAGTGATGTAGAGATCGTTGAGTCGTCACTATCGGATAAAGGAATCTTTGAGACCAAATCGCAAGAGGAGGCATTCCGTGAGCTAACTGGTTTGGCATATCCCCTCTTCCTAGAGAATGCCCATCTGGTTTTCGTAGGAGAAGATCTAGACGGCTTTGGAGCAGCGGTCTATGAGCTTGGTATTAGAGGACTTCTCGGCTTCATGGGAGCCATCATAATGGTTGGGCAAGATGCAGAAGTATGGGCCGCTGTGACCGATGGAGATATCGTCAAATACTTCACGACTGAGGCACCTGCCCCAAAGCTTCCCCAGACCATTAGGAATTGGTCTGCTGGATTTGCAGGCAAAGACATGTTTCTCATGAACAGCTATAGCTCTCAGTGCTCGAAGTGATTCCAAGTATCGGACTCGTATCTCTGCTGGAGTTATCCCGTTTCAGTGGACACAGTGTAGCGCTTGACAGCTTTCTGCGTGGCCACGGACTCGATGGGACACGGTTGTGCTCCACGGACTCCATAAGAACTCAGACCAGCACGTACGACTTCTTCCTCCTTCTCCTCGTCTGTCTTGTCCACCAAAGCCGATACCTCAGCGAACCTCCTCT
>Ga0180431_10010538_pt1 | contig 10260 bp, 9 predicted proteins | sample SS_ome_11_FD_132459 | JGI IMG/M metagenome (GOLD analysis project Ga0180431, IMG submission 132459) | Hypersaline lake sediment archaeal communities from the Salton Sea, California, USA - SS_1_MS_1 metaG | ecosystem: Environmental > Aquatic > Non-marine Saline and Alkaline > Hypersaline >... | reverse complement strand
GAGCCGCAACGCAGCCAGCGGCGTGGAGGGCCGGCGATAGAGGCAAGGAATTACGCGCCGCAGCACTAGGCTGACACCCGCGGCAAGCGCGGTCTCGTGATATTCTTCAGAGCTACTGCTGATCATCCGGAGCGGGAGCGGACGGAACCGGCTGAGGTCGCTCCGATCCGCGGATGGCGACGGGTGTCGGAGGAGAGACATGACGACGTATGAAAGCTGGCATTGTCCGGGAGCCGATGCCGATGGCTTCGTTTCCGTTGAATTCCTCGAGGATCGGGCGAGCCAGTTGACCCGCGATCAGTTCATCGAGGAGTTTCCGGTTCCGGCGCTGCTGGTCGTGCTCCCGGAAGCGGATCAGCTCAGGGTCCGCTCGGATCTCGACTCCGACGACCACGTCCAGCTGCTGACCGTGTCGGTCCGCAGCTCGATGACGCTGCGTTACCTCAACCGCGTCGCCTTCATTTGCAAGCGCCCCGGAAACCGCTTCGCCCACCTCGTCTCGGTAGGACGCTCGCGCAGCAACGACATCTCCATCGCCGTGGATTCCATCTCCAAGGTCCACGGCTATTTCGCCCAAGACGAGGAGGCGTGGGCGTTCACCGACCACAGCTCCACCAACGGCTCGCAGCTCAACAGCCAGGTGCTCCCGTCGGGAGAGAAGGCCCTGCTCCACGACGGCGACTTCCTGCGCCTCGGGCTGGAGGTGACGCTCGAGTACCTTAGCCCCGAGCGCCTGTACGACCGGGCCCGGCATCGCTAGACGGCTAGGGGGGCTACCCGGCAGCCAGGCGATCCGGAGCGCTTGCTTGCAGCTTCGCAAGCGCCCTCTCGCAACGTTCCAGGCGGCGACGCAGGTCGCGGATCGCATCGAGGCCGAAGCCGTAGACCAGGACGACGTCCCGGGTGACGGTCAGACCCGCCACGGTGACCGGCCGCCTTCGCCCCGAAAGCTGTCCGGGCGGACGGCGCGGAAACAGCTCGGCGAAGAACTTCGCCGGGGTCTTGCCGACGGTGTCGAGAATCGCGATCAGCTGCCAGAGCTTGAGATCCATGTTCCCCGTCAGCAGCTGCGCCAGATAGCCCCTGGAGAACCCGAGCCGGCGCTCGATCTCGCTGCGGGGAATGTCCGAGTCCTCGACCAGATCGCGCAGATAGGCCAGGGCCCGACGGGTCTCTGCGGCAGGCTCCATATGACTTCCTCGCAGGTTCCCGCGGTGACTCCCTCCACGATCACCCCGGGCATCTCTGGAAATCATAACTTTCTCTGGAATAACCTGCAATGATCTCCTTTTATCAGAGATAACGGCGTAGCCTGAGGGGCATCGCCGCCGTGGGGGAGGACACGCTCATCCGGCGCCAACGCTGACGGGGAGCGGGTTTCCGGCCGTTGTCCGATCTACGTTCCGGGAACCGGGGTAGAATCGTGTCCGGAGATGCTCACTATCCTCGAACACGCCGTCGCACTCATCGGCCTCGCGGTCGTGGTGTGGCTCACCGGAGGCCTGGTCGGGCGCGTGTTGCTGCCGTCCTCCGGCCTTGGACGATGGCGCGCGCTGGCGCGTCTGAGCCTGGGGCTGACCTTCTGGATGGCTTGTGCGTTTGCCCTCAGTGCCAGCGGTGTGCTGACCCGCCTGAGCTTGTGGGTCGTGGTCGGTCTCGTGCTCCTCGCGAGCGCCGGCACGCGCTTCGGCAAGGGGCGCGTGCCGGCTCCTGAGAGCCGGTCGCAGACGCCCTGCGCGCGGCCGGCCCGGGCCGATCTCGTCTGCGCCGGCACCTTCATCGCGCTTCTGGTCCCCTCGTTTCTCCTCGCGCTGAGCCCGCCGGTCTCCTGGGACGCCAACGTCTACCACCTAACCCTGCCCAAGCTCTTCATCGCCAACCAGGGTTTTCGTCCCGTCGCGTTCAACGTCTACTCCCACTGGCCGCTCTCGATCGAGCTGCTTTACGCCCTGGCGATGCTGGTCAAGAGCTACTTGCTGGCCAAGCTCGTCCACTTCGGCTTCGCCCTGCTGACGCTCTACGCCATCTTCCTCGGTTGCCGGGAGCTTGACCGTCGAGCCGGCAGCTGGCCGGCCGGTTGGCTGGCGATGGCCTTCTTCCTGGCCAATGGCGTGGTCGCCTACGAGCTGCGGGTCGCTTACGTCGACCTGGCGTACGCCTTCTTCTTCCTCGCCGCCTTCCTGTTCATGCTGCGCGCCGACGACGAAAAACCGTCGGCGAGGACATTTCTGCTCCTCTCGGGGATCTGCTGCGGGGTCATGGCGGGGATCAAGCTCACCGGCATCGCCGCCGCGGTGGTCATCGGCGCGCTTTACCTGCCCCGGCTTCTCAGAGCGGCCCGGGCACGCGCGTCCGGCGGTGAGGTGGCGAGCTTCGCCCTGCGCTTCGTCCTGCCGACCCTCGTGCTCTGGGCTCCCTGGATCCTCAAGGCGGTCTGGTACACCGGCAATCCGGTCTACCCGCTGCTCCATGATTGGTTCGGCGGTCCGGACTGGAGCTCCGCGCTCACCGCGCAGCTGCGCGCATGGCACGCCTCGATCGGCATGGGGCGCACCCTCGGCGACTATCTCCTGCTGCCGCTGCGGGTCATCCTCCTAAGCGAACACGGCTACGAGCATTTCGACGGCGAGCTCGGCCGTTTCTGGATCGTGCTGCTGCCGCTCGCCCTCGGCTTCGGCCTGCGCCGGCGGCTGGTCCGGCGCTGCCTGGGTACGGCCGGGCTCTACTTCGTTCTCTGGAGCCTCTCCTCGCAGCAGCTGCGCTTCCTGATCCCCATCCTGCCGCTGGTGGCGATCGCGGCGGCGGTGACGCTGGTCGAGCTGTGGGAACGGCTGCCGGGCGAGAGAGCGCGCACGGCGGCTCGCTGGTTGAGCCTGGTGGTGGCCGTCGCGCTTCTCGTCGGGATCCACAGCCGCAACATCTCGGGGGGCTACCGCACCGCGGTCATCTACCTGCGCACGGGGGGTGAGCTGACCCACACCGCCGTCCCGGGGGTCTTCGCCTTCATCAACGAAGCGTTGCCGCCGGATGCGCGGCTGCTGTTGCTCAACACCAACGCGGGCTTTTTCTGCGATCGCGAGTACCTCGCCGACAGCTTTTTCGAGGCCTCGCAGATCGCCGAATGGCTGCGGCCGGCGACCAGCGTGGCGGCGCTTCGCCAACGCCTGGAGGAGCGCGGCATCACCCATCTCCTGATCGCGCGAGGAGACTGGGGAATCGCCTATCCGCCGTCCCTGGGCCGGCTGCTGCGCGATCCGGAGCAGGTCGAGCTCCTGTTCCGATCCCCCGACCGCAGGTTCATCCTCCTGAAGCTACGCCGGGAGGAAATCGATTCGGGCGTCGCCCGGTGGGAAGGCGGGAAGGCCGCTTTCTTGACATGGGACGGCGGTTGAAAAATAATCAGAGATCCTGTCCGGAGAAGAAGACGGGACCTTGGGCCCAGGAACGTTTTTTGCAAGGAGTATGGCATGTCGGAATCGCCGGTAGAGCAAACCGAGAACCCGCTGGCCGACCGGCTGGAACAGCTTGATCGCGAGATCGCCGAGAGGGTGGAGAGGGTGGTCCGCGAGTTCCGCCAGGAAATGGGTGAGCGCGTCCGCCAGAGCAGCCAGGAGATGCTCCTCCGGATGGAAGAGGTGTGGCCCGCGATCCCGGAATCTTTCATCCCCGCGCAAGAGGTCTCGGCGCTCGCTCCGGCGCCTCCGGCGCCTCCGAAGGCGCCTCGCGGGCCGGGGGTGCACGAGCTTCTGGAAGCCGTGGCCCGGGTGGATGGTGAGAGCACTCAGGCCGATATCCTGAATGCGCTCCTCGAAGAGGGGCTGCGTTTCGCCTCCCGAACCGCCTTTTTCCTGGTCCGGCCGAACGAGGTCCGCGGCTGGGCGAGCCAGGGCTTCGACAGCCTGCCTCAACCCATCGGGCAACTGAGCTTCGAACCCCCGGCTGATAGCGCCTGGATGGAGCTCATCCGGGGTGACGGAACGGTTCGCCTGAGCGCCGAGGAGTGCGCGGAGCTCGGCCAGCGCCTGCATGCACCGGCTGGTGCCCTCGGGGTGCTGGTTCCGTTCGTGTTGCGCGGTCAGATCGCGGGAGCCCTTTACGCCGATTGCGAAGAGGGCGCAGGCGCTCCGGAGGTCGCCTGCCTGCAGGTTCTGAGCCACGTCGCTTCGCAGACCCTGGAGACCGCAGCATTTCGTGGTCCCGGCGGCTCAGCGGCCTTGCGTCCGATCTTCGCTCCGGAAGAGCCTGAGGAGCCGGCGGCATCCGAGGCACAGCTGGCCGTCGAAGCAGCCGAAGTCGAACCGCTGCCCGAAGTCGGATCGCTGCCCGAAGTCGGACCGGTGTCCGAAGTCGAAGCACCGGCACCGGAGGTGGAAACGTACGAACCGGAGACGCCGGCTTTCGAGAGCCCCGAACCCGCCATGGAGATGCCGGCCCCTGCGGAGCCCGCAGCGGAGATCTACGGCGGAGAAGCTCCCGCCATGGTAGCGCCCACCTTTGAGGAAACACCGATCGCCGAGCCTCCGAGCTTCATGGAACCTGAGCCGGCGATCGGCTTCGAACCCGCGGTCGAGGCGATCGAGCCATCGGAACCGATGGCGGAGATCAGCCCCCCTGCCGAGGAGGAGATCTTTGAAACCTCCGAGGATATTCAGCTCGAATCGCTGGAACCCGATACCGAAGTCCCGGTGAGCGACTATGGTCAACCGGCCGCCGGCGTCGAGGTCGGGGAGGATAGCGAGATCTGGGAGGAGGAAGAACCGACGGTCATCGGCCAACGAGCGGCCGAGGAGATTCCCATGGCTCCCCCGCCGCCGATATCTCCCGAGGCAGTCGGTCAACAGACCGTAAGACTCGATGTCTCCGCCCTGCAAACTCCGCATGAGGCGGGGGCCCCCCTGATCCGTCCGTCGGAAGAGCAGACCGCACCCATTCCGTCCATGGAGGTCGAGCCGCCCACTCAGCCGGAATTCGAGCTGGAGCCGGAAGCGCCGGAGGACGTGGGCTTCGAGCTGGAACCCGAGCCCGAGCCGATGCTCGAGGCGCCGGCCGCGCCAAGTGCCATGCCACCGACCCAGGTGCAGCCGCCGGCCGATATGCAGGTCCGGCCGCCGACTCAGGTGCAACCGCCGGCCGATATGCCGCCGACTCAGGTGCAACCGCCGGCCGATATGCCGCCATCCGCCTATCCGTCGAGTTTTGCCGCTCCGCCTGCGGCGGCTCCGGCAGCGCCTCCGCCAACCGCCGCGGCCCCGGCCCCACCCGCCCAGCGTCCCGGCGGGGGGACGGAAGTCGCTCCGCCTTCGGATCTTCAAGGACCGGGTCTCGCCTTCGCGGCTCAGCCCGCGAGCCCTGAGCTCCCCACGGGTGAGGAGGCGGCGTTGCACGAGGAGGCTCGCCGCCTGGCCCGCCTGCTGGTCAGTGAAATCAAGCTCTACAACGAAGAAGTGATCGAGGAAGGACGGCGCGCCGGGAACATCTACTCGCGCCTCAAGGAAGACATCGACCGCTCTCGTCAGATGTACGAGGAACGGATCGATCCCCGTCTCCAGGGCAAGGACGATTACTTCCACCAAGAGCTTGTCCAGCGCCTGGCCGGCGGAGATCCGAAGCTGCTGGGAATCTGATCATTCGCAGAGTTCGCTCCACCGCGAGGCGGCAGTTCTCGCCGCCGGGAAGGCGCCTCGCCCCGGTGCCTTGGGGGCCGATCCTGGCGTTGCTGGCGTCGGCGCTCTTCGTCTACTCCTGTGCTCGCGAGCCCGCTCCCGATCGCGGAAGCGTGGTCCTGATCACCCTGAGCGGCGTGCGGGCCGACGCCGTCGGCGCTGCCGGGGGAGAGGCGGGGCGGACCCCTTACCTCGATGAATTCGCCGCCGAGGCCGATTGGGTGGGCACGGCGGTGCTCGCCTCGAGCGATCCGCTGCCCGCGCTCGGGTCGCTTTTGACCGGGGTGAATCCCTGGAAGCATCAGTTGTTGGCCTCTGAGTACCCGCATCGGCGGCGCGTGTTGCCGACGCTCGCCCAGATCCTGAGCAACGCGGGCTATCACGCCACCGCCCGGGTGCCCCGGTCCCTGCGCCACCCCGGCTACGGCCTGGTGGCGGGATTTGAGCACGTCAGGAACCCGGTCTCGGACGAGGAAGCCGGCGCGCCGGAGGACGCGGAGTTTCTGTGGCTCCACTTCCCGGATGCCGACGTCGCTTACCGGTGGCGCAGAGAACGCACGAAAAAACCGAGCTCCCAGAGCGACCCGAGGCTCGGGCTGGGCCGGATCCTCGCCTATGCCGATCCCCGGAAACCACTGCCACCGGCCCTGCGCGACGCGTTGCTGGCGTTCTATCGCCAGGGAGTGACGACCGTGGACCGCAAGCTGGGAGCGCTGCTCGGGAGGATGCGCCGCAGCGGTCGATGGGGCGACACCCTGCTGGTGATCACCGCCTCCCACGGTACCGAGCTCGGCGAGCATGGCCAGATCCTCCACGGCGAGAACCTGGGACGCGAGTCGATCGAGGTGCCGGTGCTGATCAAGCTGCCGGCGCATTGCAGGCGCCCTCTGGCGGAGCCGACCGGCGGGCGGATCGCCCAGGCGCGGCTGTGGGCCACCGTGGTCGAAGCGGTCGGGGCCGAAGCGGCGCCGGTCCACGAGCCCAGCCTCTTTCGCAGATGCCGGGCGCCGATTGTCTCCGAGCTCTATCTGCGCAACGGCATCAACCGGTTCTCCCTGCTGGCTGAGGATCTCCAGCTGCATTGGACGACCCGCTTCGCCCCCCCGGAACCGCAGTACTACCAGGCCCGACGGTCCGCAACCAAAGGGCGGAGGGCGGTCAAACGGATTTTCAACCGGCTGGAAAGGTCGTTCCGGCAGGTCCCCCCGCTCACCGGACCCCCGCGGCCGGCCGCGGGGGCGATGCCGGAGATCCACCTCGAACGCTGGACCGAGGACGGCTTCGAGCGAGTCGACGACCCGGACCGGGCCGCGACGCTGGCCGTCGAGCTGATGCGTCGGTGGATGCAGTTCCTCGATGGCGAGCACAGCCCGCAACGGGAGCTCCGAGGCGAACCCCCACCCACGGATTGACGATCCATCTCCGGCATCCGCGGGTGATATACTTTGCCTTCGCGCCCGCTGGGCAGTTGGGTCCATAGCTCAGTGGTTAGAGCAACCGGCTCATAACCGGTTGGTCCCTGGTTCGAATCCAGGTGGACCCATTCACCGAGTTTTGCACCTTGAGGAGCAACACGGACCAGCCAGGCGGCGGCTTGAACACACGGATTGGATATGCCAGAGCCATTGGATTCGATCATTGCCCTCCAGACGGCACAGCAGAATCTTGCGCAAGCCGAGGCGCGGCTCGAGGGCATCCCGGAGTGGATGCGGGAGCTCCACGAGGAACACCAGCGCCGAACTCAGGACATCGCGGCGATCGAAGCAGCGCGGGACGAGGCGGAACGCGACCGGCGCACCGCGGAGTCGGAGCTCGCCGAGGCCCAGGAGAAAGCCAAACAGTATCAGCAGCAGCTTAGCCGCGTGTCGACCCAACGCGAGTATGGGGCGATGCTCAAGGAGATCGACACGGTCAAGGAGCGGATCAACGCTTGCGAGCAGAAGACCCTCGACGCCCTCGAGCGCTCGGAGGAGTCGCAGAAGCGTTTGCAGGAGTTGGGCGAGGAGTTCCGCGACCTCGATCGACGCTACCAGGCCGAGCTCGCGAAGTGGGAGCAGGAGAAGCCTGCGGTCGCCAGGACGGTCGAGCAACTCACCGCCCAGGTGCAGGAGCTGCGCCAGCAGCTGCCGCGCAGCAGCCTTTCGCTCTTCGACCGCATCTACCAACGGCACGGGGGTCAGGCGTTGGGCCGGATCGTGCAGACCAAGGCCATGGGTACCAATGCCACCTGGCATTGCGAGGCGTGCAGCTACAACGTGCGGCCGCAGATCGTCATCGAGATCCGCAACGACGGCAGCCTGAACCTGTGTGACAGCTGCAAACGCATCCTCTACTGGGATGGAGAGTAAAGCGGCTGAGCTGTGCGTCGCCGCCCGTCTGGCGGAGCTCGAGCGGCGGATCCGCGCCGCCTGTGAGCGCTGCGGGCGCGACCCTGCCGAGATCGTCCTGGTCGGCATCGGCAAACGCCAGCCGCTCGAGCGGCTGCGGGAGGCGGCGGCCGCGGGCCTGCGCGTCTTCGGCGAGAACCGGGTGCAGGAAGCCGTGGAGAAAAGCGCCGAGCTCCCCGTCGAGATCGAGTGGCATCTGGTCGGACCCCTGCAATCAAACAAGGTCAAACCCGCCGTCCGCCTCTTCGACACCATCCACTCCCTCGACCGACTCAAGATCGCCCGCGTGCTCGACCGGGAAGCGGAGCGCCAAAAGCGCCGCTTGCGCGGCTTCATTCAGGTCAACGTCGGCCTCGAGCCCAGCAAGCACGGCTTCCCGGCCGACGGGCTCGCCGAGGCCGTGCGTCCCCTGGCCGAGCTCGAGCGCATCGCGGTCGTCGGTCTGATGGCGATTCCCCCCTACGAGGAAGATCCCGAGCGGGCGCGAAGCTGGTTCCGCCAGCTGCGCGAGCTGCGCGACGAGCTCGCCGCGCGGCCCGAGTGGACCGGCTGCCGCGGCTGGCTCTCGATGGGCATGAGCCACGACTTCGAGGTCGCCATCGAGGAAGGAGCCACCCACGTGCGGGTCGGCACCGCCTTGTTCGGCCCGCGCGACTGAGCCCCGGTCGCGCGGTTGCTACGCCTCGACCATCTCGACGCGGAGTCTTTTCCCCAGAGCGCGTGCCGCACGTTCGATCGAGAGCAACGTCACCGAGGGAACCGTCGGATCCAGCAGGCGGTCCAGTGCCGAGCGGCTCGTCTTCATGCGCCGCGCCATGGCGGATTTCGAGAGGTTCTGCTCCTCCATGGCCCGGCCGATTTGGAAGGCGAGCACCCGTTTCGTGGCGACCGCTTCCGCTTCTTCCAGCAGGCCTTCCTCTTCCAGGAACGAATCGAAGTCGCTTCCGAGGTGCTTCGGATTCATCACCTGTCTCCTTTCAGCTCGACCACCCGTCGGCGGGCGGTCTCCAACTCGCGGCGTGGCGTCTTCCGAGTTTCTTTGACAAACCCGTGGAGCACGACCATCATCCCCTCCTCCGCGACGAAGATCACCCGGGCAATGCCGTCTCTGACCTGGCTGCGCACTTCCCAGAGGTCGTCTCCCAGCTTTCGGACCAGGGGCATCCCTAGCGGCCACCCGTATTGGACGGTCTTGATGTCGTCGCCGATGATCTTCTTCGATTCTCGATCGAGGCTGCGCAACCACTCGCGTGCGGGTTCGCGACCGCTCGCAGTACAGTAGAAGATCACCCGCAGCTTCGTCATCCCAGGATCGTACCAATTTTGGTACTCTGTATCAAGCAGGCTGGCGGGATCCTCGGAGGCTTGGGATGCAGGGGTTGGCACCAGCACCTCACGCTGGGAGCGCCGGCTTCCAGCCGGCTCGTGGGACGAGCGTTGCGCGTACCAAGGACCTCGCTCGCGCTGGGAGCGCCGGCTTCCAGCCGGCTGACCGAGCTTCGTTTTTTCGAAGTTGTGGCTGGATAATCCACTAACTCTAAGTCTAACTAAGGGCGGTCTCCAGGAGAATTGGCCGGATTTGCTCGAAAATCGTCGGGATTTATTCCGGAGAATGACCGCCGACATGGCTCGTTCACGCGTTTTCGGGTATGGGAATGCGGAGCGCCGGGCGCCAACGCGCCGGCCGCCGGAGTTGTGCCCCCTGCGCGGGACGTGGAAAGATGGCCGGGACACGATGATGAAAGCAGAGAGGAAACCCGAGGGATCCGGCGAGGAGATCGCGCCCGCGGCGCGGACGGAGGAGCCGCAGCAGGCCACCGAGGGCACGTTCACCCGCTACGTCAAGGCGCTCGCCGCCCGGAGCAAGGGCCTGAACAGCCTCGCCGAAGAGATGCTGGCCGAGCTGCGCAAGATCCTGGTCCGGGAGATGCGCCGGCGCTCCTTGTGGGCCAGCCCGCCGAGCTACGTCGGCGTCTACGGCTGGCCGAACTGGACGCCGGGCGCCACGGAGCTGACATCACCGCCCCTGGACGAGCTCCTTTCCGACTGCTACACCCACATCTTCTGCAAGAAGTTGCCGCAGCTCCTGAACCGGCTTCGGGTCAACCCTGCCATCGACGGCCTGGTCGTCATCTACCTGCGCAACTTCCTGCACGAACGCCAGAAGGACCACGACCCGCTCGGTTACCGGATCTTCGAGGTCGTGCGCG
>Ga0180431_10010534_pt1 | contig 10263 bp, 10 predicted proteins | sample SS_ome_11_FD_132459 | JGI IMG/M metagenome (GOLD analysis project Ga0180431, IMG submission 132459) | Hypersaline lake sediment archaeal communities from the Salton Sea, California, USA - SS_1_MS_1 metaG | ecosystem: Environmental > Aquatic > Non-marine Saline and Alkaline > Hypersaline >... | reverse complement strand
ACCATGTCGAAGGCCGTCGAGAGGGTAAAGAGCGTGGGATGCAAGTGGGCCTCGTGGGGATTCCGGGCGGCGATCTTGGTGAGCGCGGCGATCTCGTCGAGTTCTTCCTCTTTGATGTTGTTCTTGATAATGCGGCGCTCGGCGAAGTTGCCCCACTCGTTCAGGCGGATGGTCCACTCGCGCCACGGGATCGAGGCCTTGATGGGCCTGAGGTAGGGAATCGCCTCGCCCCAGGTGGTGCCCGGAGTCGCGGTCGCGGTGGGCTCGGACAAAACGGACCTCTCGCCGGTGGTGCCGGGCTCGCCGCAGCCGGCCGGCAGGCTCAGAGCAGCTGTGATGACGAGGATGACAAAGAGACTGGCGCGCATCGTTCTCCTCCCTGGGCTGAAAGTCCCGATTGTGTGCACTGGCCGTGAGGACCGATCTGTCCGAACGCAAGAGCTTCGTACCATACGCGCCTCCCGCAGTGGTGTCAAACGAAAGTGCCCACCCGAGCATCGGGCAGAAGTGTTCAGTGGTCGCCGATGGTCATACGGTCGGGCTTGGGGGCGTAGGGCATGACGGCGAGGTACTCGTGGACCTTCTGGATGGTATCGGGCTGGTCAACGACGGTCACGGTGCCGAGCGTCTCGTTGAACCAGAGCGCCTTGCGGAAGCGCCGGTGCTCGGCCGTGCGGGCGCCGACCAGGCGCTGGAGGCCCGCGAAATTCAGGTCGGCGATGTTGAGCGCGGACTCGGGGTCGCGCTCGAGCCAGCGCGCGTCCACGACGCTGATGATCTCGACGGCGTTGCCGTGTGGCTGCTCGCAGGTGACGGCCTTGTAGGTGGACTCGTCGGTAATGAGCGTGACGAGCTTGGCCACCAGCTCGGCGCGGCCCGAGAGGCTCACCGTGCTTTTTTGGCGCTCGTACAAGACGACGGCGTCCTCGTCGTCGAGCGTGAGCTCCTGGATGAGGTTGCGCTGCAGGAGGTCCTCGAGGCGTCGGCAATCGAGCCGGCTGAGCGCGAGGGTCTTGACAAGGACCGGCTGCTCGAACGTGTTCTTGGGGAGGGTGTTGAGGTAGTCACGCCGCCTCCAGAGGGTGTTGCGGAAAACGGGGCGGCGCTCGTCCTGGCCGTGCCAGCGGCCGCGATGGTCGAAATAGCCCCAGCCGTAGCCGGGACGGTGGACGATCTTGATGAGCTCCCAGCGGCCGAGGTTCCAGATGTAGCCCGACTTCGGGCCCGGTTCGACGCCCTCGGGAATCGGCACCCAGCAGCGGCGAATGGAGTCGTAGGCGTGGGTGTTGATCCATTCCTCCCAGGCGCTCGGCGTGTCCTCGGCGGCCGCTGCAGCGGGCTCGGCGGCGGATTCCTCGGGCTGCGCTTCTTCGCCCGCGAGAGCGGGCCATGTCATGGCAAGCAGCAGCGGGATCAGCAACGCGTAACGCATCCCTTTTCTCCAAGCCCTGTCCACGAGGCGCGCGTTTCCCCGATGTTATGACATCCGGCGCGCCGCGCAAGTTCCCGCACGGTCACCGGCGCACAAGCTCACGCGGAACGAACGGGCGCGTCTCCGTGAACGCGAAGGCGCGTTCGATACCTTCTTTCTCGTCGAGTATCGTGGCCGTGCCGTACGCGGCGTTGAGCCGGCACGTCTTGCCGCGGGCGGCGTAGCGCCAATCGCGTTCCTCGAGCATGCGGCGCAGCGCCGAGAAATTATCCAAGGCGAGCCGCATGGCCGCGCAGGCGTCCTGTTCGAGGAAGAAGGGCGACACGAGCGGGACGACGGCTGCGGTGTTGCCGAAGGGGTCGCGCTCGGTGAACGCCTCGAACGTCCAGGCGTCGCAGATGATGGTCTCGATCACGGCGATGCGTTCGGCGGGCGCGGTGAGGCTCAGGCGGCTCATCCACGGGTCATAGATGTAGCCGAACTCGCCATACGGGTCGTCCTCGGCGAGGATTTTTTGGAGGATGCCGCGTTCGATGAGCGTCTCGACGCGGCCGCGTTCGGCCGTCGAGAGGACGAGCTCTTTGACGCGCACGGCGTCGAGGACCTGGCCCTTGAGGATGAACCCCTCATCGTCGTCTTCGAAGGATGCCTCGCGCGTCGCCCAGGGCGGCTCGATCTGCTTGACGTAGTAATAGTCGCGCGTATCAATCCAGTAGCCGTAGTAGAGCACGCGGCCGCAGCCCGGGCCGTGTCTGTGGCCGGCCCCGGCAGGCGGTGCCAGCGGTTTTTGTGCCAGTACGGGCCGGTCGGGCCGGAGTGAATGAAGATGAAGGCGTTGTCGTTCCGAGAAATCAGCGTGAACGACGAGGCCCAACAATGCGGGCCCGAGCCCCAGTGGCAGGGGTGGCGGTGGTCGCGCCGGTCGTCTCGGTCCCGATCGCGCCGGTCGTGTCGATCCCGATCGCACTGGCGCGGTGGCTCGCTCACGATGGAGTAGTGGGAGGTCTCTTGCCTCTCTTCGAAGTGCAAGCGGACGGTGCTTTCGTTGCGGCTCTGATGAGGATTGTGTTCGTCGCGGTCCCGATGAGACCTGCATTCGTCGCGGTCCCGATGAGACCTGCGTTCGTCGCGGCCCCGGTGGACGTTGCCTTCGTCGCGGCCCCGGTGGACGTTGCCTTCGTCACGGCCCCGGCGGACGTTGCCGGCGGTTCGGTCATCCCTCGAGTCGCGGCTGTGGCGCCGTCTGCCGGAGTTTGTTCTCCGGTGCGTCTCCGAGCGGTCGGCGGATATCGTGTGCGGCCGGGTGAAATCGGCGGTGCGTGTGGTCGGGCTCGGCGTGTGCCGGGCGCTCGTGGATATCCTTTCCGTGACCTCGATATGCCGCCGGCTCGGGCGTATCGTCCTGCGCGTCGAGCTGCGCACGCTGGTGGAGCCGGAGTTGACGTTGCGGACGGAGGGTGTGGTCGTGCGCCGCTCAGGCCGCTCGGACCGGTTGCGCGTCGGGTTGCGCGGGATCGTGCGGACGCTGCCGGAGCGGGGCGTCCTGCGATTGAGGGTCTCTTTGTCCGTGTTCCGTGGCGAGTGTCTGTAGCGTGTGGCTGCGGGCGCCGTGCCCGCGAGGATGAGAATGACTGCCGCCCCGGCCGCAATGAATCCTGTGCGTTTCATCGTTCGGCCCTCCTGGAAAAGTCTCTCCTATCGGTTAGGACGAATGCGGGGCCTCGTTTGTTTAATCGTTCTGAAACTTTTTTTATCGAAATATCGTTTGGCGGCGTGCATAACGGAAACAGCGGGGGTCTTCGGTATCCTTACTCCTTGAGCTTGTTGCCCTTGTACGTCTGCGTCGTGGTTGAGGTGACCGTCGCCTTCCCGTCTTTTGGGCGCGAGGGGTCCATGACCCTGAAGATGGTCTTGACCGTGCTGGAGATGTTGATGCCTGTGGCCTCATCAATCAGCGCCTGACCTTGGATGACGCCGTCGAAGCGGGCACCTTCTTTGGACTGCACGGGATTCAGCTTGCCTCGGATCGTGATGACGGCGGTTGGCCTGTCACCGCGCATTATTCTGCGCTCGAACGTGTAGCGGATGCGACCCGTCAGTTTCGTGGGGAAGGCGACACCTGACCGTTTACCCAACTTGTGCGAGGTCTCCCCTTCCCACGAGTCGCCCGGCGTGATCGGTTTTTCGGGGTACGCGAACGCGCCCGCGAGGGCGCTCTTGAGGTCAATCTGGCCGCCCATGAACCGGGAGAGGTGCTTCTTGTCCCCGGCGGCGAACGTTATCTTGCGCACCTCGTTCCGGTCGGTCAGTCGGGCCTCGAACGGTTTGTTGAGAACCCAGTCAGCGCCGGGTGCGTCGGCCAGCTCGCCCTCGCCGTAACGCACGGTGGAGAGGAGTCTGCCCTTGCCGTCATAGACTTTCATGCCTTCGCGATCGAACCGCTTTTCGGTCCACGCCATGGTGTCCTTGTTCATTTGACTCGTACTGAACTCGATGTCGCGGAGCTGCATGGCGGCGAGGATCGAGCCGTCGTCAGCTTGCCCTTTGCCGCGGCGGGTGACGACAAAGCGTGTCCACATCCGCATCATGGGGAGGCTTACCAACCGGCCCTCGTGGCTGGCGACGAGCGTGACATCCGCGCCCGAGACGGTCTCGTACACTTGTACCTTGTCCTTCGCGAGCCGGTAGCGCAGGAGCACGGGCTCATCTGAGGCCGACGACGCGGCTTGTTGCGAGCGGTTCGAGGACTCGGCGGTGCCGGCGGCCTCGAGCTGGCGCCGGGCGTCCTCGTTGAGATCGAGAGCGGCGAGCGCGATCCAGCCGCGGGTGCCGCCGGTGGGAAGCGGCAGGAAGCCATAGACGAACTTGTTGCTGAGCCGTTCGGCTTTGAAGGACCGGCCGGCTTCGACCTCGGCGAGGACCTTGCCCTTCGAGTCGTAGAGCTTGGTGGGGGTCTTGACGGTGACCTCGACGGCGAGGGCGCTCGAGGCCAGCGCCAGCAAGACAATGGCGATCAGAAAAGTGTGTTTCATAACGGTTCCCCGTGTGATTCCGAAACGACACAAAGGTTACCACAAGTGGGGGCGTTTTGCAAGAAATTATGGCTGGAGCGACTGGCGGACGCGGGCCTCGACGAGGAGGTCGTCGCCGAAGCGGGTGGTCGTGATGTCGGTGAGGCCGATGGCGTCATCGAGGGTCGAGACGCCCGTGCCGCCGATGAGCGAGGGGGCGTCGCGGCCGCCGATGAGCATCGGGGCGTAGAACAGCGCCACCTTGTCCACGATGCCGTGGTGAAAGGCGCTCGTGATGACTTTCGCGCCGCCCTCGATCATGACGTAGACGATGCCGCGCTCGGCCAGCACGAGCATAAGCTCTTTGAGGTCCACGCTATCCAGATCGCCGTGGACGCACGCGACGTGCGCCCCCATGCGCTCGATCGAATCGCGTTTCTCTTCGGGCGCGTCGAGGGTCGTGACGACGATCGTGCGCTCGTGCCACTCGTCAGTGAGCACGGTCGCCTCGAGCGGGATGCCGCCTGCGCCGTCCACGACGACGCGCCACGGGCAGCGCTTGTCGGGGAAATCGCCGCGCGGCGTGAGCTGCGGGTCGTCGGCGATGACCGTGCCGAGGCCGACGAGCACCGCGTCGGTCTCGTAGCGCATCCGGTGGACGTAGGCGCGTGAGCGCTCGTTCGTGATCCAGTGGGATTCCCCGGTCGTGGTGGCGAGCTTGCCGTCGAGGCTCATGCCGGCCTTCACGGTGACAAACGGCAGCCCCGAGGTAATGAACTTCGGCCAGCCCTCGTTGAGCGCCTCGCATTCGTCGCGCAGGACGGGGCCAAGGACGCGGACGCCGCTCTCGCGCAGCAGGTCGAGGCCGCGGCCCAGGTGCTCGGGGTAGGGGTCCACCGCGCCGTAGATCACCTCGCTGATGCCCGCCTCGATGATGGCGGCGGTGCACGGCGGGGTGCGGCCGGCGGTCGAGCAGGGCTCGAGGGTGACCACGAGCGTGGCGTCCATCGCCTGCTCGCCGGCGGCGCGAAGCGCGACGGCCTCGGCGTGGGCCTCGCCTACTTTCGCGTGGTAGCCCTCGCCGACGATCCGGCCGTCCTTGATGACGACGGCGCCGACGCGCGGATTCGGGCTCGTAGTGCCCTTGCCGAGGGCGGCGAGCTCGATGGCGCGCCGCATGAGCGCGTCGTGCGGGTTGTCGGCCTGGCCGCACATGCTTAAAGGACCTCCGGCGTTATTCGAGCAGCGCGCGGGCGAACTGGGCGGGGACGAAGGGCTGGAAATCGTCAAAGCCTTCGCCCACCCCGATGAATTTGACCGGAACGTGGAACTCTCGCTGGATGGCGATCACGATGCCTCCTTTGGCCGTGCCGTCGAGCTTGGTGAGCACGAGGCCCGTGAGGCCGAGCGCATCGTTGAAGAGCCGCGCCTGCTGCAGGGCATTTTGCCCCGTAGTGGCATCGAGCACAAGGAGTGTTTCGTGCGGGGCGCCCGGGACCTTCTTGGCAACGGTGCGCTGGATCTTCTTGATCTCCTCCATGAGGTTGACTTTCGTGTGGAGCCGCCCGGCGGTGTCAATGATGAGCGCGTCCGTGCCGCGGGCAACGGCGGCCTCGGCGGCGTCGAAGGCCACCGCGGCGGGATCGGCCCCATGCTTGTGCTTGACGAGGTCCGCGCCGACGCGGTCGGCCCAGATCGCGAGCTGCTCGATCGCGGCCGCGCGAAACGTGTCGCACGCGGCGAAGAGCACCTTTTGGCCGTCGCCCATGAGCCTTTTGGCGAGCTTGGCGATGGTGGTGGTCTTGCCGGTGCCGTTGACGCCGACGACGAGGATGACTGTCGGCGGCTCGGGCGCAAGGTTGAGCGGCGCGGCGTCCTCGGCGAGCTCGCCCACAAGTTCCGCCTCGAGCCGCTCGACGAGCCGGGGCATCTCGACGCTGCCCTCCTCCTTGTAGGTCGAGCGGATGACCTCGAGGAGGCGTTCGGTCGTCTCGACCCCCATGTCGGCCTGGAGGAAGGTCGCCTCGAGCGCCTCGAGCGTCTCCTGGTCGGCCCGCCTTCCCCGGACCAGCCGCACCAGGGGGTCGGTCAGCCGGTCGTGCGTTTTCTTGAGACCGGTCTTGAGCTTGCTGAGGATGCGCGAGATGGCCATGTGGTGTCACCGTCAATGAGGTTTGCTGCGCACGCATTATAGCACGCGGGCGGGCCCGTCCGGTGTGGGGACGCGCGTTTTGTTCTTGGGTTCTGTCGCGCCTCCAGCGCTTCCACCTTCGCCGGGGCTACGGTGGACAAGTCGGCGGGGCCTCCCGGCCCCGCCGCACTCGGTGTATTGACAACGTTGGCCGGGCAAGCATATAAGAAGTGCCTCGTCATTCGGGGCGGCATAGCCAAGCGGTAAGGCACGGGATTGCAAATCCCTGATCCCCGGTTCGAATCCGGGTGCCGCCTCCAACGTTCTCTCTCCCCTACTCTTCCCTGTCGGCGTCGAGATTCCTTGTGCCTCGATGTCTGGGCGCGTTAGGCTGCGTGCGGCTGTGAATGAGGGGGCGTTTCGCGGAAGACTCAAGGGGGCGGAGTATGAGGATCGGCAGGATCGAGACGGGCGGGCAAGTCGTCCACGCGGTGGTCGAGGAAGAGGCCTATCGCCCCGTTCGCGATGGGAAGCCGGGCGACGAGACGGTGCCGCACGCGGCGGCGAGGCTCCTGGCGCCGGTGGTGCCGCGGCAGGTGATCCTGGTCGGGATGAACTACGCGGCGCACGCGAAGGAAGCGGGCATGGAGCCGCCCGAGGCGCCGCTCATCCTGTGCAAGACGCCGAACGCGATCACGGGACCCGGCGTGCCGATTGTCTTGCCGAAGATGGCCCCCGACGAGGTGGACTACGAGGGCGAGCTGGTTGTGGTCATCGGCCAGGAGGCGAAGAACGTCGCCGAGGCCGAAGCGCTCGAGTACGTTCTGGGCTACACGTGCGGCAACGACGTGAGCGCGCGCGACTGCCAGTTCCGGCTCGATAAGCAGTGGGCGCGGGCGAAATGTTTCGACACCTTCGCGCCGATCGGGCCGTGGATCGAGACGGACGTCAACCCGGACGACCTGCGCGTGCGGCTGCGGCTCAACGGCGAGCTGATGCAGGAGGCGAGGACGTCCGACATGATGTTCTCGTGCCGGTACCTCGTGAGCTACCTGTCACGCTGCATGACGCTCTGGCCGGGGAGCGTCATCTTCACCGGCACGCCGCCGGGGGTCGGCTTCAAGCGCGAGCCGCCGGTTTTCCTGCGCGAGGGCGACACCGTGACCGTCGAGGTCGGGGGCGTCGGCGAGCTGACGAACCCGGTCGAAATGGAGCGGTAAAATAGGGGACACCGTCCGTTGTTGCCACGGGCCGGGCGGCTCTGGTAGCGTTGAGGCACCCTGGGAGGTGAGGCGCGCATGGCGGTAAGTGCGGATTCGCTGGCCGAGCAGGTCATCGGCGAGCTCGAAAGCGTACTCGAGGCGCAAGCGGACTGGCAAAAGGCGGTCCTGGCGGCGCTCCGGGCGCTGCGCGAGGCCCGCCGCGCCTACCACTGGATCGGCCTCTACCTCGTGCGCGGCGAGGAGCTCCACCTCGGCCCGTATCTCGGCGCATCCACCGTCCACGAAAAAATCCCCGTCGGCCGAGGCGTGTGCGGCACGGCCGTGGCCGAGGGGCAGAACATCAACGTGCCGGACGTGACCGCGCTCGACAACTATCTCGCGTGCAGCCCGAAGGTGCGCTCGGAGCTCGTGGTGCTCATCCGCGACGCCCTGGACGGGCGGATTCTCGGCGAGATTGACGTGGACAGCCACAAGCCGGCGGCCTTCGGCGCCGACGACGAGCGGCTGCTCGGGCGGCTCGCCGAGCGCCTGGCCCGCGTGCCGGAAGTCCGCGCGGAGTGAACAATTCTTCTGTTCCGGCGTCGCAGAAACCAGATTCATTCGGTTTGAGTGAGATGAGTCTTTCTCGATGTACATTCATGCGAGCGGCGGTTGCCTTCGGGGCGGTGTGTGTGGCGCTGACGTTGCTTGCCGGGTGCGGCGGGAAGGGCGAGGAGGCCGCGCTCGGGACGAAGAAGCGGCCGCTCGAGCTTGCCGTGCCGGCGGCGGAGAGGAAAGCGACGCTGGCGAAGTTCGTGCAGCATCGCACGGGGCTGCGGTGCCGCGAGCTCGAGGCGGCGTCGCTCCTGGACGCGCTCGTCCTGCTCGACGAGGAGAAGCTCGACGTGATCGTCCTGTCGGCGCCGGCGTATGCGCTGGCGTCCGAGCCGTACGAGCTGCTGGCGATCCTCAAGGCCCGACGCGCCGGCACGCTCGAGACGCGCGGGATGATCCTCGTCCGGGCCGATCGCGGGCTCGTGACCGTGGCCGACGCCAAAGGGTCCACGGTGGCGGCGACCGACCCGGCCTCGACCTCCGGCTGCCTGCTCCAGCGCGTGCTCGTGACCGAGGAGGGCGCGACGCCGTCGGGCGTGACGTACCTCGACGACGAGACGCGGGTCGTGCGCGCGGTCTATGACGGCGAGGCCGATCTCGGCTTCGTCACCTGGCGGCTGAACGCCGAGGGCCACCCCGACGATGCACGCGCGGCACTCTTTGAGGAGCTGCCGGACATTTTTGGGGCGGTCGTCCCGCTGGCGGTCACCCGCGCGGTGCCGCACGACGCGGTGGCGGTGCGCGCGCGCGTGCCGGACGCGGTGCGGGCGGAGCTCGCTGACGCGCTGCTGGCTTTCGCCGGGACGCGCGAAGGCGCGGCCTACCTCAAGGACCGCTACGGCATCGAGGGCCTCGCCCCGGCCGACGACGTCGAGTACGCCGAGCTCCGCCGGCGCTTGCGCGCGGCGAAGGTCGGCCTCGTCGAGCTCGTGGCGGAAGAAGAGTAGCCACAGATTTCACAGATGAACACAGATTGGGGACATCTGTGTCAACCTGTGGCCGTCTTTTCCAAGACGAAGAAGTGGTGGTAGGTGTTGAGGATCGGGCTCACCTCGCGTGCGATGCGCCAGCCGGCCGACTTGATTGCGCGGCGCACTTTCCGCAGCGGAAAACCGAGCCGGCCGATCTCCCACTCGTGCTGCCTGAAGAGGAGGCGGCAGAGTCTGTTGGGGAGGGGGAGACGAAAGGCGAGCTTCGGAGCCGTTGCCGCACCAAGGAACGTCGGGACAATAAAAAAGCCCGCACGCGAGCACGGGAGCGAGATCACCGCGTGGCGGCGGCTGACGCGGCGGATTTCCCCCAAAAGCGCGGGAAGCTCGTCGAAGGGGAGGTGCTCGAGCACTTGGGCGCAGAGCACGACATCGAATTTTTTTGCAGCGAACGGCAGCCGCCGCACGTCAGCGCAGACGTCGGGGCGGAGCCGGGCGTCGAAATCGAGCGTGGTGACCGCGATGCCCTCGCGCACGAGCGCGGCGCTCACGGTCCCGTTGCCGACGCCGATCTCGAGGACGCGCCCGGGCGCAAGCCGCCGCACCTCGCGGAGCTGGTACCAGTAGCTCACCCAGCGGTAGAGCGCGTCGTACCCCTCGGCGTAGTGCTTGGCGTCAACCTGCGTATCGGTAGGCCTGCCGCGCTGAGCATTCTTTGACTCTTCGCTCAATCGTTCGCCTCCATGAAGGGCGCGGTATTTTAACAGGTTGCTGCAAAACGATCCCGGCGCGAATCGTTGCGCCGCCAGGGCCGGAGGCCCGAAAGCGGATAGCCTGGGGCGTAAGCCCCAGGTCCTCAACGAGAAAATAGATCCATTGAGCCCCGTAGGGGCGACAGATGGGCTCCAGAAAAACGTGATGGCTTCTCGGCATGGGTGGGTTT
>Ga0180431_10010533_pt1 | contig 10263 bp, 8 predicted proteins | sample SS_ome_11_FD_132459 | JGI IMG/M metagenome (GOLD analysis project Ga0180431, IMG submission 132459) | Hypersaline lake sediment archaeal communities from the Salton Sea, California, USA - SS_1_MS_1 metaG | ecosystem: Environmental > Aquatic > Non-marine Saline and Alkaline > Hypersaline >... | reverse complement strand
GCGAGCGCCTTGGTGGGGAACAGCATCAGCGCAGTCGCGCCTCCGCGGACAGCGTTCAGTACGGGAAGTTGGTAGATGAGTGACTTGCCCGACGCCGTTGGCGTTGCGACCACGACGTCATGCCCGGCATGGAGGTCATCCCACGCTGCTGCCTGATGCCGCCACGGCTCCAGACCCAGCTGCACGACGAGATCTCGCCAAGGGACGTCGTCGGCGACCGTATGCACTCCCTTGCGACCTGGCAGGAACGCGTGGAACGCAATGCGCCCGCGGTCCTCGTCCAACGCACGCAGCCAGGCGTGATACGTCGCATGATCGCCGGGTGGGCCTTGAGTTCGCGTCACCCCGTGAGGCTACCCTTTCGCGAGATCGGAACGAGGGCTGCTGCCGTGGTACGGTCGCAGCGCCGGAGGCGCGGTTTTGACGACCTTTTTCATGCTTCTTCTCTATGCGCTGGCCCTCCCCTATGTGGGCCTGATGCTGCTTGCCGTCGCAGGCCTGATGCGCCGAAGCAACGAGCCCTCGACTGCAGCCAGGCCACCGGTGAGCGTCATCATTCCCGCGCACAACGAAGAGGAGCATCTCGCCGGCACGCTCGCGTCGCTATGGGCTCAGGATTATCCGGGCGAAGCAGAATTCATCATCGTCGATGACCGCAGCACCGACCGCACCGCTGACGTGGTTCGTGACGCAGCTGCAAGGGATCCGCGAATTCGCCTGATACAGGTGACGGAACCTGACCGACGCCGCGCTCCAAAGGTGAATGCCGTGCAGCACGGCATCGAAGCATCCAGCGGGGAGATCATCGTGACCAGCGACGCCGACTGCCGCTATCCACAGGGCTGGCTCGAGGGCATGGTGTCGCATTTCGTTCCGGGCGTGACCATGGTGGTCGGCTATGTCGAGACGACTCGACGGAATGCCGCGCGTAACTTCCTCGAGCGCTTTGAAACGATTGACTGGCTCTCCCTGATGATCGTCTCGAGGTCCCTCACGCGGTTCGGTTGGAAGTTTGCCTCCAGCGCGAACAACCAGGCGTACCGGCGTGACGCGTTCGAGGCTGCAGGCGGTTTCGGCGCGATTGGCCGCGCGCCCAGTGGCGATGAGGATCTGCTCACCCAGCGGCTCGGGCGCCTTCCCGGTGCGCGCATCGTTTTCGCGAGTCGCCCGGAAACGCGGGTACTCACGCACCCCATCACCTCCTGGCCTGCCCTGTTCGAGCAGCGTCGCAGATGGGTGTCGCGTTATCACCACCCGATGCATTACCACCCAGCATTCCTCACCGGGATTGCGTTGCTTGGTTTCCAATCGATTGCGCTTGCAGCCTCACTTTTCATGCTGCCCTTCATGCCAAGCCTGGCCCCATGGGTACTTCCGTTGTGGCTGCTCGAGGTGGCCATCATGCTGTGGGGCGTTGGTTGGGGTGCTCGGCAACTTGACCGTCATGACCTGGTCGGGCCCAGTCTGCTGGCCTGGGCGCTGATTCATCCGTTCTTCATTGGCAGCGTCGTGATTGCCTCGCTTCTCCGTAGTGGTGAGTGGCGGGCTGGAGCTGCCCCGTACCGTCGCCTTTGGCTGCAACGGCGCTTGCGGGAGACCCGGCGCAGGTTCCGCCGGGTCGTCGTGTCGCTCTTCGGGAACGACGCAACCGGTAGCAAGTAGGCATTCCCAGAGCAAAAAGTCTCCCCTAGCGGGTGATAGAGTGCAGGCATCACAAGAGGCCAACTTGACGCTTGTTTTGTGTCGTCAGGCACGCCTCTAGGAGGTAAGCATGAAAGTTTTCGTTCTCGGTGGTGACGGGTTCTGCGGCTGGCCGACCAGCCTGCACCTCAGTAACTTGGGCCACGACGTCACCATCATTGACAACCTGAGTCGCCGCAACATCGACAACGAACTCGAGGCCGGCAGTCTCACGCCGATTCAACCGTTGGGTACCCGCCTTCAGGCGTGGAAGGAAGTCACGGGCCGCGACATTCGCTTCGAGCGTCTCGACGTCGCCAAGAACTACCACCGGCTCCTCACCCTCATCCAGGAGGAGAAGCCCCATGCGATCGTGCACTTCGCGGAACAACGCGCTGCGCCTTACAGCATGAAGAGCAGCGCCCACAAGCGCTACACGGTCGACAACAACTTGAACGCCACCCACAACGTCCTCGCCGCCATCGTCGAAAGCGGCCTCGACGTTCACCTGGCCCACCTCGGCACCATGGGCGTGTACGGGTACGGCACGGCCGGCATGAAGATCCCCGAGGGGTACCTCCCCATCGAAGTCACCACCGATGACGGCGAGAAAATCCAGCAGGAGATCCTCTACCCCGCCAACCCCGGCTCCATCTATCACATGACCAAAACGCAGGACCAGTTGTTCTTCGCGTACTACGCCAAGAACGACAAGCTCCGCATCACCGACCTGCATCAAGGCATCGTGTGGGGGACCAACACCCCAGAGACGAGCCTCGATGAGCGCCTCGTCAACCGCTTCGATTACGACGGTGATTACGGCACAGTCCTCAACCGCTTCCTCATGCAAGCCGCCGTCGGGTACCCCATGACCGTGCACGGCACCGGTGGTCAAACCCGCGCATTCATTCACATTCGCGACACCGTGCGCTGCATCCAACTCGCACTCGAGAACCCTCCCGAGCGTGGTGAACGCGTCCAGATCCTCAACCAAATGACCGAAACACACCGCGTGCGCGACCTCGCGAAACTCGTCAGCGGCGTCGCTGGCGCCGAAGTTGCATTCGTGGACAATCCCCGCAATGAGGACGCCGAAAACGAACTGCACGTCCGCAACGATCTCTTCCTCGACCTCGGCCTCGATCCCACCACCCTGCAAGAAGGCCTCCTCGAGGAAGTCACTGAAGTGGCACGCAAGTACGCCCACCGCGCCGATACCAGCAAAATCCCCTGCACCAGCACCTGGACCACGCAACAAAAGCCAGGGGTCCCCACCGAAGTCGCAAGCCACTAAGCGGAGCCACAAGGACCCGCAGCGTGCGCATCGCGCTCTTCACTGAAACGTTCCTCCCCAAGATCGATGGGGTCGTCACCCGCGTCGTCCGCTCGATCGAACAACTTGCAGCCTTTGGGCATGAAGTTCTAATTTTCGCGCCTGGCCGGCCTCCCTCGGAGTTGGCCGGGCAGCGAGTCGTTCGCGTACCCAGCATCCCGTTCCGGCCCTGGTATCCGGAACTCTTCCTGGGCTTTCCCAGGCCCCGAATCGGACGCGAACTCGACCGCTTCGCACCGGACGTCGTTCACGTCGTCAATCCGGTCATCCTGGGTTTGTGGGGCACGGTGATTGCGCGGCAACGCAACCTGCCCCTGCTCGCGAGTTATCACACGGACATCACGCAATATGCAAAGCATCTCAACCTTCCGTTCATGAGCCCCATCGCCGACCGGTTCCTTCGCGACGTACACAACCAGGCTCACGTAAACCTGTGCACCAGCATGCCGATGGTGAACTCCGCACGAGGTCTCGGCATTCAGCGCGTCCGCCTGTGGCCGAAAGCGGTCGATACGGAGCTGTATCAACCATCGAAACGCAGCGAACCCATGAGGGAGCGGATGAGCGGTGGACACCCAGATGAGACGCTGCTCCTCTACGTCGGTCGCCTGTCGCGCGAGAAGCGGGTGGACTGGCTCTATGGACCCGTCACAAACCTGAAGAACGTGCGGCTCGCCCTGGTGGGTTCAGGACCTGCGGAGAGTGAGTTACGCGAACAATTCAAGAATACGCCCACCGTCTTCACCGGCTATCTCTCAGGCGAGGAGCTCGCCTCCGCCTACGCAAGCGCGGATGTGTTCACCTTTCCGAGTGACACCGAGACGCTCGGCTTCGTAGCAATGGAGGCCATGGCATCGGGCGTCCCCGTCGTCGGCGCGCGCGCAGGCGGCGTGCCCGACGTCATTCGAGATGGAGAGAACGGATTCATGTTCACGCCCGGCGACTTGGGTGACCTGACCGAGAAAATCCGGAGGCTCGTCGTGGACGACGAAATGCGTGCGCGTATAGGGCAGCAGGCACGCAAGGACATGGAACCTTTGGGTTGGCGGGGCGCCTCCGAGGCGTTGGTGGATTTCTACGAGGAGGCCATTCGTGTTCATCGTCGTTTCGACGACGCCGTCGCCGTCTAAGGAACTCGGTCTCCCCTAGGCGCTGCTCCCAGCTGGGGTCGTGACGGTCGGCGGATCCCCCGCCCGTACCAGTACCTGCGTTTGGTACACACGCGACAGTAGGGGCTCTGTGAGGATTTCATCGACACTTCCGTGCGCCACGACGCTTCCCTCATGAAGGACGATGAGAGCGTCGCAATGCGCAGCGTGATTGAGATCATGCAGCACCGCGAGTACCCCCAAACCATCCTCATGCGCAAGTCTCCGCGCATACCTGAGTACGTCCGCCTGGTACCGCAAATCCAGATGTGCCGTGGGCTCATCGAGCAGAAGCCACTCGGGTCGTTGCGCCAAAGCACGCGCGAGGACCACCCGCTGACGCTCACCACCCGAAAGTGAACCGACATGCTGGTCTCGAAATCTCCATGCGTCGGTGCGGCGCATCGCCTGCTCGATGACTTGGGCATCCTCGCTGCGTTCATGTGCGAAGAAACCAAGGTGAGGAGCGCGCCCCATCGCGACCACCGAGCGTGCCGAGAAGGCGTCAGGGAGGTCCGAGCGTTGCGGCACCACGGCCATGCGTCGAGCCAGCTCACGGCGACCGTACCGAATCAACGAACGATCCTCGAGCAAGACACGACCCTTCGCGGGTGACAACACACCAGACGCAATGTTCAGAAGCGTCGATTTGCCCGCCCCATTTGGTCCAATGAGGCCGGTGAATGAGCCTCGTGGCACCTCAAGATTCACACTCGCAAGCACTTTTGAGCCGTGTGGAAAGGTGAAGCTGACGTTCTCCAGGACAAGACTCATACGTGACCCCTGCGTTGTCGCAGCAACAGGAGGAAGAAGGGTCCGCCGACCAGTGCGGTGACGACACCGACTGGTAACTCAGCCGGCGTGAGTACCGTCCGTGCCACTACATCCGCAAGGACCAGGAACGCTGCGCCCCAGATTCCCGCAAGTGGCACGAGAGCGCGATGCTCGGGACCGACCGCCAATCGCACGGCGTGCGGCACGACGAGGCCAACGAACCCAATCACCCCAGCCACCGAGACCGCCACGGCGGTAAGAAGCGTGGAGAACCCCACGACCGCCCACTTGAATCGTTCCACCGGTAAGCCCAGGTGTTGGGCAGCCGTCTCACCGAGCAACAGCAGGTCGAATGCGCGTCGAGACGCCAGGGTGACCGGCACGGCAACGGCAAGGACGACCGCCAACCAGAGCACGTCCTGCCAAGTCGCGAATGCGAAGCTGCCAAGGAGCCAGGCAAGCACGCCGGCCGTGCGTTCCTGATCGGCGAGCATGACGAAGCTCGTCGCTGCAGAGAGGCTCGATCCCAACACGACGCCCGCCAGGATGAGCGAAACGACCGGGAGGGTGCCACCTGAGCGGGCCATCAGGACGGCAAGCGCCACCGTGACCATCGCGACGACGAACGCCGCGACGGGGACGCCCAATGCCGCAAGCCAGCCCACCGAAGCTCCGAACACCATCGCGACGGCGGCACCAAAGCCGGCACCCGAGGCCGCACCGAGCAGGTAGGGATCGGCGAGAGGGTTTCGGAACACCGCCTGAAATGCCGTGCCTGCCAAAGCAAGTGCTGCACCGGTGAGTGCAGCCAGCAGGACGCGGGGCGCTCGCACGTTCCACACGATCACGTCATACGCTCCCTCGAGCTGACCTCGAACTCCGCGGCCGAGGGCGCCAATCACATCGAGGGGCGCAATCGCCACCGAGCCCACCGCCAGCGCCATGACCACCACGCCCAAGAGGCCAAGCATGGAAGCGTGGCGGACACCCCAGCGAGCACCCGATGGGACGGCGCTGGACTGCGGGAGCGGAAGCGTCTTCAGCGTCGATACTCCTCGAGGACCTCGATGAGGAGCGCCAGAGCGTCAGGCAAACGTGGACCAGCCCGGTTCAGCATGTCCACCTGCTCGGAGGTGAACAGGACGACCGCACCATCTGCAACAGCCGACAGGGCGCGCCATCCGGGCCGCGCCTGGAGCATCTCGATGGATTCTCCGTAGGGACCATCGAGCATCAGCAACACATCCGGATCACTTGCAACAATCAATTCCGGGTCCACGAGGGGGAAGTCACCGAGCCGAGCGGGGACGATGTTTTGCCCTCCAGCCAACGTGAGCAGTGAACCGAGATATGACCCTGGCCCCGCGCTGTAGGGCGAAGGGTCAAGCTCGATGAACACCGTGGGGCGTTCGGCATCCTCTACGCTTTGAACCAACGCCTCGACCCTGCGTTCAATGTCCTCGATGACCCGTTCCGCATTCGCCTCGAGACCGAGCAGCACGCCGACGTCGCGCGTAATCGTGGAGATGTCCTCGATGGTCTGCGGCGTACCGACGTACACGGGAATACGCAGGGGCGATAGTGCTTCATGAAGCCCGCTGTACTCGTCCGTGAGTACGAGATCGGGTTCGAGGGCAATGAGTGCCTCGACGTCGGGATCGAATGCGCTGCCCAGCGAAGGAAGGGAGGTGACCCGCGCGGGGTAATTACTAAACATGTCGACGGCCACGAGCAGATCACAGCCCCCTATGGCGCACACGGTCTCGGTGTGGGTTGGGATCATGCTGACGACCCGCTCAGGGGGTTGATCCAGGGTGACCTCACGACCGAGGTCATCCACGACGGACGCCGATGCGAGAGCGGGTACGAACCCGGCGCACAGGTACCACATAAGGATAAAGCGGATGATTCTGGAACGCAGCATAGTAGCCTCCTCGGGCTCTCGCGCAGGGATCAACCGTGCCGGCTCGAGGGGCGTGGAGGATGCGATGTGCGCCCAGCGCTGGAAGTTCGCATTCCACCAAATCCGCCCGACCTCGTCCGCGCGAGGGGTGCGTCAACACTGGTTCGTGGTATTCGGGCTTCGCTCCTTGAAGCGTTACCGTTGCGGGACAGCGCCGGACTTGCACCGGACTTCCCCACGTACGCAGCTAGTCTGAGCCTACACCCCAGTGACCACGCGGTCAACGAGCCTGCAATTGCGCCGTCCCTGACGGCACAATCACGGAATGGTCAACGTGGTAGCGTCCTCGGGTGTCTGGGGCTGGGAATTCCATTTCGTTGCGTCGCGAACTCGTGCCGCGCGACACCAAGGAACTTCAGTTCACGTCATTCGTGCCCCCGCCACGTTTCGGTGCAACCTCGTTCGAGGCATACCAGCCCACCCACCCCAGCCAAGCGCAGGCCGTTGAGCGCGTTTCCTCATTCGTACAGGCCGTCACGCAACGACCCAACCGTTGGCGTTTTCAGCGGCGCGCCGAGGGTACGGGCATGTATCTCGATGGCGGGTTTGGCGTGGGCAAGACCCACCTCCTTGCCGCAGCCTGGCACGCCTCTTCCCTCCCGCTGGAGGCGAAGCGCTACCTGTCATTTCAGGAACTCGTTTACGTGCTTGGCGTTCTGGGTCGCGAGGGTGCGGCTGAGGCCTTCCGAGACGTTCGATTGGTTTGCCTCGACGAGTTCGAACTGGACGACCCAGGCAACACACTTCTCATCGCCATGTTCCTGCGGCAAGCATTTGAGCGAGGAATCGCGGTTCTGACCACCTCCAATACCGATCCGGCATCCCAGGGAACCGGGCGTTTCGCAGCTGCCGATTTCAAGCGCGAGATTCAGGGTATTGCCGCTAGGTTCGAGGTGATTGCCCTCGAGGGTGCGGACTACCGTTCGGGTCAGCGCGATGCCGATTGGACTTCAGGCGATGAGGCGCAGGCTCATCTGGGCGAAGGACGGCCTGGCCGCGTCCATCTTTCCTTTTCCGACCTGTTGTCTACCCTCGCGAGCGTCCACCCCATTCACTACCGCGGCATGCTGCAGGATGTGGATCTGTTGTTGGTCGAGGACGTCAAGACCATCCCTGATCAGAACACCGCCCTGCGTTTCGTCCACTTCATCGACAAGCTGTACGACCTAGGTGTTCACCTTCGGGCGACGGGACAGGTGCCGATGAACCAACTGTTTGCAGACACCTACCGCGAGGGTGCGTACGCCAAGAAACATCACCGGTGCACCTCGAGACTCCACGAGCTGCTCGGCGCACCGGTTCTCTAAGCCAGACGATTGCTAGGAACGGCTGCTCTCAAGCGTCACCGCAGGCCCTCGCGCGCTCAGGAGTGCCGCGTCACCAACCCGTAGATCAAGTCCGGGACCGCTTCGCACGACCCAGCCATCTCCACCCTCTTCGCCATCGGGACTCACCCTATAGAGCCGATCATGCCCCTGGAAAATACGTTCTTGAATCACGACGCGCGTACCGGCCGTTTCAGAATCTGCCTGCGACGTTGGCGTGAGCTGCAGGTCTTCGGGCCGAACAGAAACGAGAACCGACCCTCTTGCTTTCCCAAGCAACGCGATCTCACCGAGCACCGTGTGCACCGTCTCACCCTGCGCCTCGCCACGCAGCAGGTTGGTGCGACCCAGGAAGCCAGCCACGAAAGCAGTACGGGGGTTTCGGTAGGTCACCTCAGGTTCCCCTTCTTGCTCGAGCCGCCCGGCGCGCATGACGGCGAGCCGATCTGCGAACGTCATGGCCTCCTCCTGGTCATGGGTCACGAGCAGTGTGGTCGCCCCACTGCGTCCGAGTATCCGGCGGACCTCCTGCCGGGTTCCCTCGCGAAGTGCGGCGTCGAGGTTGGAGAACGGCTCGTCGAGCAGGAGCACGTCGGGCTGGGGCGCGAGGGCGCGTGCGAGCGCAACGCGCTGTTGCTGGCCGCCGCTGAGTTGCACCGGATAACGACGGGCGAACACCGTGAGGCCGACGAGATCCATGACCTCGCGCACGCGTTCACGTCGCTCGCTACGTGGCATGCCCTTCAAGCCGAAGGCGATGTTGGAGAACACGTCGAGGTGAGGGAACAACGCGTAATCCTGGAACACGAACCCAATGCGGCGGGCTTCCGGGGCAACGAAGATGCCATCGCCCGCGACGACTTTGCCAGCCACGGTCACCGTGCCAGCATCGGGGGCATCGAAACCGGCAATGAGTCTGAGCAGTGTCGTCTTTCCGCAGCCCGAAGGGCCGAGCAGCGCAACCGTCTCGCCGCGTACGACGTCGAGTGAGAGATTCGCGACGGCGGGGTGCTTGGGATCCTGGAACGCCTTCGTGAGGTTCTTCAGCTCGAGGGCTGGCTCCGTGCGTTCAGATGTCACGGGTTCACCTCCGACGTCATGTGCACGCCCCGAGACGCGTCGGACTCGCCGTCGTATCCATCAAATCCTGCGAGGATTGCGTCCGCAATGGCATCTGAACCACCCGGCCGACCCATCCGCTGCCGACCAATCTCTGCCCGGCGCTCACGTTCAACTGGGTCCGCCAGCAGTGCGGCGAGGGCTGCCGCCACGGCTTCAGCTGCTGCGGGCACAATTTCGATGGCATCACCGAGCAGTCGCCGCTGTTTGGCGAGAAAGCTGGTCGTGAATCCCGAACCGTGCGCGAAGGTAAGCACCGGAACGCCTACGCCAACCGCCTGCTCTTGCGCGGTGCCCGACGTGCCAAGTACCACATCGGCCCAAGCGAGGATGTGGGCGAAATGATCTGGGTAAAGGCGAACCTCCGCCGCTCCCTTACGCCATCGGAGGATGCCTGGTTCGACCTGATCTTGCGTCCAACCCGTTGGCGGCTCAGGCGTTTCGTTTCCGGCCCAGGCGACGGCCCCGTACGCTGCGGGTAGGCGCGCCAACGCATCACACATCAAGGGAAGGGACGACGCAGCCCAGGCTCGTGTACCAGGGAGCAAGGCGACTCGTGGGCGAGGCGCATCCCAAGCAAGAGGTGACGCCTCCAGGCCATCAAGCATCGGGTTCCCCGGTGCCTGAACATTCCGGATACCGGCTGCGCCGAGGCGCCGCATCGTGGCTTCATCACGAACGAATACGGATTGGTACCGCATGCGCAGGACCGAACGCTCGAGGAGGGTAAAGCGGTCGCGGAAGGTATGCATTCCAAACCGCGTGCCCCCCTCCTCGGTTGCCGAGGTCACGAGGGTCTGCACGGCATGACGCGATTGCGCGCGGGGAAACGACCCGAGAATCTCTGCCCAAACGTCACCAACGGTGACAACGGTGCTTACCCGGGTGGCCCTGAGCTCGCGCAGCTGACGGCCGATCTGC
>Ga0180431_10010531_pt1 | contig 10264 bp, 7 predicted proteins | sample SS_ome_11_FD_132459 | JGI IMG/M metagenome (GOLD analysis project Ga0180431, IMG submission 132459) | Hypersaline lake sediment archaeal communities from the Salton Sea, California, USA - SS_1_MS_1 metaG | ecosystem: Environmental > Aquatic > Non-marine Saline and Alkaline > Hypersaline >... | reverse complement strand
GCCGCCCAGCATGACCATCACCCAGGAACCGTCGGCCATTTCCCGCAGGGTGGTGTCGCAGGCCAGCTTGTTGGGGCTCTTGCCGTCGAAGATCACGTGGACGACGTCCTGTTGGGCGTCCTTCTCGGCCTGCTCGGCGTATCGGCTCTCGCCGGCCGGCACAAGCGCCATGGGCAGACCGAACAAGATCAGTGCAAAGGCAAATCGGCGAATGACGTGGCGGAACATGGCAATATGCAGCTAATCCTCGTCGACATCTTCTCCGTAGCCGGGCGGGAAGGGGTGGTACGGACTGTTCTCTTCATCGCGGTCAAACTGTTGCGCCAAGTCCTCAGCATAGCCGGGAGGAAAAAGGTTGTCGAGCTTGGCAGCCTCCTCGGGCGACAGCTTGCCGCCGGTGACGGGGTCCGTTTTTGGATCTTCGGCGGGAGGCTCGGAAATCGCCGGGTCGGTCACCTCGTCAGTTTGATCGGCCCAGAGCGCTTCGAGGAACGATTGCCCGCCAAACTGCCGAAACCAATACTCGACGTCTTCTTCCAGAAGCGGGACCGGCGGCTTGGGCGGGGCCGACGGAGCCGCTTGCGCTGGGTGGAGTCGCCGGTGTACCAGCTCGGAATACCAGTCGCCGCTCGACACGGCCGTAGCCTTGCGACGCCGCGCGGCACGCTGGATCCGGCGGTCACCCGAGACAACCGTCAAGCGGCCGGGCGCCGATTCCGTTTGAATCAGCTCTTCGATCAGGGTGTCGGCATCCGCATGTTGCACCGCAAACCGGACCGTCAGCCCCCGATGCTCGACCACCCGGGGCAATCCCGGTGGGGCATCCGAGGCGTCGAACACCACCGTCGTCTGCGAGGCCTCCTCCGGGTCGAGCGACTCGGCCAGGAAATTCAACAGCGCCAACCGCGAATGCTCCAACCCCTGCGGACCGCGAATGCGGCTGACAATGCCCACGGCGTGCAGCAAGTTGTAACCGTCGACGAGATAAAGCATGAGGGAGGGAAGGAATAATGATGAATGATGAAGGGCGCTTGTATGCGGGTTTGGGGACGCGGGGTGCCACTCGTTCCGTTAGGGACGCTGCGAAACTAGCCCAGCGATTCATCGCTGGATCAAAGGAAACATAATCAAGCGCGAGTCCCGAAGGGACGATTGAACGATTCCCAGCGACGAAATCGCTGGGCTATTATCACAAATCCCTCCAAGATACAACATGATGGTTCCGGGTCTTGTGGCTATGCCCTAGTGAACTTCACGCGGCCGGCGACGATCACCGTGTGGGCGCGGCCTTTGAGCTGCCAGCCGGCGAACGGGGTGTTGGTGCTCTTGGAGCGGAACTCGGCCGGATCGACCGTCCAGCGGACCTCGGGGTCGATGATGGTCACGTCGGCGTCGGCACCGAGGGCCAGGGTTCCCTTGTCGATGCGGAGGATGCGTGCCGGGTTGACGGTCATTTTGGCCAGGGCGGTGGGCCAGTCGAGGTGGCCCGGCTCGATAAGCCTGGTTACGACCAGCCCCAACGAGGTCTCCAACCCGACGATGCCGAAGGGTGCCCGGTCGAGCTCCTGCATTTTCTTTTCCTTGGCGTGGGGGGCGTGGTCGGTGGCGATGGCATCGATCGTGCCGTCGATCAGGCCGTCGATGCAGCCGGTAACGTGCCCTTGGCCTCGCAGGGGCGGTTTCATCTTGAAATTGGAATCGAATGACCGCAGCGATTCGTCGGTGAGCGTGAAGTGGTGGGGGCAGACCTCGGCCGTCACGCTGACGCCGCGGCGTTTCGCCCGGCGAATCGTGTCAACGCTGCCGCCGGTGGAAACGTGCATCATGTGCAATCGCCCCCCGGTCGCCTCGGCCAGGGCGATGTCGCGGCTGGTCATCACGTCCTCGGCCGCCGGGGGAATGCCCCCCAGCCCGAGAATCAGGGCAGTCAGGCCGTCGTGCATCACCCCGTGCTCGGTCAACTCGGGTATTTCGGCGTGGCTCAGAACGGGCTTGTCGAACATCAGGCAGTATTCCAACGCCCTGCGCATCAACTCGGGATCATGGATCGGCGAGCCGTCGTCGCTAAACGCCACGGCGCCCGCCTCGACCAGTTGGCCGATCTCGGCCAGTTCCTTTCCTTCGCGGTTTTTGCTCACGCAGGCGATCACGAAGACGTTGCAGTTATCGGCCCGAAGGGCCTGGCCACGGACAAACTCCACAGTACCCTGGCTGTCGATTGGCGGTTCGGTATTGGGAACGCAGGCGATCGAGGTAAACCCCCCGGCCAATGCGGCTGCCGTGCCCGTCTCGATCGTCTCATCTTCTTCCCCGCCCGGATCGCGAAGATGCACGTGCATGTCGATCAGACCCGGCGCAACGATCTTGCCCGAGGCGTCGAGAATGGTTTCCTGGTCGCCGGGGGGTGAGTCGTACGCGGCGATCCGGCCGTCGGCAATCAGGAGGTTCGTTACCCGATCCATATCCTGGCTCGGGTCGATCACACGGCCGTTGGTAATCAATAGAGTAGACATGGCGGCGGTTGTGGTTAGGGATTGATGATTGATGATTGATGATTGATGATTGATGATTGGTGATTGATGATTGATGATTGGTGATTGGTGATTGGTGATTGATGATTGATGATTGATGATTGATGATTTATGGGGAGCCGGTGGTAACATCGGAACGTTGACGTGCGGTCTTGGAACTGGCTGCGAAAATGGCGACTAACTGGCCGAGCTCCTCCTGAAGCTCGAAAAGCAAAGCTGGACGCACGATGCCCGATTCGGCCAGCAGTTCCAGCCAGTACAGACACTCGTCGGACTCTTGGAGACAAATGCCGATCTTGGAAACGAAATCCGCTTTGGAACGTGCACGGCGCGCCTCGCGGTAGTTGGCTCCTACGCTCGTTCCAGAACGCAGTAATTGCCTGCCTAACACATCGGCCTCTCGCGTCCTTGGCAACGCCCCAACCAACCGCACAATCCGCAGTGCCAACGCCTTTGTCCGCTCGGCCAGTTCCACATGGTCCATGGCACCCCCCTCCATCAATCATCAATCATCAATCATCAATCATCAATCATCAATCATCAATCACCAATCATCAATCATCAATTCGTATTCCCCGCGACCAGCCACAACACGGCCATGCGGACGGCCAGGCCGTTGGTTACTTGTTCGAGGATGGCCGAATGGGGGCCGTCGGCCACGTCGGGTGTGACCTCGACGCCCCGGTTGATCGGCCCTGGGGCCATGATCAGAATCCCCTCCTTGGTCTTGGCCAGGCGATCGCGGTCCATGGCATACAAGTGGGCGTACTCGCGAACCGAGGGAAACGGCCGGGAATACTGCCGCTCGAACTGGATCCGCAAGAGGTTCAGCACGTCGACCCGGGAAAGGATATCATCCAGACTGTACGAGTATTCGACCCCGATCTCCGCCCAACGGGGTGAGACCAGAGTGGAGGGGCCGCACACGATCACGTGCGCGCCGAGTTTCTTCAGTCCCCAGATATTGGATCGGGCGGTGCGGCTATGGGCAATATCGCCCACCAATGCCACAGTGAGCCCCTCGACGCGGCCACATCGCTGGCGAATGGTCATGATGTCGAGCAATCCCTGGGTGGGATGCTCGTGAGGTCCGTCGCCAGCGTTGACGATGCAGCTTTTCAGGTTTTGGGCCAGGAGCCGGGGTGTGCCGGGTGTACGGTGGCGGACGACCACAACGTCGACCCCCATCGCCTCGATGTTCTTGGCCGTGTCGATGACCGTTTCGCCCTTGGAAAGGCTGCTGGTCGAGGCGGAGAAATCGATCACGTCGGCCCCCAGCCGGCGGGCGGCCAGGGCGAAACTGGTCCGCGTTCGCGTGGAATCCTCGAAAAACAGGTTGACGCAGGTCTTGCCGGTCAGCAAGGGGATTTTCTTCTTGCCCTCGCACATCGCCCGCTTGAACACCTCGGCCTTGTCGAGGATCAGCGTGATCTCCTCGGCCGAAAGCTCCTCCAAGCCCAACAAGTGCCGACGCTTCCATTGCTCCGGCACGGACTCCAACTCGGCCAGTTCGCTACTCATCGCGTCGTTTGACCTCCCTAGCGGCCGGGAATGCCCGGCAACGGGGTTCTGACCACCCGGGCCTCGACGACAACGCGGGCCGCCACCGGACGCTGATTCTAACAGGCGTGGGAAATGTGGCAAGCAGGCCGCCGTGGTATAATCGGTGCCATGAACGAATCCCCGGCTGCCACCATCCTGATCCTCGCCGGCGACGAGTCCACGGCCCGTCGCTGGGCACGGATGCTCGAGGATCCCCAGACACGAATCGCTTTCGCGCCGGAGGACCTGCCCAAAAAGGGTCGCCCTGACCTGATCCTCACAGATGGCAGCCTCACCACACACACCAAAGAAGCAGACGCTCTGAATGAACGGCCTCCGACGCCAGGTCTGGAGAACGAGTTTTTCGAGCCGGCGGGGGTGGTGCGGATCGGCTCGCCGGGTGAGGCCGACGTGCTATTGCCGGCCGACGTGGCCCCGCGAGAGCTCCGGCTGGCCTGCCGGCTCTTGGCCGAGATTGTCCGCCTGCGTCGCAAGGCCCATCGCAGCGTCGAGATCCACCAGCGGCTTTCCGAAGAGGCCCTGACCGACCCGTTGACACGGATGCCTAACCGTCGGGCGTGGGACCAGGCCCTGCGGGGGCGACTGGCCGCTGCGGCCGACGCGGCTGCATGGTCCGGTCCCCAACGATTCCTTTGCCTGGCAATCCTCGATCTGGATCACTTCAAGCGGGTGAACGACGCCCACGGACACGGCGTTGGCGACGAAGTGCTTCGGGCGGCCGGGGCCGGCATTGTGAGCGGCCTGCGCGAGAACGACTTCGCCTGCCGACTCGGCGGCGATGAGTTCGGTCTCTTGCTGCTCGTGCCCCACGAGTCGGCGGCCGAGTCGGTGGTGGACCGGGTTCGGGCGGTGGTGCCGTCCCGACTGGCCGATTCCGGCACACATATCGTCACCGCCAGCGCCGGCTACCACGTTGTGTCGGCCGGAAGCCAAACTGCCCCCCTGCCCTCGCCCGACTCCCTGTTTGCCGCCGCCGATGCCGCTTTGCGCCAAGCCAAACAACAGGGTCGGGATCGGACGGTCGGCGGGACCAAAGAAACGGCTCGGCGCAACGCTTCTCAGAGGAATGAGTTGCACCGACCGTAACATTAACCTGTTAGTCGGCGGGCTTGCCCGCCGTGTTGGAGTCTTGTTAAGTTCTGGATTCCCGCGGCGGGCTTGCCCGCCGGCTAACCCTGATTTGGAGACCCGTTCATGAGGCATTTTGCGCGAATTACGCCGTGGTCTGTGCTGACTTGCTTCTCATTGCTGTTCTGCGGCGTTTGGACTCTGGCGGCCGAGCCCGCCGGGAGGAAAGCCGCGCTGCCGCAGATCCGCGGGGTCCTATACAACGAGGACGACAGCAATCGGTTCCTCTTCGATGCGGCCGGCACGATGAAGCCGGAGCGGCTCGACCGGCTCGTCGACGAACTGGCCGATTCCCGGGTAACGACGCTGCTGATCTGCTGCTGCCACAAGAGAGCCAATTTCGCCAGCACCGCCTGGGAACCGGTCTGCGAAGGTTTTGACCCGGCCAAGGACAACAGCCAACCCTACTTCGGCGACATCGCCCCCGGTGCCCGTCCCGTGCTGCGAAAATACGCCGACAACATGCGCGTCTTGCTCGAAGCGGGCGTCGATCCGAACGGACGGATGATCCGGCGCTGTCGGCAGCGGGGGATCAGCCCTTGGATCAGCATCCGCATGAACGACGCCCACGATGCACCCCTGCTGCGGTCGCCCCTGCACAGCCGGTTCTGGATGGAGCATCCCGAATACTGGCGCTACCCGGATACAAAACAACTCCGCGGGTCGTGGAGCAATCGTTGCTTCAACTACGGGCTGAAACCGGTCCGCGATCACATGATGGCGCTGGTCCGCGAGGTATGCGACCGCTACGACATGGACGGCCTGGAGCTGGATTGGAACCGTTTTCCGCTGCACTTCCTCCCCGGCGAAGAGGCCGAGCAGGGAAAGGTCCTCACGGAGTGGATGGGTGAGGTCCGCCAGGTCGTTCGCGGCGCGGAGAAGAAATGGAAGCATCCGATTCGGCTCGTCGCCCGGGTGCCCGCTCGCCCGGAGGTGGCCCTGGGGACCGGATTGGACGCGGTCACCTGGGCCCGGCGCGGGTGGATCGACCACCTGGTCGTCGCCCCGTTTTTCACCACGACCGATTTCGACATCCCGGTGGAAAGGTGGATCGAGCTTCTTGAAGGCACCGGCGTTGGTGTGACCGCCGGGCTGGAAACCCGCATCCAACCCTATCCCGGGGCACCGACCCTTACCAACACACCCGAGCGCAGGCGCGGCGCGGCCATGGCCGCTCTGGCTCGCGGCTCGCAAGGAATCTACGTGTTCAACTACTTCGACGTTCCCAGCCGGATGCCCTGGCTGCTCCGCGAGATGCAGTCGGTCGAGGCGTTGCGGGGGAAGGACCGCAGCTACGTGGTGACGTTTGTGGACATCAACGTGCCGGGCAAACCCATCCGGCCGGTGCTTCCCAAGAAGCTTGCACCGGGCCAGGCGGCCGAGTTCCGCCTGTTTGTCGGTCCCAAGCCCGTGGCCGGCGCTCACGGCGAAGTCCATTTGAACCTGGCCGGTGCCGGGCCGGAAGAAAAATGCCTCGCCCGTGTGCTGATCAACGCAAAGCCGACCGAGGGCACCGGGCCCTTCACATTCGGCCGCAAGTGTTTCGAAGAGGGCTACAACACCGTTGCGATCAGCAACCGGGGCACCTCGCCGATGAGGGTCAAGTGCGTGGAACTGGCCGTGCGATTTAGGTCCAAGTAGGCGAGAACCGCCGTTGCCGCTACGCGGCCTGTTTGCGTCGCCGGGCGAATGCCACGAGGCCGAGACCACCCAGGCTGAGCAGAACGACCGTCGACGGCTCGGGAACCGCATACGTGATCAACAACATCGGGCGGCCGTCGATTGAGCCATAGACGGGGTTGCCCCCCGCCCGCTCGTCCTGAAATCGGGCGTAGCCGCTGCCGCCCCCGGGCACGGCAATCAGCCGGAGCGTGTGGTCACCCGACGCGATGGCGGCTTCCACGGCGGCGCGGAATGCCTCGCTGTTTGTGAAGCGGACCAAGAGGCCCGTATCCATTGGGTTGAGCGTGGCCTGGGTCAGCATCGTACCGAGCGTGCCGCCCGGCGTGGTGTCGCCGGTCAGGGGATCGCCGTCGCCGTCCGGGTCGCTCCACCTGGCCGCCGACTCCACGAAGTCGAACGGATATTCGTGGATATTGAGGGTCAGATCGGTGCTATTGCCGCCCTGGTCGGCACGAGTTGTTAATAGAAATTCGGCGCCGAGTACCTCCAGAAAGCCCTGGTCGGCCTTCGCTGCCAGGTCGCTCAGATCAAACTCAAACAGCCCGTGGAATTCGTGCGGCGACGAGTAGTAGCCGATGATGTTCTCGTAATTCGAATCGTTGTCTTGCGGGGTGTCGTTATCACCGCGAATGTGCGTGGAGTCGGCAACGTAGCTGGCACTCGGGTAGACGCCCTCCTGGAATCGCTGTTCGAGAACGGCGCGACCCGACATGACGTCGGCGAAGGTTCCGCCGATGGCCAGGTTGCTAAAGTGCAATTCGCCATTAAACGTGTCGCGCATGTAGAACGTGTCGAACGTGTCCACGTTGATCGTGGTGGCCGACGTGGAAACCGTAGGCTGATCCGGCTCAACTCGATAAATCGGATCAAGGTAGACATCGATTGCACTGAAATTGGCACCGGGATTCGGCTTGGAGACCTTGGCGACGATCAGGTGCTCCCCGCCCGTGGGAAACACGCCAAGGGCCTTATCGTTCGCCGTTCCCCCGGTGTCACTCACCGCCCGAGCGTGCAGCTCGTCTTTGTAGGCGATGAACGTAAGGGAACTGTACTGGTCGTTATCGTCGCTGAAGCCGAACTGATGAAAGCCGTCGCTGACATCGACGTTCTTTACCAGCACACTGGTGTAGAAGGTGTCGTTTTGCGGAGTGAATTCCCGCCAAACGACGCCGGTCGGGCCGGCGCCGCCGGCGCCGGTCAGGCGGACGGCCTGGCTACCGCCGTCGTTGGGACCGAAATCAATCTCCGAGGCAACGACATCGGCGATGCCCGTGCCGGCTCCCCAGGCGCCGGTCCAGCCGGTGCCGCCGTTGTTGGTGTTGAGATTCCCGACCGGATACGACTCGAAGTCGTCGCACACGGAAACGGCCGCCCAAACCTGGCCGCACAGAAAGATCATCGCCCCGATGGCCAAAAGAGCCACAAGCATGCTCAATCGATAGCTTTTCATCGGTTGTCTCCCGCTGTCGTTCGGCAAAGCGTCAAGCTGTGAATCGTCCTGCAATGCAGTTGGCTGCTCCGTCGCAAGACCTGCTTTGTGTCAGGATGTGATAAGCTACAATATCGGCCCCCAACCCAGATGCCCCAGGGCTTCCACTCCTCATAATACCTACGGACAGCCAAGACTGCAAGTTTCCGGTCGGTCATCTTCTGGGGATGGTTGAATAGCGGGTCTTCTTCAAGGGACAACTCCTACCGGGCAGCCAATCTCTTGGCGTACTACCGTGCCACCCGCCAGCGGATATTGAACAGCCGGATCATCGTTCCCATCAGGGCCAGGTCGACCACCGTGTAAAAGGCGAGGAAGGCCGTACCGGTCATCGGCAGCCAATTGACCGACTGGGCGACTGCCTCTTCGGCAACGCCGAGGCTCAAAGGCAGGCTGAAGGCAGCGGCGAACGGGCTTAAGAACATAAAGTAGTCGACCCGGGCCGCCGTCGGCGTGCCCGCGAAAAACAACGCCGAAAACCCCTTCGCCGCCACCGGCAGGGCAAACAGCAGAATCAGCACCAGGTAGGAGGTCATCATGCTGACCGACGTTTTGCGACAAAAGAGCGAGCAGAACAACGCCAGCGTGGTCGTCGTCAGACTACTGACCAGGATGATGCCCACGTAGCCGAGGATCGTCACCGTATCTGACCAGTAGCTCCAGGGCGGCAGGAGCCAGGCCAGCAGGAGCGGAAAGACGAGAAAACTGGTCAGCACACAGGAGATCCGCAGGCCGGAATAGAGCTTGGCCGATAGGATTTGCCAGGGCGAGAGCGTTGTGGTCAGCAGCAGCTCGAGCGTTTGTCGTTCGCGTTCGCTGGTGATGCTCCCGGCGGAGAATACCGGCCCGACCAGCATGTTGAAAAGCAACACGTAGCCGGTATACCAGGCGGCCAGTTGCGGCTGGATGTAAAGGAATACAGCCATCAAAGGCAAGGCCATGAACATGCTCAACTGGATCACCAGCCGGAGCATCAACGTCCCCTGGCCGAACAGCTCGCTGCGCATCTCCTTGTCGTAGACCGGGTTGGCCCGATCGGAGATCAGGTCGGTCCGCTTGGGCGGGGCAAAGAGCTTATCGGGGAACTGGTCCCGGCGAATGACCATACCGACCGCCTCGCGTTGTTCCTCCTCCAGGTCGACGGCTTCGCGGGCTTCGCTGCCCACGTCGGGTGGATGCAACAGCCGACTGCTGGTCGCAATCAACAGCCCGACGCAGACCGCCAGACACATCGCGGGAACCAGACCGACCAGCACTCCCAGCCGGATCCAGGCGTCTGCCTCCAGAAGCCCGTAAACCAGCACACCAAACAGTGCCATGGGCAGAATCACCAGGTAGGAAACGACCAGTGAAGCGATGGTACGGGTGAAGTAGCTGCTGGCAGCCAGGCTGATCATGCCGAAGGTGACCACGGCCGCGGCCATGGCCAGATACGTGGCCAGCACTTCGTAGAGCGACACTCCACCCAGCGGCAGGCAAAGCATCACGATCGGCAACGAGGCGAAGACCAGCACGGCCAGGTGAGTGAGCGAAGCCAGCAGTTTCCCCAGGACGATGGCCCCGGGCCGCATCGGGCTGGCCAACAGCATCTCGTAGGTCTTCCGTTCCTTTTCACCCGTGATGGCCCCGGCCGCGAAACTGGGAGCCATCATCGACATCAACATGAACTGCCCCAGGAAGAACATGTCGACCAGCCGTTTGGCCTGGTAGGCACCCGTGGCCCGGGCCTCGGCAGTGCGCGTCGGCTCCGTCCGGCGGGAACTGGAGGTCAAGTCCAACCACCGATCGGGTGGCCACGCCGCGTAGACCACCGCCCCCAGAAGCGCCACGTACGCGAACAGCAGCACGAACGCGCGGGTCATCCGCAGGT
>Ga0180431_10010530_pt1 | contig 10265 bp, 7 predicted proteins | sample SS_ome_11_FD_132459 | JGI IMG/M metagenome (GOLD analysis project Ga0180431, IMG submission 132459) | Hypersaline lake sediment archaeal communities from the Salton Sea, California, USA - SS_1_MS_1 metaG | ecosystem: Environmental > Aquatic > Non-marine Saline and Alkaline > Hypersaline >... | reverse complement strand
CCTTTACCGGTGATTCTTTACAGCAAGCACTCCGGTTTTCATCTTTTCTCCTCGAAAAAGCTTGCCCATGGGCAAACTTACAGGGGATTCATGATGGGACACGGCAGGTTGGACGGGAAAAGCCTGGAAGGAAAGATCATCGAGGTCGATGAGCACGGAATAATGGTTGAAGAGGGATTGCCGCTCGATTTCTCCATCACCAAAAATGTCGTGATGATGATGTTGTCGGTGGTTATCCTTCTGTGGGTTTTCCTCTCACTGGCCAAATCTTATAAAAAGTCCGGAATCAGTGAGCCCAGAGGAATACAGGGTTTCCTGGAGCCGGTTGTCGTTTTTGTTGAAGAAGATATCGCCATCCCCAACATTGGCGAGGATAAGTACCAGAGGTACATGCCGTATTTACTGACAGTCTTCTTCTTTATCCTGTTGAATAACCTGATGGGACTGGTTCCGTTCTTCCCCTTCGGGGCCAATGTGACCGGCAACATTGCGGTCACCGGGACCCTGGCCGTATTCACTTTCCTGATCACCCAGTTCAGTGGGAACAGGGGATACTGGCGGCACATATTCAACACTCCGGGAGTACCCATATGGCTTGCCCCCATTATGATTCCCGTGGAAATCATCGGAATGTTCACCAAGCCTTTTGCACTGATGGTCCGACTCTTTGCCAATATAACGGCGGGACATATCATTGTGCTGAGCCTGGTATCCATGATTTTCATATTCAAATCCCTCTTCATGTCGGTACCATCCCTGGTGATGGTAGTCTTCATGTACAGCATCGAATTACTGGTTGCCTTTTTACAGGCTTATATATTTACCTTGTTATCAGCGTTGTTTATCGGATTGGCGATGCCTGAGCATCACCATGAATAATCGTTCATTTAATATTCATCAATTATGACAGGAACATTAGCAGCATTAGGAGCAGGACTGGCAGTCATCGGGGCCGGACTTGGAATCGGATGGATAGGCGGTAGGGCAATGGAAGGCATTGCGCGTCAGCCTGAAGCCGGTGGTAAAATCCAGACCGCAATGATTATTTCTGCTGCTCTGATTGAAGGAGTTGCATTGTTTGCCGTTGTGGTTTCCATGATGTCAATAGGTTAATGCAGCAAAACAGGAAAGACCTGTAACGGTTGGTTGCAGGTCTTTCTTTAGAAAAAAAGAAAACAATTATGGATTTAGTATCACCGGGAATCGGACTCATATTCTGGTCGACCCTGTTCTTTCTCGTGCTTCTCTTTGTCCTTGGCAAGTTTGCCTGGCCTTCCATTCTCTCGGCCGTCAGGGCCAGGAATGAAAGTATAAAAAAAGCACTGGCTGCTGCTGATAAGGCCAAAGAGGAGATGAAACAACTTCAGGCCGATAATGAGAAGATCATTGCTGATGCCAGGACAGAGCGTGATGCAATGCTTCGGGAAGCAAAAGAGATCAAGGAAAAACTGATTGCAGATGCCAGGGAACAGGCTTCGGAAGAGGCGAAGAAACTTGTGAAGAATGCCAGGGATTCCATCAGGTCCGAAAAAAATGCTGCCATCAATGAAATGAAGGAACAGATGGCCAGCCTGTCGGTTGACATCGCAGGAAAAATACTGCGGATGAAACTGAAGGATAGCAAAGAGCAGAAAAAACTTGTCAATAAACTCATCAACGAAGCTGATCTGAATTAGGAATCCATGAACGAGAGCCAGATTTCAGTGAGGTATGCAAAAGCGCTTTTTGAAAGTGCTTCAGAGCAGAAGTTGCTTGATAAGGTATATGAGGATATGGCATTGCTTTCGGATGTCTGCGGGATCAGCGAATTCAATACCATGCTTATAACACCTTCCCTGCAGGACAGCAGGAAATGCCAGCTGGCAGATTCCATTCTCAAAGAGCACCTGACTGAGATTTCTATGTCCATGATCAAACTGGTGATCAAGAATAAAAGGGAGATCTATCTTACGGGGATAGCCAGGAACTTCAGGGACCTTTACCGGAAATCACGTGGAATTAAAACTGCATCGATTGTGACGGCGCAGGAGGTAGATGAATCGGTGAAAGAAAAAATCGGTAAGCTGATCAGAAAGACCTATAAATCGGAAGTGGAACTCACCGCTTCGGTGGATGAAGAAATGATCGGCGGATTTATCCTGACCATTGAAGACCGTCAATATGATGCCAGTGTATCGACCAGTTTGAAGAAGATGAAAAAACAATTAATCCAAACCCATATAGAAAAGAAGTAGGATATGGCTCAGATAAAACCTTCCGAAGTATCGGAAATCCTCAAGAAACAGATAGAAGGATTCAAGAGTGAAATTGAACTTGAAGAAGTAGGCACGGTCCTTCAGGTGGGTGATGGAATTGCCCGCATTTATGGTCTGAACAGTGTTCAGTCCAACGAATTGATCGAATTTGAAACCGGGGTGATGGGCATTGTACTGAACCTGGAGGAAGACAATGTGGGTGCAGTGTTGCTGGGATCTTCCGAACTGATCAAGGAGGGGGATACGGTTAAACGAACCAAGCGGATTGTATCCATCATGGTGGGAGAATGCCTGCTGGGACGTATTATCAACACCCTGGGACAGCCACTCGACGGTAAGGGCACCATCACCGGGGATATGATCGAAATGCCCATGGACAGGAAAGCGCCGGGAGTTATTTTTCGCCAGCCGGTGAACGAACCCCTGCAGACCGGAATAAAAGCGATCGATTCCATGATCCCCATCGGAAGAGGACAGCGGGAATTGATCATAGGTGACCGCCAGACAGGTAAAACGGCCATTGCTGTGGATACCATCATCAACCAGAAGGAATTTTATGAAAAAGGCGAGCCGGTATACTGTGTATATGTAGCCGTCGGGCAGAAAGGTTCCACGGTAGCCAATATCCAGAAGACCCTGGAGAATGCGGGAGCCATGGATTATACGGTCATTGTGTCAGCGACTGCTTCCGATCCTGCTGCACTGCAGTTCTATGCGCCCTTTGCCGGGTGTGCCATCGGTGAATATTTCAGGGATACCGGCAGGCCTGCCCTGATTATCTATGACGATCTTTCGAAACAGGCTGTTTCCTACCGTGAAGTTTCACTGCTTCTTCGGCGACCTCCGGGAAGGGAAGCCTATCCGGGGGATATTTTTTACCTGCACTCCCGTTTGCTTGAACGTGCCTCAAAAATCATTCAATCCGATGAGGTGGCCCAGAAGATGAACGACCTTCCCGAGCCGTTGAAACCGATGGTGAAGGGGGGAGGTTCACTCACAGCCCTTCCCATTATTGAGACACAGGCCGGCGATGTTTCCGCCTATATTCCAACCAATGTGATCTCCATTACCGATGGGCAGATATTTCTTGAGGCCAATCTTTTCTATGCAGGGATCCGTCCTGCCATCAATGTGGGTATTTCCGTTTCCAGGGTGGGCGGCAAGGCACAGATCCAATCCATGAAGAAGATTGCCGGAACCCTGAAGCTTGACCAGGCGCAATACAGGGAACTGGAGGCGTTTGCAAAATTCGGATCCGACCTTGATCCCGCTACACTGGCGGTCCTGGATAAAGGCCGCAAGAATGTGGAGATCCTTAAGCAGGACCAGTATTCCCCACTGCCCGTTGAAAAACAGATCGTTATTATTTACTGCGGGACGAAGGGTTTGCTCAGTGACATCCCTGTAGAGAAAGTGAAGCAGTTCGAACAGGAATTGCTTGAATTTATGGAGCTGAAACATAAAAAGGAACTCAAGGAACTGGCACAGGGAAAACTGACGGATGAAATAACAGACATGATTGAAAAAGTTGCAAAAGAGATTATTGAGAGGATTAAATAGGTTTTCATGGCAACTTTGAAAGAGATAAGGGACAGAAAGGCTTCGATAACTTCCACCCGGCAGATTACCAGTGCCATGAAGATGGTTTCAGCGGCCAAGCTGAGAAAAGCCCAGGAAGCCATCCTGCAATACAGGCCCTATGTTGAGAAATTGCACGAGATCCTTGCCAGTGTGGCAGACAGCCTCAGGGATGACAGGGATAACCAGTATGCTGTTCAAAGGGACAAGGAACGGATCCTGCTGATTGTGATCACTTCCAACAAAGGGCTGTGCGGTGCCTTTAATTCAAATGTGATCAAGGCTTCCATCCAGAGGGCCATTTCCCAGTACGGGGACCAGATGATGGCACATCAGGTAGATTTTATCGCCATTGGCAAAAAGGGTCATGATTTCCTGAAGAAAAAAGGCTATCATGTGATTTTCAATGGCAGTGAGATCTTTGATGACATCAGCTTTGAGCGGGTGGCCAGGATGGCAGAAATGATCATGAAACTCTTTACCGAGGGGGAGTATGACCAGGTGGATATCATTTATAATTTATTTAAGAATGCCACCACCCAGATCCTTACCGAAGAGCAATATCTTCCCATCCAGTTAAGAAAAATGGCTGAAGAGCAAGATATCCCCAGGTACATGGATTATATCTTTGAACCCTCCAAAAGATATATTGTGGAAGAATTAATTCCCAGATCACTCAAACTCCAGTTTTATAGAGCGATCCTGGATTCCAACGCCGCCGAACAAGGTGCCCGGATGACGGCCATGCACCAGGCCACCGATAATGCCACAGAACTCCTGAAAGAACTGAGCCTGCAGTACAACAAAGCCCGCCAGGCTGCCATCACCAAGGAGATCAATGAGATTGTCGGCGGAGCTGAAGCACTGAAAGGATAGGCCAGCGCCTGTTATTCAACGATCACCTGTTTTGGTCAATTATTTCACGGCGATTCCTCTATGATTATAACTGGAGATAGATATGCAATGCCGGTTTACAATCTGCTGTCGGAATGGTCTACTGCAATGAAATCAGGACCATGACCTTTCCTGTCCCTGAGCTGTGCGAACCCACTGCCTTCCCGATCACCGCATTGCGTCTTCGCTCATTTTCAGCAAGCATTGATTTCAATTCCTCGAAATCCTTCGCCGTGCTCACATCCAGCAGGCTCCACTTCATGGCATGTCCTTCGGTGGAAGAGGTGGTCAGCAGGTCTCCCGGTCGGATGGTACCGTTTTCATCGGTTACTTTTACCGGTACCCTTCCGGTCAATGCCAGCCTGGTTGCACTTACATCCGGGATGGATTCTCCCGTCTGTTCATCCACCACCAGGTCCATGCCCATCACCATGTGAGGATCTGTGGACACCACTCCCAGCACGGAAGCCTGATAGGGCTGCTGCGACCGAATGACACTCTCCTTGTTATCCGGGTCGGCGACCAGCACATCTCCCGCCTCTGTATCGCCGTGGGTATCATAGATGTATTCGGCCACATCGATGGCATCCCCGGAACGTAGATCTGCGTAGAGTCCGTGATAGATGCCGGCAGATACACTACCGGTGAAGCGCCCGCTGTAAACATCACTCACATCAGTATCTGTACTGAAGATCCTGGTATACATTCCGTAAACAGTTGTATAGGGATTTTCAGGAGTAATCCGGCTGTAATGATAGCTGTTATATAAATTATTATAACCATACAGGTAGAGGCCATGGGCCGACTCCTGCGGACTGATATAGGTGGATCCGTTCTTGTTGACCCGGAAGGCGTCATGGGTTTCGGTACTGGATGCGCCGTTGCCGATCTGGAACAGCGGGTCGGTGGGGATCCAGTCATCGGATGTACCGGTGGATACATTGTATGTTCCTATGGCAAATGAATTCAATGATGCGGCGCTGGTGTACCGTCCAAAAGCGGTGGCGAATTGGCCTTCCGTTATATTGGCAAATCCCCCGGCAAATGAGTAGGGGGCCACAGCCTTGTTCCCGAACCCGAACGCTGTTGAATAAATATCCATGGCATCGTTATATACACCTATGGCAATTCCACCGTTCTCAGCATGGTTCCCGTTCCCCAGGGCCATGGAATAGGTTCCCAGGGCCTGGTTGTCGCGGTCGGCAAACAGTGGCAGGGTGACAAAGGTTCCTTTGGAGGTGCCGGTCTCTTTGGGCGGATCCGCTTCAGGATCAATTCCTTTAGGGAAAAAGGGCGGAATAATGATAATGGGAGGAATAAACGAAAAACTTTTATAATAATATGCTCCCACAGAGATCGATTTGAGGCCTCCTGCCATGGCATTGTATCCGATGGCGGTGGACAGCTTTCCCGAGGCCTCTGTGCCCGTTCCGATTGCCACCGAGGAAGATCCGGATGCAGTGGAAGCCGATCCGAGGCTGATGGAAGTATCCCCGGAAGCAAATGCATTGGCCCCGATGGCCAGGGAATAGGGCCGGGTGGCATCACTGGAATAACCCATACTGAGCGATCTCAATCCACTGGCAGTGGAAACCATCCCCAGGGCCATGGAACGTTCCCCGCTTGCCACGGCCTGGAGACCGAAAGCGTGGGAGAATAGTCCGCTGGCTTCGGACCGGTAACCAACTGCTGTAGAATAATTTGCCAGGGCATCACTGTAGGTGCCCAGCGCCATGGATGAGTAACCGGTGGAGGTGGATCCTACCCCGATGGCAAAGGATTTATTTCCCGAGGCAACCGCTCCGGAACCCAGTGCATAGGAGTCTTCTCCCCTGGCAATGCTTCTGTTTCCGAACGAAGTGGAATAATTGCCGATTGACATGCTCTGATACCCGAATGCCTGGGAGTAATTGCCCATGGCTACCGATTTGTAACCCATGGAGGTGGAATTCTGACCCACACTGTCCACCGAACCCACATGGATGTTCCCTGCAAGGAATGCTTCTTTGAGCGGATACCATAGGATCTGGGATTTGTCCTTCACCACATCCACAGCACTCTTTCCGGAAACATTCAGGAAAATATCGTCAGACAATCCCTTGGATTGGCGGTACCCGCCCACGGCAAATCCTCCCTTGACCCCTTTCGTGTTGGGATCAGAATCGATGTATACCCTGACACTGTCCGGGGTGACCCTGAGGAATTCCTGTGCGGTTCCCTTGCTCCTGTGATAGCCCCCGACAGCAAATCCTCCCTTGACCCCTTTTGTGGCGGCAGTATCCACATAGACCCACACCATATCTTCATAAACGGCGAAAACAGGATAGCCATCTTTCCTTCTTACTTCAAACAGAGCCTCTCCAGGCTGTGCGTCCTCACCGGGCTGTATGCTGAAATTGCCCGCTGCGTTTTTAGCCGAGGTAGCATACTGTGCGATGGGTACAGTCTGGATGGGTGCTCCTCCCATGTCAATAAACTCTCCTTCGCTTTGAACCCAGACATGCAGAAAATAGGGTCCGGCAGACCAGTCGATCTCTTCGAAAGAGGAGACCATCCCGCTCTTGTTCCTGGCATCAGGATCACCCACCATCAGGGTGAAAAGTCCCAGCGAAGTGGTCATGACGTCATGTTCTTCCTGCCAGACAAGGGTGCCATTGAGCGATCCTGAATAAATGGCGATCCTCACGCTGAGTGGCTGATCCACTATGGGACTGCCCGACAGGTTTCTGGCAACAGCCTGGTAAGTGAAACCCTGCTGAGCCTGGAGGGAAGGCAATACAAAAAAGCCGAGTAAGAACAAAATACCGGCAAACCTGGTGATTTGACTCATTCTTTTCATCAGATTGAATATTTAGTACCATAAGTTACGAAGAAATGGGATAAAACAGGGTTTGTTCAGGTTTTAATATTCGTCCCAGCTTTTAATGGTAATGTCCCCGGGGGCTATTTTACAGATGGCATAAATGAATGCCGATGCAAGGCGTGCATTGGTGATCAGGGGTATGTTATAATCGACCGCTCCCCGCCTGATGCTGTAGTCGTTGGAAAGTTCATGGGAAGTAAGGTCCTTGGGGATATTCACGACCAGGTCGATCTTCTTGGCCCTCAGGTAATCCATTACGTTGGGCTTGCGATCCTCATCCGGCCAGGCAAGATCAATGGAATCGATTCCGTTCAGTCCGAGAAACTCATGGGTACCGTGGGTGGCAAATAGTTGAAATCCTTTATCAACCAGCATTTTGCACGATTTGATAAGCTCAACCTTGGAACGCATTTCACCGGTGGAAAGCAACACATTCTTTTTGGGGAAGCTATACCCTACTGACAGCATGGCTTTCAGGACAGCCTCATAATAGTTCTCACCGATACATCCCACCTCCCCGGTGGAGGACATGTCCACTCCCAGGACCGGATCGGCTTTTTTAAGCCTGGAAAAGGAGAACTGGGGCGCCTTGCAGCCTATATAATCCAGGTCAAAGATCGATTTATGGGGTTTTTCTATGGGGATCTTGAGCATGATCTTGGTCGCCTGGTCGATCAGGTTCGATTTCAATACCTTGGATACAAATGGCATGCTGCGAGATGCCCTCAGGTTGCACTCGATTACCTTGATATCATTGTCTTTTGCCAGGAACTGTATGTTGAAAGGCCCGGATATCTCCAGTGCGTCGGCCAGTTGCCTGGCGATTTTTTTGATCCTTCGCACCGTTTCAAAATAGATCTTCTGGGGAGGGAATACCATGGTAGCATCACCGGAATGCACACCGGCAAACTCCACATGTTCTGAAATAGCATAGGAAAAAAGTTCACCATCACGTGCGACTGCATCGATCTCGATCTCTTTGGCCTGCTCGATGAATTCTGAAACCACCACAGGATACTGTCTGGAAACCGTGGCGGCAAGCGTGAGAAAACCTTCCAGCTCCTCATCGTTCGATACCACATTCATGGCTGCGCCGGAAAGCACATAGGACGGTCTTACCAGCACCGGAAAGCCTACCTCCTTTACGAAGGCATAGATCTCATCCATGCTGCTGAGTTCTTTCCAGCGGGGCTGGTCGATCCCCAGCCGGTCCAGCAACATGGAGAATTTATGCCTGTTTTCGGCATTATCGATGGATTCAGGGGATGTTCCCAGAATGTGGACCCCCTCGTTGTGCAGCCGCATGGCCAGGTTATTGGGAATCTGTCCACCCACAGAAACGATCACCCCCCTGGGTTGCTCCAGATCATAGATATCCATGACGCGCTCAAAGGAAAGTTCATCGAAATAGAGCCTTTCGCAAACATCATAATCGGTGGAAACAGTTTCAGGGTTGTAATTTATCATAATGGAGCGGTACCCCTCTTCATTGACCGTTTTCAATGCATTTACGCTGCACCAGTCAAATTCCACACTGGATCCGATCCGGTAGGCTCCCGATCCGAGAACGATTACGGAATGCTGATCCTGGATGAAATCGATATCATGTTCCTTGCCGCTGTAAGTCAGATAGAGGTAATTGGTCCGGGCAGGATACTCGGCAGCCAGGGTATCAATCTGTTTTACAAAAGGGACAATATGACGGCTGATGCGGTGTCTTCGTAGTGTGATCATGTTTCTGGTCACATCTCCCTTCATTACAAGGCGGGCCAACTGGAAATCACTGAATCCGGCCTTTTTAGCCTGGATAAGCAGTGTATCGTCGAGGTGTTCAAGCGAGGGGACCTGCTCCAGCCGGGTTTTCAGATCATAAATGTTTTTAAGCTTAACCAGGAACCATTTATCGATCCTGGTGAGTTCATTGATCCGGTCAATGCTGTAACCTTCCTTCATCGCTTTTTCAATGACCAGGATCCTCATATCAGTGGGCTCCGAAAGCTCCTGGTCGATATCGCCGATGTCAATGTTGTGGTTCCCGACAAATCCATGCAAACCCTGTCCGATCATGCGGATCCCTTTCTGGATCGCTTCCTCAAAGGTGCGGCCGATGGCCATCACCTCACCCACGGATTTCATGCTGGAATCAATCAGTTTGGAAACGCCATGAAATTTGTTAAGGTCCCATCGGGGGATCTTGCACACAATATAGTCCAGAGCCGGTTCAAAGAAAGCTGAAGTGGTTTTCGTAATGGAATTGCGCAGCTGGTGAAGTCCGAATCCAAGGGCAAGCTTGGCTGCCACAAATGCCAGGGGATAACCGGTGGCTTTGCTGGCAAGGGCGGAGGACCGTGACAGCCTGGCGTTCACTTCGATCACCCGGTAATCTTCTGAATGGGGGTCCAGGGCATATTGTACGTTGCACTCACCGATGACCCCAATATGCCTGATGATATCGATGGATAATTTCCGGAGCTTGTGGTATTCACTGTTGGTCAGTGTCTGCGAAGGCGCCACCACAATGCTTTCACCGGTATGAATGCCCAGGGGATCAAAATTCTCCATGTTGCAGACCGTAATACAATTGTCAAAACGGTCCCTGACCACTTCATATTCAACCTCTTTCCATCCTTTCAGCGATTCTTCCACCAGGATCTGCGGAGACTAGGACAAAGCTT
>Ga0180431_10010529_pt1 | contig 10265 bp, 9 predicted proteins | sample SS_ome_11_FD_132459 | JGI IMG/M metagenome (GOLD analysis project Ga0180431, IMG submission 132459) | Hypersaline lake sediment archaeal communities from the Salton Sea, California, USA - SS_1_MS_1 metaG | ecosystem: Environmental > Aquatic > Non-marine Saline and Alkaline > Hypersaline >... | reverse complement strand
GCGTATAATGGCTTCAGGGTCTACGATGACATGAGCCACCTCGAACTCTCAACACCCAGCTACAACAGCCCCATGGAGGCAGTGATCTATGATCGGGTAGCCGAGTTATTCGGGTATTATGCTGTGAAGGGCTTGGGTAGCTACTTCAAGGGGATAAACGCGTACAAGAACAATGTATCCAATCAACGAGACGGCGATGGTTGGAGGAGCAACGCATACTCTACCCACAGCAGCATTTTGATGGATTACCGGGTCTGTAACCTCGATGTCTGGCACAGATTGGAGACTGAACTTGTACCATTCATGGTCGCACGTGTGCCTATCACCGGCGGAGGCGAATTTGTCACCTGTAATAAGGATGGTTCTCTTCCAAGAGCCGGGAAATACATGGGTGGAGATACTCTGCGCTACGTGATTAGTCCAAGGGCTGCTTTCATCAAGCGAGTTTCCTCCAATGACACCGTAGACGCTAGAGGCATACTGAACCAACGGAATGACCCTCACGCAGACCCAGAGAAATACTGGAGACTTCATGACATCAACTGGGAAGCCGTACGCAGCCCATTCCAAGTCTACCTCAGAGACACCATGGAGGTATTAGTGATGACAGCCTACGAACGAGACTACCTCAAAAACCCTCCAAGGCTAGCTGACCCAGTAAAGGCAATGAGAGCAATAACCCTCGACACAGAGGAGTGCAATTGGAAGCTGGAATTGGAGAATGGATCAAGGGTAGATGCTATTGGAGATGTTATGATTGGTCATTATCTGGCTGGAATAGAGAATATGCTGGAGAATGAGGACTCAACAGAAGCAGATTATAATGCTTTCAGGCTTTTGGAGGCAAGCCTTGAGGCGTTTGAGGCTCGTCAACTTGAGTATTTCATTGATGGCATCGATTGGGTGACCAAGAAGGCGTTAATCGATGAATACGCAGGCAATGAAACCGAGACCGGTGTAGCGTTATGCAACCAGTTTACCTTGCTGGATGAATCCGTTCTGGAGTATATCGGTGAGAAACCTGATCCAAGCAACATCCAGACAACCTTCAGCTATACTGACTCACTAGAGTTCGCTAGAGACGCAGTACCTTGGGAAGACTGGGACAACCTGACTAGCTTGGTGAAGCATGGGTTGATGAATGGTCCAGAGGGCACAAGGGAGTATATCCGTTGCCTCGCTGTACGGGAGTTCCAAGGATTACTGGAGTCTATTGAGTGGGAGAGCATCAACTTCCACAACTCAAAGATAAGACTTGATGAGCCCTTCCAGTTCAACAAGGAAATGTGTGGTGATCTTCTAGAGAAATCGACCAATACATTCACCGAGTTTACAGTGGCGCTCGATAGGCTTAACCGGGAAAGACAGAATATACAATACGCCCCCAGCATCGACCACGAAAAACAAGACGAGGAGAAACAATAATGACAGAGAAAAAAGAAAAGGACCTGTTCCCCAGCTTCAAGAAACGTAAACTGAAAAGGGGAAAACCAGAGATCAAGAAAGAACACAAAGAGATAGTGGCACCACCCGGGGAATGAGCTGCGGAAAGGATTAGAACCACCAAACATAATATTCGGTATGGTTATCCGCGAGACAGTTTTACTCGGCGACCCCAGACTGAGAGAGATATCAGAGCCCCTTGCATTTGATAGAAATACACCCCAGATACTGGAAGACCTGAAAGATACACTCACAGAACACCAACGAATATACGGTATGGGAAGAGGCATTGCGGCACCCCAGATAGGATACAATAAAAGAGCTGTGTATATCCAGACCCAAAAGTTCACCAGCTATTTGATTAATCCGGAGATTGTCTGGAGGAGCCCTGAGATCTTTGAGGTATGGGATAGCTGCTTCAGCTTGGAGGCAAAATTCTTCGTAAAAATCCCCCGGAATCGTAGTATCAAGGTAAAATATGTAGACGAGTACCAAGAGTTCCATAATGAGACCTTTAGCGATGATATGAGCGAACTACTTCAACATGAATTAGACCACCTTGAGGGCATCATGTGCAGCGACAGGTTAACCGACACAAGGAACATTGCGATGCGTCAGGAGTGGGAGAAACGGTACAGAACCCCTGGCATAGGTATGTGAGCTTCATAGTTCTTATAAAACAGGGTTCATTGAAGACTCTAGTTTGAGTACGAAAACAGTAGCCATGCTACTCATTGGGGTAATCATAGGAGCCACAGCGGGATACCTTGGTAACGTCTACCTGACGCAGCCAATTCTGACTGACCTCCAGACGCGTTTGTATGACTTGGAGGAGGACCATGATAACCTTGAGACGAGCTTTGACGAGCTAAGCAACGAGAAAACAGACCTAGAACAACAGCTAGAGACGCTGCAGGTTGTTTATGCGGAGCTTCAGACAGAGAAGGAGAGCCTTGATGAGGAGCATCAGGCGTTATTGGAACAACTGGAAACGTTAGAGGCTATGTATGAGTCCCTCTTGGACGAGTATCAAGCGAGCCTTGGGGGACTCGATTTTTCTAATCAAACAATACCCGTGATAGAACGGAACTATACTTGGAGTAACAACGGTGAGACATATGAGTTGAATATCATCGTACCTGAGCCCATGTACGAGTATTACAGCAGCAAGCCAAGATATGTGACCTCGGACTATCGGGGATATATACTCCACCCATATGATGATGCCTATATTGAGGTACTGGTGAAAGAATTTGATAAGATAGCCACATTCAACGAATTGACATCTGAGGAAGAACTAGAAATAGTAATCTCATTCGTCCAGAACCTCCACTACATCACAGACGATACAACAGGCTACGATGAATACCCCAAGTTCCCAGTGGAAAGCCTAGTAGATGAGGGCGGAGACTGTGAGGACACCAGCATATTACTATCACACCTCTTAGAAGCCATGGATATCAATACGGCTTTACTGACCTTACCTGGGCACATGGCGGTAGGAGTCGAGTTGAATGCATCAGGGGTACACTGGGACATGGAAAACCACACCTACTATTATCTGGAGACCACTGTGCCCAATTGGGAAATAGGCAGCATACCCATCGAACACGTGGGAAAACAAGTCACCATCGATAGCGTAGACACGATTCCCTTCCTAATGCATACATGGGATGCAACCCGCAGAAATAATGTGGTTGATGTCACGATCACCTATACAAATGAAAGTCCGGTCACAGACTCTGATTATCGGGCGTGGGTAGGAATCGAGTTGGACAATGGTCAATTATACTCTGAGAAGATTGGTAGCAGCCTCGACTTGGAGTTTGGTGAGTCCATGGAGGAGAGGCTCATCATCGAGGGACCAAGATATGATACTATGCGACTTGTCGTGGGCGTCTTGACTCCCGATGGCGAAGTAATCACAAAGAAGAACAGCGAATACTTCACTACAAGATAGAGGACTCGCTTTTTATCCAGCGAGAAGCGAGTATATGCAAATGGAGTTCTACGAGGTAATCAAGACCAGACGAAGCATCAGGTCATACAGGGATACGCCAATTCCTGAGGATTCACTGAAACGGGTCATGGAGGCAGCTAGGATAGCGCCAAGCGGACACAACCGGCAGTTCTGGAAGTTCTATTTAGTAGATTCAGAGGAAATGAAGCTGAAGGTGGCTGAGGCTTGTGGTGGTCAGACATGGATCGCTGGAGCCCCAACTGTGATTGTGGCGGTGGGTTGGAATATACCGTATAGTCGCGGTGGTTATATGGGGGAGATGACCTTCACCATGGATGTGAGCATAGCTTTTACTCAACTCATCTTGGCTGCAAGAGCCGAGGGTTTGGGGACCTGCTGGATAGGTGACTTCAGCAATGAGAAGGTAAAGAAAGCAATACGATTGCCAGAGAAAGAATATGTTGTTGCTGTCACCCCCATTGGTTACCCGGATAAAGGCGTATTTAGTGAGAACACCAAGAGAAAAAGCTTAGACGAGGTTATGGAAAGGATCTAAGATGACTCACATCAAGCTCGCTGTATTTGATATGGCTGGAACCACGGTAGATGACAGGGTCGATGGATTACCACTGGTCTTGAAGAGCTATGATGATGCCCTCAGGAGCCAAGGAGTAAAGATTCCCATGGAGGTATTGAACGCCCAACGTGGACGAGACAAATGGACTGTCATCAAGGAGCTGGGGGGAGACAAGGCAGAGGAGATCTATGATGAGTTCCTTGGTATCCTACGAGAGAACACTGGTAGGGTTAAGGAGGTTGCAGGTGCCTCAGCCACGTTCCAGTATCTGAGGAAAAACGATGTAAATGTGGTTGCGTCCACGGGGTTCCCAGCTGAGATAGCTGAGGCTATCGTTGAGCATCTTAGGTGGATGAGGGAGGGATTGATTGATGGCTGGGTGTGCAGTGAGCAAGTGGGTGCCAGCAGGCCCGACCCAGCGATGATCATCCGCACCATGAAAAAGTATGGGGTCTCTGAGAAGCGGGCGGTGTTGAAGATTGATGATACCGTGAAGGGAATCGAGGAGGGGTTGAACGCGGGCGTATACACCATTGGTGTTTTGACGGGTACTCAGAGTATACAGCAGCTTGGTGCAGCTGGACCGGATACTATTCTTAATAGTGTAGCAGAGCTACCTAAGCATTTATCCGAGAACGGGTTAGTGTAGGGTTTCCTCGTTCTCGTCTATCCAGAAATAGACCATCAGGAGCGGTATCATCACTAACCCTATCTGGATTAGGAAAGGTATCTCATGGTTCACGTTATCGTAGAGCCAGCCACCGGTTAGCTGACCCATTGATGATGCGATGAGTCTGAAGAAGCCTTGGCTTCCGTTTACCTTGCCTCTGTGTTCCTTGGGTACGAGCCCTGTTTGGAGGCTGCTGATGGCACTGTTTGATAATACCATGAGGGCGCCTACTAGCATCATGGCTATGAGGACTCTTAGGAAGTTGCCGTTGATGAATAAGGCTATGACTACCGCCCATAGCATGAATGATACCATTATGGGTTTCTTCTTCCCTACCACATCAATGAGTTTCCCAGAGGGTATGGCGAGTATTATCATGGATACAGGTAGCGCGGTCATGAGGTAGCTGAGCTGAAGCTCACTTATCGCTAGGTCTTTGACGATGTATAGGGTGAGTATAGGCTGGAAGAGCCCGCTGGTGAAGTTTGAAATTACGTCTACGAGGAACAAGACGAAGGCTGCTCTTGGTACCAGTTTCCAGACATCAATGCTTTCACGCATACTCACCGGATAAGAGTTGATCATCTCGCCTAGATTGACTTTCTCAGGTGTTTCCACGGTCTCGGTTAGTCTTGTTCTGAGTAATCCGGCGACTAGGAACCCAAATATCACAAGCTTGTACATGAGCCGCATGCTAGGCACCAAGCCGTAGAGGGTGAACAGATACCCTGCTAGGAGGGGGGCTGGTGTTGTGGATACGCTGGTTATTAGGTTGATGAGGCTGAACCCCATGCCTCGTTTCTCTTTGGGTAGGGAGTCTGAGACTATGGCATTGAGTGCCGGCTGATATATTCTGCATACGCCGGCGATTATGGCTCCAACCATTATCCACTCCCAGCTAGGAGCATAAACATAGAATAAACGAGCAAACGCCGCGATGAATGTCATGGTGGTGATAAGCCATTTACGTCCATACTTGTCGGTGAAGTAGCCGCCCGGTATCTGAACAGCAGCAGCAGCAATAGTCTGCACTGCACCGATCAACCCGATGCCCGTAGCAGTTGCACCAAGAGCCTCAACGTATAAGGCATAATAGGTTCCCGGTAGCTCCGTGAAAAGGTCCAGTATGAGCCAGCTAAGCACCATTATGAGAAAATTACCTTCGATGAAGCTGAATTCGCTGCGAATTCTCTGAATTATGCTTCTCTTTTCCTCTGGTTGGCTCATAGGTGGGTCTACTCTGTTTTCTCTGGCTCGGTCTCTAGATAGGAGTCGGGGTCGACTTTTATAGATTCACTATACTGGACTCTGCCTTTTATCCTGCAGCCGGGTAGGATCTTGATTGTTTTACCGATGACATTGTTGCATTCCACGTTCTCAAGTATGATTTCGTCCCCGGTGATATCTGTAGTATACAGGGTGCCTCTGTTGCGCCAATCATCGTGGCTTCTCTGGATATTGATGTACCCTGCCTCGATACCATCCCTGATTACACTCTCATCCCTGCTGAGCCTTGCCTCAAAAGACCTCGCCTTGACCCTTCCCTCGACCCTCATGACGCCACTGTAAAGTATCCTGTCCTCAGAGACCAGATCGCTGCCAAACGTCATGGAGCCGCTAGCCTCTAACTCCTGTTCCACTGCGCCACTGCCTCCGACTCTTGTTGAGCCGGAGAATTTACCATACTTGAACTTGAGGTCTTTCTCTACCTTCAAGCTACCTGATTTATTGATTTCCTCACAGACTAGATTGCCTTCCACGTTGGCTGATCCACTGAACCTTACCATCTCGGCGGTCAAGTCGCCCTCAATTCGAGATGAGCCGCTCGTCTTTATGTCCCCGATTACTAGCCCACCGGGGAGTTTACTACTGCCGCTTGTGGTTATCTCCTCTGGGCTGATCCTTGCTGAGCCTGAAACCTTGAGCTCACCGAAGTCTGGTATGGTGATTCTTCCTGATCCGGATATCCTTGTTGTGGGTAATTTACTGTATTCCATCTTATTCAAGATGAGTGACTGTTTTTTCTTTTTAAAGCCGACTCACTAGTTATAGTCACAAAATGTTACTACTCGTAACGGTGCTCAGGTTCATGAATCTTTAGATACGCATAAACTAATCCAGCTGTCAACAACAATGACTGGAGTATCCAAGGAAGCTGGGGATTCAGATGATAGATTAAACCCCCCACCAAGCTGCCAAGGGTCTTTGGGAGAAAAATCAGGAAACCGCTTACAAAACCTACACCAGAAACCCCCAGACTAGTACCACTACCCAGACCAGCCATGATTCTACCCCTTATGTTTCGTGGGATGCTGTCGGCAAGGTAGACCTGTGATGAAATCCAGATGAATACTGCGCTGAGTGTGATTAATGTAAACATTGGTAGGGCTAACCAGAATCCTTGTGCTAGAGTGAAGCCATACATGCTTGGTACCCCCATGCCGAGACCGAAAAGGAGGCAGTTTCTGGCACCGTATCGGTCAACAATCCCGCCGATGAATAAGCTGAGAACAGCTCTCGCGATACCGCTCCAGAGGAGTATTATGCTCCACTCATAGGGGTGTAGCATCAGGTAATCAGTGGCGTAGAGTATCCAGAATGGGAGAATCATGCTTCCAAGGAAGCTTAGGAGCATGCTTACAGCAGCGTAGCTCCTGATATTGTCCCAGATCCAGTGAATGGACTCGTTTGTGCTCTTGTAGGATGTGGCGAATAATTTTATTGGGTTCCAGTTGATCTCTTGAATGTCTGAGATGGTCTCTCTGAGGAAGAATAACCTCATTGCAGCGACAATTATCCCGATAACGAAGCTTATGATAAAGCCTATTCTCATGGCGGGGATCAGCTCGAATCTGGCTATGAATAAGCCTCCGATGTATGGACTCACTATTCTTATCATTGTGGGTAGGGAAAAGTTGAATCCATAGAGCTTCCCTCGGTCACCTACTGGAATACTGTCTGCCATTATGGCGTTCATGGCTGGGACATAGAATAGGCTCATGTTTTGGTATATCATGGCGATTGCAGCCCACTCCCAGCTGGGCGCCCAGAGATATATGATGAAACTCGATACATAGATGAGCGTGGATGAGGCTACCAGTCTCACCCTGCCTGATTTATCCGCTATATAGCCACCGACAGGGTAGAGAAGCATCGCCCCAAAGCTTCCAAGTGCATTAATTAATCCGATTACTGGTACTGTTGCGCCTAGTTGTCTCATGTATTCGCTGATGAAGCTGTCGATGTTGGTGTCGCTCATGCTCCAGATTACACGGCTGATAGTTAGCACTAGGACATTACGGGGGATTAGGCTCTTCTTACCGGTCTCCTCCAAAAATGGACACCATTATCATACACAAACAGACCGCCTAGGATTAAACCTTATCTTGTATATAGTATATACAGAAAATCTATACTCGATCAATGAGGCATGTTGTGCAAGACATGGGATAGGGAAAAGTGATATTTCCAATCAATGCTTCTTACATGTTGATTTAGATGGGAAAAGATTTCGTTCATCCCTATATTCCTAACTCGGTGCCCAAGATAAAGCGGGAGATGCTGGACTTTATCGGCGCCAAGGATGCAGATATGCTCTATGCTGAGATGATCCCAGAGCGGCTTCTACTCAAACAGGAGATGAAGTTGCCGGAGCCTATCTTGAGTGAGTTGGGGCTCAAACGTCACGTTGTGGACATATTATCAAAGAACAAGACCACAGAAGAATACATCAGCTTCCTCGGTGCAGGCTGCTGGCAACACTACGTGCCCAAGGTCTGTGAGGTTATCCAGAGTAGGAGCGAGTTCCTCACTGCCTATGCTGGTGGAGGCTACAGTGATCAGGGAAGGTTTCAGGCAAACTTTGAGTTCCAGAGCCTCATCTGCGAGTTATTGGGTATGGAGGTCTCGGGTTTACCTACCTATGATTGGGGTGCAGCAGCTGGAAACAGTGTAAGGATGGCTTCAAGGCTCACTGGACGAGACGAGATTCTTGTGCCAAAGAACATGAGCCCAGCTAGGCTGAGTATATTGAGGAACTTCTGTGGCTCAGTGGACCCCAGAGGCGGCATCAAGATTACAATGGTTGATTGTGACTGGGAGACCGGAAGGGTTGACCTAGGAGACTTAGAGTCCAAGCTGAGCCAAAAAATAGCTGGGGTATACTTTGAGAACCCTAACTATCTGGGGGTAATCGAGTCAGAAGGAGCCAAGGTATCAGAGCTGGCTCACGCTGTAGGTGCAGAATCGGTGGTGGGTGTGGACCCCATCAGTCTTGGGGTATTGGCTTCCCCATTTGAATATGGGGCTGATATCGCATGTGGCGAAGCCCAGCCTCTGGGCGTGAGTATGTACGCGGGTGGTGGGAGCTGTGGGTTTATCGCCTCAAGGGATGAGGAGAGGTATGTCGCTGAGTATCCGTTACGATTACTCAGTGTATCACCTACGGTGGTTGAGGGCGAGTATGGGTTCGGTCAAGCCCTCTACAGTAGAACCAGCTATATGGCTCGTGAAAACGCCAAGGACTGGGTTGGCACCACCACTGTTCTGTGGGGGATAACAGCAGCAGTCTACATGAGCCTACTAGGACCCCAAGGGATGAAGGAGCTGGGAGAGACAATTCTAGAGAAGAGCCACTACACTGCAGCCATACTAAGCGAGTTGAATGGCGTTGAGGTGCCCTACTCTGGTTTCTTCAAGGAGTTCCCTGTAAAGTTCAATAAACCAGTTGATGAGATAAACAAGGAGCTGCTGAGCCACAGTATTTTCGGTGGAAACAGTCTCAGCACGGATTTCCCTATGCTGGGTGATTCTGCGCTTTATTGTGTGACTGAGATGCATAGTCTGGAGATGATTGAGCGCCTCAATGAGGGGTTACGGGAGGTGATTGCGTGAAGCTGCGAGAATACCATGCCCCAAGGTGGAACGAGCCAGTAATCCATGAGCTTAGTAGTCCGGGTGAACGTGGATTCATCCCGCCAAGCTCAGAGAAAAAGATCAAGGAAAGGATGGGCTCAGGATCATCACTGGTTCCAGATAGTATGAAGCGTAAAACTAAACCTGATTTGCCTGAATTGAGTCAGGCTCAGGTCCTACGGCATTATCTTCGTTTGAGCCAGATGACGCTGGGTATGGAGATGGAGATCGATCTGGGTGTGGGAACCTGTACAATGAAGTATAGCCCCAAGATAAACGAGGAATTGGCTGGAATGATCAAGGATATTCACCCATTGCAGCCCGAGGAGACACTCCAAGGAATACTGGAGATCGCCTACGAGTTTGGAAACACTTTCCTCAGAGAGATCAGTGGCATGGATGCATTCACATTCCAGCCCCCAGGAGGCTCCGCTGGATGCTACAACAATGCATTGATAATGCGGAAATATCACGCCGACAGGGGAGAAGCCCACAGGGACGAGATCATAACAACCATATTCAGCCACCCATGTGACGCAGCCACACCAGCCACAGCAGGGTACAAGGTTATCACGCTCTATCCTGATCCCAAGACAGGGCTACCTGACACCGAGGCATTGAAGGAGGCAGTGGGTCCCAAGACGGCTGGATGCTTCATCACCAACCCAGAGGACATTGGGATATTCAACAGGAACATCGAT
>Ga0180431_10010528_pt1 | contig 10266 bp, 11 predicted proteins | sample SS_ome_11_FD_132459 | JGI IMG/M metagenome (GOLD analysis project Ga0180431, IMG submission 132459) | Hypersaline lake sediment archaeal communities from the Salton Sea, California, USA - SS_1_MS_1 metaG | ecosystem: Environmental > Aquatic > Non-marine Saline and Alkaline > Hypersaline >... | reverse complement strand
GCGCCAATCCTACCTCGCGACCTTCCGGAATGCAAGCGGCCGGCGCGTCACGCGCTCTCTCCGGACACAGGACCTCGACATGGCCAAGCGCGTCTGCGCGGACCTCGCCTTTCTCTGGAACCGCCGAGACCGCCCCGGGGCGCATGTCGACGTGCTCCCCGAGGCGCTCTCCCTGTACCATGACGAGCCCACTTTCAAGCTGGACACCGCCGCGCGGCTCTCTCCGTTCGCCGAGGCCCTCGACGGCGTCGACCTGCCCCGCGAGCAGCGCGAGAGTCTTACCCGCCTCGTGCTCGCCGAGGCCCAGGCCGCGCACGAAGTGGAACGCCTCCGCGTCGAACTCAGGGACAAGGCCCGCGCCCTCGCCGACATCGAGGAGAAATACCGCGCCCTCCGCGAGACCGTGTATGCCAAGATGTCCGAGACCGCCGCGCGCTGCCCGGACATGGCCGCGGCCGTCGACGCGTTCGCCGCGCACCTCCGCCGGCGTCTTACCGCCAAGAACGCCACGTACCACGTCAACCTCGCCCGCGACTTCGCGGCCGGTCTGCCGGAGGATGTGCGCAAGCCCGTCCACGTGACCCCCGCGCACGTGGGTGCATGGCTCGACCGGGCCCCCGTGCACCCGGACAAGCCCGCCACAAGCCGTGCGCGCCGGCGCGTGCGCATCGGGCGGTTTCTGAACTGGGCCGCAAAACAGTGGGGCTTTACCTCCCCCATGAAGCACGTCGAGGGCGCCACGCGCGGGCAGGTCGCCCGCGAGCGCGGCGAAATCCACTGGCACGACCTCGAGGAGATAGACGCGGCCCTCGCAGAGCTGCCCTCCCTCTACTGGCGCGCGCTCGTCTCTACGCTCGCCTTTGCCGGCCTGCGCCTCGCCGAGCTGTGCTGGCTTCGGCGGGCAGACCTCGAGCCCCGGGATGGCGGCGGCATGCAGATCCGGGTTACCAACGTCACGCTCGGCAAGAGCGACCGGCACGCGGTCAAGACCGGGCAGGAGCGCAGGGTCCCCGTGCACGCGAAGCGCCTTCAGCCGATCATCGAGGAGTACCTCGCCGCCGGCCTGGCCGGGGACACGCTGCTCTTTCCCATACCCGCCGGCGTGCGGCGGCGCCCGCGCAAGCGCGGGCACCCGGAACGGTGGAACCCCGACAAGATCGCGGGGTATCTCACGGGCATCCGGCGCAAGGGCTCGAAGCCGCGCGCGGGGCTCCTGCCCGCGGGCATGTCGGCCGCGAGCCTGCGCAGGACCTTCGGCTCGCTCCTGCTGCGCAGCGGCCGGTCAGAGGCCGAGGTCGCCGCGGTCATGGGGAACACGCCCGGCGTCGTCCGCGCGCACTACGCCCGCATCCTGGGGCGCGAGGTGGACGTGGATTTCTGAGGGCTTCGGCGCCGGCAGGAACGCCGCGCGCCTGTAAGTCCTTTGCGCTCGGTCGCGCGGGCCGGCCCGGCGGAAATTGCCGGTTTTCCGGCCGCCATAGATGCCTGTGGCGCGACGTTCTCCGCTGTCTCCGGCAGGCCCGCCGAGGGTTTCCCGTGTTGACTTTCCGCGTCCGCGTGGTAAGGTGAATGGGCCCCTTCGCTGAACGCGGAAGGGGAATTGCCCGACAGAAGCACCTCGCGCGGGGCGATACGTGAAGTGTCCCGGCCTAACCGAAAGGTGAGACGCGGGGTAGAGAGGGTTCCCGCGGGAGACGGACCGTGGCCAGGTATCGTAATAACTTCCTCAAACAAGTCATAATGCAGGTGCAATTTGATCCGGTACTGGCTTTTCAGAATGAAGCGGTTGCTACGTTCAGGGAGCAGATAAAGGACCCGCTTCCCCGAACTCAGAGGATTGACGAAATGGCGGTACATGTGGGCATCCAACCCGGTGCCCCATCCACCGCAGAAACGCATCCGATCCACACCAAGTATCTATTCTCTACCCCGGATGGTTCCAAGAGGGTAAGCATCTCCCCGGTCACATTTGCCCTGGAGTACCAGCGATACGAGAATATCGACAGGGCGAGGGACGACTTTACCTTCACGTGGTCTGCGTTTCAGGACCTATTTGACATCAAATTGTTGACAAGAGTAGGGCTTCGCTACATCAACGGAATTATATTAACCGAAGGCAATCCGCTGGATTGGAGTGGGTATATCGACAACAAGTTGATTTCTGCCACACTGGAGATTCCCGAGCCCCCTGGGCCCCGTCTCGCACGATCAATGCATGCCGTGCACTGGACACAGGAAGATCGTCGAGTTGTTTTCAATTTCGGAATTCACAACCGCGATTTCCCCAATGCTGTGACGAGGAGAGAGTTTATTCTCGACTATGACTGTTTCTCCGTTGGGACGATTGAGGCCACTGAGCTAGTGACTTTGTTCCGGCGATACAACGACACGCTCAGCTCCCTTTTCGAAGAGAGCATCGGCGAGCGCCTCCGCGACAGAATGGGGCGAGAAGACTAGCCGGCCGGCGGATCTGATCTGGAGATTAAACATGCCGCTTCCCGAACATCTCCCCAATGACGATTCGCAGACTACTCCTTCGGTGGATTCAGAGGGAGAGCAAGACGTCGGCACTAAACCCACGGACAGCCCGAGCACGGTAGACGAGCCGCTCGCCGGCACCGGCGAGCCCAAAGCGCCCCATAATGACATCCAAACAAATTCATCGAGCCCCTCCTTTATGATTGAAGGCGCACTCAGCTCGCCGCTTTATGGGGTATCCGAGGTTACGATGCGCAAACTTCGCGCCAAGATTGAGGAATGAACGCAGCCCCATACAAACCCAGACAAGACATCAGACCCCCTCAAGGGGCTATATACAGGGACATTGAAGTCAGCGTTGCGGTAGGGGGGCCTGACATTGATCTTCAGAGATGGACATTTCCCTACTCCGCCGTCATGACGCAGGAGTGCGACCTCCTCCAGGACGATAGCGCCCGACAAGCAGAGCCTAAGAGCGATTCAGCACGAGACGATAAACTTCTACCAGCAGTGCTGTTGTGTCCCGCATATAAGGCCGCCGCCTTCAGAAACGGCGAGCACCTCCAGTTTCTTGGTCGGCGCATGCAGCGCCATAGCAGCAATTCATGGAGGCGCATTAAGTCAAACCAGAACGCACGGTACCATTATTTATCTGAGTGGAGAGAGTTGCAGGTTGCGGAATTAGTTGTCGATTTTAAGCACTTCTTTACGCTTCCCATCGAAGTGCTGCGAGACGCCTTCGGAAATGACAAGCATTACATCGCACGCCTGAGTTCTCTCTATCGCGAAGACCTGTCGCAGCGCTTCGCTTCTTATCTGGCGCGCATCGGCCTTCCCGTGCAACACCATCAGCTCAATTCAGCCCCAAGGCCCACCGAACCCCGTCCTTCTCCCCGGTAATTTACCGCATGAGTCGCAAAACAGCAAAGCCCGCCCCCTGCATGCCGCCTGCGCCGCACTCCGCACGCCGCCATCCTCGCGAAGCGAAACCGCCCGCTACTGCGCCTCTATGATGTGTTTGGCAATCATGGCGCGGCCCACGGGGTTGGTGGGGGCCGCATAGTCGGGCATGAGTACGCCAACATTCAAATGTGCGCCGTCCGGAGGCATGGGAGCCCGGCCCCCGAAGAAGTCTATTCCGATCACATATTGGACAGGAATGACGAGCCCCTTGAGGCCGCCTCCTCCGCCCTCAAAACACCCGATGATGCAGAGGCACGGGACATTCCTGTTCTTGGGCTCCAAGTCCACGCCGAATACGCCCGCGGCCGCGCACAGGTAGGTCATCGTATCCGGCCCATGCTCGAAGGTGACCTTCAGTGCCCGGCGCAGCGGCCGCAGTCGGTGCATTGCGTCGTCTGTATTCATGGCGTCCCCCATAATCTTGGCCCACACCCCCCTGATTATCCGCGCACAAGTGCGTTGCGCAAGCGACACCGGCGGAAATATATAAAATATACATTTCTGCGCAGTGGGCTTTTCTGGTGACAGCCGTGGTGGAAACAAGTATAATAAAACTTAATGTCAATAAAAAAGCCGACAAGGCGGGTGGCGTCCAGCGGGACGAAAGGCGAATCACAGGTAACGAGCGAAACCCGCCAATTCATCCGCTACGCCATGCCGGGCCTCGTGCTGCCCATCGAACTTGGGGTGTATCTTGCCGTTTCTCACCCTCAAGAACTAGGGGCCGTATTGTCGAAGATGGAGTTCGGCGCGGGCGTGGCGCTCTTCGTTCTTGCGGGGGGACTGGGCTACATCTTGAATGTCGTGCATCATATGCTGTATTGGGCGTGCCCCCTGCCGCCTTACACGTGGCGTCGGGAGTGGCTGAAAAAAACCGTAGTGGCGCTGGTGAAGTCCAAGCGTATGTGCCTGTTGTCCGAAGCGGGAAAGCCCACCAAAATAAAGCCAGAGGAACTAACCGACCGCGAGGCGTGGGTTGTCCTCAGTAGCCTTCTGCATGAACAGCTTGGTGATATTCCTAAATTCAAAAGCGCCAAGGGAAGAATGGATTCATTGGCGGATATCACACACAGCACAGGGGCGGCGCTTCTTGCCTGCCTTCTCGTCATTCCGGGGTGGATACTGTGCTCCATTGAATGGGGCTGGTGCGGGTGGTGGAGATTGTGCATTTCCGCATCCGTATTTTTGGTCTTGCTGTACGCTCATTGCCAATCGTTTCTGATCGCGGGGGACTGTTCCGACGGCGTGCAGACAACCATTCGCCTTGACGCTCTCCATGTAGCGAAGGAGTGCAGCATTAAAATGCACCTCCTGAGAATGCCTACGTTTCGGCAGCGCATCTGTAAACGGCTTTGCCGAAAATGAATGATGTCCCGAGGTTCAATACGACGCTGGCTTTCGCCGCCGCGGCTTACCGCCGCCGGCGCTTTCTCTTTTTCTTTCTCTCTGGCTTCTCGTACCGCTTGCCGTTGTAGTAGTAGTACCTAATTTTCCTGACCTTCGGCAGTTCGTCGGCCTCCGGGCCGGGCTTGTCGTGTGGCTTCTTTAGACTAGTTTTCTTCTTCCCCGCCTGGGGTGCAGACTTAACGCCAATCTCCTGGTCTTTTCTCTGCTCCTTATCGAAGACTTCCTCTACGTCCTTAACCGAAATGCTCTCCCTGGACGCAAGGAGCATAAGAATCGGCGTAAGTAACCTGAGCAAAAAATTGATGAGCGCCACACCGCCCGTCGGATCATCGCGAACCCACTTGCCGACCCGCTTGAATTGGTCCCCGAAGGACGCGATGCGCCTGGTGAACTCATCGGGGGCGTATTTCTTCTCGGCCGCTTCCCGGAGAAACGCGCCGAGCGCCTCAAGCCGTTTTTTCGGCATCGCGTGCAGCCTAAGGCCGATGATACCCTCGCGAGTGAAGTTGTACGTGGCGTCCGGAATCGGCACCAAGGTCCCGCAATGGCGACATTCCGACGCGCAGTCGGCCATCTTGGCCGCTGCGCCGGGCGCCAAGCCAAAGCCCGTTGGTGTCATTCGGCCGCAATTAGGACAGCGTATCGTAATCTGCGCCATGGATGAATTGTAATCGCCTGGCCGGCGGCGTCCAACCTTATAATCCGGCCAGCACAAGAGACATGTCGGCCGCGATGTGAATGTCCCCCTCTACGCTGGCGGCGTGGCGCCCTCCTTCTGGATCGGGGGCTCTTGTTCCTCGTCGGGCGTCACAAGCCTCTCTAGTTTCCGGATGGCGTTTCGGCGCTTCCTTTCGAGTCTCTTTACGGCGCCCCTCCCTTCTTTTAAGTGCGCATCCCTCAGGACCGTGTATGCGGAAATGAGCGAACCGAGCGCCGATGCATTCAGGGATTTCCTTTGTGCTTCGGCGCTTGCCCTGCTTTTCTCATTCTGTCGCTCAAGCAGTCTCTGCCCTAACAGCACCGCCGCTCCGTTCAACAACAGCGCGCCGCCGCTCAGGCAGGGCGGTACATATTCGGTCCATAAGGTCGCGTACATGGTCCATCCTCCATGCGCTGCAGCAGAACCGCCGCCGCCGTGCGCGCTCGAACGACAGAGCCGAAAAATACCGCCCGGGTATTTTTCCGGCGGTTCGTTTCTTAAAAAATACCCCGCAGGGATATTCGCGCCCGGCGGCCGGAAACCTCTTGCCTGCCCGCGCGCGCCGGGGTAGAGTAACGGGGCCGGGCGCCCCATACGCCCGGTCCCTGGCTCAAAGCGCGCGGCAACGCGCAGAGAGTTGCCGCAATGATACCCGCGCAATCTCTGAATGCAATGCCCCGCACGCCCCCGCCAGGGACGTAAACAAAGCGGCCGTAGCGGGTGCGCGAACACCCGCTACGGCCTGGCCAGCCGCGCTCACGGCTGCGCGGAGGTTGCCTGTTTATCGTCACAGGCGCCGCTCGGCCTGAAGCGCGGCCCGGACCTTCACGGAGGGTCGCGTAATGCCAGAATCCCAGAACCCCACGGCAGTCAGTCCAGAGGCAGCGGAGGCGGGTCCTTGCGACGCGGAGGGGATAGCGCGCGTCGACGCGGGCGACGGCTACTGCGAGACCGAGTACGACGCGCAGTGCTCGGTGTTCGAGGAGTTTGTCGAACAGGCCATCCGGCTGCTGGCCGGCATCGCGGAGCTGCACTACGAGAGCGGCCCGGGCTTCGCCGAGCTTTTCGAGTACGGGCCGGAAGTCCTGCGGAAAGTGCAGGTGCTCGCGGATATAATGGGCGACGTGAACGGCTCGATAGACACATGGCGCAAGCTCAACAGCGGCATACGGTGCCCCCTGGCGCTTTCGGAGAGCTGCCCGCGGCGGCTGAGCTATCGCCGGCCGCAGACGCCCGAGTGGGAACGAAAGCAGGCCGCGCTGTGGAGCTTTGATCGGGAGTGCCGGCGCTTCCTTGCGCGGCCGATCGGCGGCGCAGAGCGGGTCGCCCGGATTTCGCAGGCGGCACAGGACGCCATGGATTTCGGGCTCGACGTGCTCATGTTGGACGAACCCGAGGGCGCGGGCGTGGTGTTCCATCGCAGCTACGAGACGCAGCACGGGCACGAGGTGGTGCTCATCGACAAGTCCACGGGCAGGGCCATGCTGCGGCGGCTTAATATCCAGGACGGCCGCCGCGTGTACTTCAACGGCCTGGACGCCACGAATCCCACCGAGCACGTCGAGGGAAGGCACTTCGCTTATGAGGTCCGCGAGGTGCTCCCGCGCGTCCGGACGCTCGGCACGCTGCTGGCCGCCCTTGTGCGCGCCCGGACGCTCGGTGACGAGCGGGCAATTTAAGCAGGGGGGGAGAAAGGGAGGAAAAAGGCTTGACGGATCGCGATTTTCGTACACATAATAACATGGGGCACAGACAGTTAGGCTGCGCGCGCCAGCTTGTGTCCCAGCCGGCCGGGGAGAAAAAAAAGCAAAGAAAATCCGAAAATCTTTGCCAGATTTCGGGTGCCGCGTCTTATGTGTATATGGAGGGGCATGGTGTTCGCACCGTGCCGCAACCCGCACAGCGCGTGCCTGCTGACGCGCCCCGCAACCCAGGCCGATCCCCTCGGCCGCTGATAGCTGACCCCAGGAAGTTCTTACGCGCAAGCCCGCGGCCCGCCACTCCGGGCCAGGGCGGCTTTTTAGTCCGCAGGGGATATTGCCATACCGCGACCGGGCGCCCCTCCGAGCGCGCGAGGGTAACATAATGGCTCGCCAGCCATTGACCATTCTAGGCGGCGACACCTCCGACCGCAGCCGGCGTCTACCGCGGGGCGAGCGGGCCTCCGGTAGACGCCGGCGCGGGGTGCGCCGCCCCAGCCGCCGGCCGCGCCCGCCGCGGAATCCGCAGCAGCGCCGGCGGCACATCCTCAATATGTCCGACATGCAGGATCTCGCCGAGCTGCACGCAAGCGAAATCGTACCAAAGGACGCCCCTGACGGTGTGCGGAGGAGGGTCGTCGAGGCATTCACAGAGGACCTGGACACTCCGCGCAGCAAGTTCGACGAGGAAGGTCGCTCGCGTTCTGACGATGAGCGCATCCGGTTGGCGCGCGCGGCGCAGGCTACCCGCCTAAAACTGCTCACGGATGCGCCGCCGCCCGGCAGCGACCCGTGCGGAGATCATATCAATCCGAACAAGCTCGATGCCATCGCACAGACACACGCGAGTGAGGTTGTACGGAAGCCGCCGCCGGGCGCGTACGACAGACACTTTCACCTCCGCGAGGAAGCCGCACAGCAGTTTATCGAACTCTACTTGTCTAAAACCCATTTCAAGAAAAACGGCAACCGAATTCCCCTGGGCGAACGTATTATCGAGGCGAGACATGAGCTGGTGAGGTGGCTTGAGAAAGAAAAGGAGTACAGCAACTCCGCCGTCCTGTACGGGGCGACGGAGAAACCAAAGGATACTAAAGACGACGAACACAGCGAGGAACCATGGACGATTGGTGCTTTCGGCGAGGACGAAGCGGAGCGACGGGAGGCCGACAGCTTCGACCCGGACGAGGGCACGGGGAAGGCCCCGGAAAACGAAGCGCCGTATAGGGCCGACAGGAGATTCGCCCCGGGCGAGACTGATGAGGTCGAATACGAGGAGGTCCTCCCCGACGAAACAAGGCCCGCGGAGCCCAAACTGGACGCATACATCTTTCACATGTTCCGGAAATCACCCGGCGCGCCGGGTGCGCAGAAGGAGCGAGGAGTCGAGTGGGCCTTCGAGGTTGCAGCAAAGCCGCACCCGGACCGCCACCGCCTGCGGGCGTTCGTGCGGCAGCTCATTCAGGCCCTCACGGACACGGAGCACCGCATCCTCAAGGCAAGGGTGATTAACGAGCTGCCATTTACCGAGATCGGGGAAGAGCTAGGCTTAAATCGCCGCAAGGTATCTGCTATTTACCGGAGCGTCATCGCTCGCCTCCGGAGGCGAGCGCGTGAGTGGGAGAAGGGCGCGGCGTGAAAAAAATTTCGTACCTGCGCGAAAAAAATACGAAAATCTTTGCCAGATTTCAGGTGCCGCGTCTTATGTGTATTTGGAGGGGCATGGTGTTCGCACCGTGCCGCAACCCGCACAGCGCGTGCCTGCTGACGCGCCCCGCAACCCAGGCCGATCCCCTCGGCCGCCGATAGCTGACCCCAGGAAGTCCCTACGCGCAAGCCCTCGGCCCGGCGCTCCGGGCCAGGGCGGTCCTTTAGGCGAAAGGAGATATTGCCATGCCACCCCCTCCCATGGCGCTGTCCACCAATGCGGTCTTGCTGCTGCTCCGCAGCCGCGGCTTCAGGCTGTCTCTATCGCGCCTCCATCACCTGCTACGCCTAGGGAGGGTCGACAAGCCGCGGCTCTGCGTCTCTCGGACCTTTGTGTGGACCGAGGCCGATATCGCGCAGGCAGAGCGCCGCTTGATCGCTCTCGATGGCCCACCGCGGAGGCCCGCGGCACCCATGACGGGGAGGGTCTGAACATGCATCGGCGACATCGCGGGAACAGCGTCCTAGTATCGCGCCTGGCGCGCGGCCTAGCCAGACGTACACAGAAGCCCCGAGGCGTGAACGAGCCTGCCGTGCGGCATCTCGTGGCGGCGCTGGAGGCCGCGCGCGTAGCGGCGGGGTGTAGTACAGCGGAGCTCGCCCGGCAGGTGGGCGTATCGCCCTCCGCTTTCCGCGAGTGGCGTTCTGGGCGTGGACTGCCGGGTGCGAAGAGCTGGGCCAAGCTCCAGGGCACCGCCCGGGAGCTTATCGAGGAGGGGACGGGACGAGCCCGCAGGGCGCAGCCCCGACGCACCGCGCGGGAGCTCATCGACAAAGAGGCAGGGTGGCCGAGGCCCGAGCCGCGTACCGCGGAATAGACCGCGAAAGGAGGCCCGCTATGGCCAGGCAACGCATGATCCGTCCGGAAATATGGGAAAGCCGCCAGGTGGACTCGCTATCAGACTTCGAATTTCGAGTCTACGTCGGCCTCATCTCGCATGCAGACGACAATGGGCGGCTCAGTGCCAATCCGAACTCACTGGCGGCGAAGATTTTTCCGCTGCGCGGCGAGACGTCGCTGCCCGGGCAGATCCAGGAGGCCATCCTGAAAATGGAGGCCCACAGGGACAGCAAGGACAATACGCCCCTTGTGGGGCTGTATCAGCACGGCGATGAGGCCTTCCTGTTCCACCCCAAGTGGGATAAGTACCAGCGTATTCCCAAGGAGCGCCGGGCCAAGAGCAAGTTGCCGGCACCTCCCCTCAACGGGAGGTCCTCTTACCGTGAGGCCCGCGGGAGAGTCACCGCCTTCGGGTACAAGCTGCCCGAGGATACGGATGAGCTTGCCAGCACTGCGTCAGGTGTGCCCTC
>Ga0180431_10010524_pt1 | contig 10268 bp, 8 predicted proteins | sample SS_ome_11_FD_132459 | JGI IMG/M metagenome (GOLD analysis project Ga0180431, IMG submission 132459) | Hypersaline lake sediment archaeal communities from the Salton Sea, California, USA - SS_1_MS_1 metaG | ecosystem: Environmental > Aquatic > Non-marine Saline and Alkaline > Hypersaline >... | reverse complement strand
TCGACCGGACGGCCGGCTCTGCGCCGTTCGCCGGCGTGCACCGGCCGAGAAGAACCGTGAGGAGGCAACCAGTCAGGATAGCGATCGCGGAATGGCGGATCATGCTGCGGGCCTTTCTTGGAGTTGGGATCGCCACGGAACTCCCTCCAAGCCCAGGGGTTGCAACCCCTGGGCTTCGCAACCCCTGGACTTTGAGCGAGGATTACGCGAAGTTTCGTGTCATAATGGGGCTGCCCAAGCAGCCCGCTCCGTTTTAGAATACGTGCGTCCGATCCGCAAGGCATTTCGTCGAAGGAGACCGCCATGACCGACGAACGGGACTCCTCGCACGCGTCGCGACGTCGCTTTCTGGCCACAACGGCCGGAGCCCTGGGCCTTGCCGCGGGTGGCCCCGTCGGTGCCCGCGTGGGGCCGCTGGCGGCGGCGGAGCCGTCACGGGCTTCGGACCGGGCGACGGTGCGCGACTGGCTGTGGATCTTCACCTGCGTGGCCGGGGCCGACAACGAAGGCTGGGGCCTGCCCGGGCCGTCGCGAATGACGCCCGCCGAGGGGGCCTTCTACCTGGGCGTGCCCAACCTGATGCTCATCCGCTGGAAGGAGAAGCCGGCCATCCCCTTCGATCCGTACGCCATCTCGTTCCGGCCGCTCCGGCGCGTGGTCTGGTCGCTGGTGGGCTCGGGCGGAAAGACGGAGGCCGACGCCCGGCGCCACGTGCTCGACGTCGCCGCCCGGTTCCCCAACACCGCCGGCTTCATCATGGACGACTTCTTCCAACGCGACGGTTCCGGGCAGCTTTCCGTGGATCAGCTCAAGGCCCTACGCGATCAGTTGGTGATCGCCGGGCGGAGGCGGGACCTGCACGTCGTGCTCTACACGCACCAGCTCGGGTTGCCCGTGGCCGAGTCGCTGGCCTACTGCGACAAGATCACGCTCTGGACGTGGCGATCGGAGGACCTGGAGCAGCTCGAAGCGAACTTCAGCCGCTTGGAGAAGCTGGCCCCCGACCACGGGAAACTGCTGGGCTGCTACATGTGGGACTTCGGCAACCGGGCCCCGATGCCCGTGGCGCGCATGGAGAAGCAGTGCGAGCTGGGGCTGCGCTGGCTGGAGGAAGGACGGATCGAGGGCATCGTCTTCCTGGCCAACACGGTCGCCGACCTCGACCTGGAAGCCGTCGAGTGGACCCGGCAGTGGATCGCCGCCGTGGGGGAGCGGAAGCTTGGCGGACGTCCTGATTGAGCGCGTGGTCGCTTCTAGCTCCGCGGAAGGACGCTTGTCCGCTCCAGCAAGCAACGACACGCGTGGAAGTATCGGGCTTTAGGGCCTCTAACCCGTGTGTCTCACCAGCCCGGTAGATTTCCAGACGGTGTGCGACTGCTTCGCAGAAGCAGTGCCCGTCGCATCGCCGCGGCACTGCTTGCCGTGCGGCAGGCAGCGGCACACGGTGGTGAGAAGGGCGTGCTAGCGATATCATGCCCCCCTCACCCCCGACCCCTCTCCCGCGAGCGGGAGAGGGGAGTTGGGTTGGGACGTCTTAGAAAAAATCACCCCAGGGGCATTTGTCGATCACGCGGCGCACGTACCCGAGTCGTAGGATGCGTGAAACGCACCATATCTGCCAGCCGGGGAATAGTGGTGCGTTTCACGCGCCCTACGCGCGATCCTAGCACGCCGCCGCCGTGTCGAGACTCCGATCGAATGCGGGAATCGCAACCGGCGGAAGCCGCGATTGACAGGCCTGCGCGCAAGACCGTAGAGTGAAAGGCGGATCGGGTGGCACTGGCGTCTCGCCAGTGGGCATGGGCGTCTCGCCGGCGGGCACGGGCAAGATGCCCGTGGCACCCGGGGCGCTCGACTGGTAGACTCCTCGGGGAGAACCCGCTAGCGAAGGGGAAATCGTGAGCCGCGACCTACCGGAAGACCAGGCGCCCGACAAATCCCAGGCGATACGGCGGGCCGTGCGCCGACTGTGGAAGCTGGTGTTCGTGCCCCCGTTCGTGGCGGCCATCTTTCTCTTGGCCGGCACCTGGGACTGGCCGATGGGCTGGGTGTTCGTGGGCGTGTTCTTCGTGCTCGGGCCGCTGGTCTCGTGCGTGGTGCTCATCCCCCGGCAGCCGGAGCTGGTGCTGGAGCGGACGACGCGGCGTAAGCCGGTCGAGCCGTGGGACAAGGTCCTCTATCCGCTGATCTGCGTGTTGGGCCTTTTGATCTACTTCGTGCCGCCGTTGGACCTGCGGTTTGGCTGGTCGCCGGCGCTGCCGGGGTGGCTTGCGTGGGCGGCCGTGGCCGTGGGGGTTCTGGGATACCTTCTCACGATCTGGGCGATGGCCTGCAACGCGTTCTTCGCCCGAATCGCCTACGTGCAGAAAGACCGCGGCCATACGGTGGCCACGGGTGGGCCGTACGCGATCGTCCGTCACCCGGGCTACGTGGGGGTGAACGCGATGATGCTCGCCGCGCCGATCATCCTCGGCTCCCTCTGGACGCTCATTCCCGCGGGCATCGTCGTGCTGCTGGTCGTCGTTCGCACCGTGTTCGAGGACCAAATGCTCCACGACGGGCTGGACGGATACCGCGAGTACGCCCAACGGGTCCGATACCGGCTCGTGCCGGGGGTGTGGTGAGGGGCTTTCGGGGGCTGTTGGAGGGGGAGGATCTTGCCAAGACGCAAAGGCGCAAAGGAAGAAGAAGGGGAGGCTGACGGCGGCCAATAGGCGACTTCGTCGGTTTGCAGGCCGGAGCTGGGGAGCCAGTGAGACTCTTGGTTTTTCCTTGCCGGCTGCCGACACATCCTCTGCCTGTTCCCAAGGTATTCCCTCTCTCCCTCCTTCTTTGCGTCTTTGCGAGCGGTTTCCCTTTCTGTCTCCCTCGGCGCCTTGGCGAGAGGTCCTCTTCCCTTGCGCCGGTTGTACCGCCGCCTTTGCTACCGGAAGTACGGCACCGCCGGCTCCGTGTTGATTTCTTCGCGGAGGATGCGGAATTGCTCGTCGCTCAAGTGGTTGAAGGCGAACAGGCAGTAGCCGTGGATGCCCAGGCGGCGGACCAGCTCGATCTGTTCGCGGACGAGCTCGGGCGGGCGCGACGAGACGTCGCCGCCGGACCGCATGTAGAGCGAGAGGCCGGTCACCAGCTTGTCGTCCTCGTCGAGCGCCGCGAGGAACTGCCGCTCGTTGGAGCGGACCTGGAGCGTGTGCATCTGGTAGTCCATGGGCAGGACGAGGTCGATCCACCCCTGCCGGGCCCAGCCGGCCGGGTCCTGGCCCTGGGTCGCGCCGCCGTGCATGCTGGAGAAGACGGCGGCCGACATGCTCGCCCCGGGCCGAACGCGGCGCACGCCCTCGGCCGTGCGGCGGACGATCTCGCCGATCGCCCCGCGCTGCCACCGGATCCAATCCTCCTCGCTCGCCTCGGTCAGCGGACCGCCGAACTCCGCGGCGAACTCCGCCCGACACTTCGGACAGTAGCACTGGCCCATCGTGCGGATGTAGTCGAGATGGATGCCGTCGACGGGGTAGTCCCGGGCGACGCCGACCATCAGGTCGACGATGAAGTCGCGGTACTCGGGCCGGTGGACGTCGGCGCCCATCGAGATCGGCTCTCCCTCCTTGTCGACCATCGTAAGGTCCGTCCCATGCGTCTTCCGGAACCACTCGCGGAAGTGCCGGTCGCGGTACGTCACGCAGAACCAGGGATGCACCTCGAGCCCGGCCGCATGGGCCTTTTCGATCAGCCGGCCGACCGGATCGAGCCCCTCCTCGACCTGGCTGGAGAGCGGCATCAGGTCGCTCTTGGCGAAGAAGCCGTTGCGCACCAGGATATCGGGGATGAGCACGTTGAGCCGCGCTTGGGTCGAGCGCTCGACCACCGTGTCGATCCCCTCGGCGGTGGAGATCTCGCGGGTGGAGACCCAGACGGCGCGGGTCTCGCGGATCGTGCCCTGGGCGTTTCGCGGGAGCTCGTAGCCCTGCTCGGCGATCTCGAACTGCTCGTGACTGACGCGCCCTTCGCCCCGGCGGAACGCGGCGTCGACGCGGCGCTCCTGCCGGCCCGGGGGCGTCTGGGCGGTGACGGTCCCTTGGACGGTGATCTTCTCGGGCACTCGGTCGGGCAGCTCGCCGTGCATCCAGCCGGTCGGCTCGCTCAAGGGTCCCCACTCGGTGGCCAGCGAGGTCTTCCAATCGCCGGCCGTCGCCGTGAGCGGCACGTTGACGACGGGCAGGACGTCGCCCTGGGCGTCTCGCACCGCGAGCCGCACCCGAAACGGACCGCCCGGCTCCCACGTCGACTGGATCTCGGCGACGGAGACCGAGAATTTCGAGAGATCGGCCAGCGTGAAGGTCAGCTTGCGCGCGACCTCGCGCTGGTCGAAGAACGAAGGCGGCTCGGTCACGTCGATCCACTTGCGGTCCGGGCGGTCGATGAGAAAGTAGTAGTGGCCGCGGACGCCGACCAGGCCACGCGTCGGGAGCGGCCCGTACCGGGAACCGAACCACGCGCGGGTGGCCGTGGCCGTGTACTCGCCGGGCTTCGACAGATCGATCTCCTGGTCGGCGTACATCGCCGACATGCTTTCCGCCTCGAAGCCGTACAGGCGAAAGTGCTCGGTGCCCATGCGCGAGGTGAGCTGGACCGGCGCCGGCTCGATCACGTCGTAGCGGATCTCCAGCGGCAGGGCGAGCTCGGGCGCCGCTCCCTCCGCATCGGCTTGCAGGTGGACGATCTGCGCGGCGACCCGCGCATCGAGGAACTTGACGACCCCGCCGCCGTCGTAGGCGGGCCGCCCCTCCACGCCCCGGCCTTTCACCCGGAGCACGGCCGGGTCCTGGGCACCGGCGACCACGGCCATGCCCAGGACGAGCACCGCGGCGAGAGCCGGGATGAGGGAGTGGCCGAACTGCGACCGGCGCGTTGCTGGGCGGCGCACGCGGGAAGCGTAGCGGGCGGGGGCTGATTTTGCGTTCCCGTTGGTCATGGAGCACCTCGCTTTCTGGCTTACTCGGCTGGTCACGTTTCTTGCCGGGGGCGCGCACGCCTGCGGCTTGCGGCTAAGGGGCGGCCGAAGAACTCTCGCATTCGTGAAGTAGTAGGCACACGCCGTGTGCCGTAACCGGCGGACGGCACACGGCGTGTGCCTGCTACGGAAGTCGGGAACTTGTTCCTCGGCTGCCCCTAAACGGACGATTCGGAACGCGGCGTGTACGAGGGGTTGACGTACCGCTATACGACTACCACACCGCGGTGCGAGGCTCAAGAGAGCGCTCGGAAGAGAGGCGCGTGGAGGAAGGGGGCCGGACCGCTACGCCGGAGGTGGGTCGGTTCGACCACGAGACCCCGGCCAGAGGCTACCGTTCCCGGTAGGTGATTCGGCCTTTGGTCAGATCGTAGGGGGAGAGCTCGACGCGGACTTTGTCGCCCGGCACGATGCGGATGAAGTGCTTGCGCATGCGCCCGGCCACGTGCGCGATGATCGCGTGCCCGCTCTCCAGCTTGACGCGGAAGCGGGTGTTGGCCAGCGCTTCGGTCACCACACCCTCGACCTCTAACGCTTTCTCTTTTCCCATAGACGGCTCCTGTTGCGGGACGGGCGAGCACGCCGATCCGCCCGACGCGACGCTAGCCCCTCATCTTACTACTTTCGCGGCTGGAGTCCAGCCCGAGACGGCATTCCCCGAGAGGAACCCCGCAGCGCAAAGCCCCGCGCGGAAACCGCGTCGCCCATTGGGTGGCGCGCCCTGAGCGCAACAAAAGGAGCGGTAACGCGACCATCACACGCCCTTCGCGGCAGTCCGAACGTGCTCGAAGAGGCTTGTAGTGACCGCATTCATGCGGTCCGGGAACGGGCGAAAACCGCAGGTTTCGGCCAAGAGACCCGATGAATCGGGTCACTACGAGCCCTCGCAGAGATCGCCCGAAGCAACCCTCCGCACGGGGGGAAGGGCGTTGCCCTGCGCCCGATCCTTGATACCCTGTCAGCAGCAGCCTGGAGCCAACTATGAGCATACTCGATCAATTCCGCCTGGCGGGCAAGGCGGCGCTGGTCACCGGATGCAACCGCGGGATCGGCAAGGCGATGGCCGTCGGCCTGGCCGAAGCGGGCGCCGACGTCGTCGGCGTGTCGGCTTCGCTCGAGCCGTCGGGCAGCGAAGTGGAAAAGGACGTCACCGCCCTGGGCCGGTCGTTCAGGGCCTACCAGTGCGACTTCGCCGACCGCCAGGCCCTTTACGCCTTCATCGAGCGGGTGAAAGCCGACATCGGGCGGATCGACGTGCTGGTGAACAACGCGGGCACGATCCTCCGCAAGCCGGCGGTCGAGCACCCGGACGACTACTGGGATCAGGTCGTGGAGGTCAACCTGACCGCCCAGTTCGTGCTCAGCCGGGAATTCGGCAAGGAGATGGTCGCCCGCGGCAGCGGCAAGATCATCTTCACGGCCTCGCTGCTGACGTTCCAGGGCGGGATCACCGTGCCCGGCTACGCGGCCAGCAAGGGGGGCATCGGCCAGCTCACCAAGGCGCTGGCCAACGAGTGGGCCCGGCACGGCGTGAACGTCAACGCGATCGCGCCGGGCTACATCGTGACGAACAACACGGCCGCCCTTCGCGCCGATCCCCAGCGGGCCCCCGCCATCCTCGCCCGCATTCCGGCCGGGCGCTGGGGCGAGCCCGACGACCTCAAAGGCGCCGTCGTGTTCCTGGCCTCCGACGCCGCCCGCTACCTGCACGGCACCATCCTCACCGTCGACGGCGGCTGGATGGCCCGTTGAGGGCCCGGGCAAGAATGCCTCAGTCGGCAGCCAGAGTATTCATCACGCTCCGCGTGATGGACCCCGTCACGCGGAGCGTGACGGCTACGATGACGCGCACGGCGCGCATGTCACCACGCCCTTCGTCCCCCAGGGGGTGCCAGCCGGGATCATCCCTCCTTGGCCAGCTCGCCGAGCATCTCGAGCAGGTTGTCGGTGAGGATCACCGAGGCGTCTTTCTGCACGTGGTTCGTGCCGAGCCAGGTCTCGTAGCCGCCGAGCTTGTGCTGCTCGGGGGTGGGCAGGTAGCCGTTCGCCCCGTTGGCCTGACCGATGACCACGGTCCGCGCGAAGGGGCTCCGTTTCTTCAGGTCGAGACCGATCTCGCAGAACACCTCGAACGGAATGGCGCAGATCGCCAGGTCGCCGATCCGCACGGCCTGGAGCAGCACGGTCACCGTCTCGTCGGCCTTGGCGGCGGAAAGAGTGCGCCGGGCGTAGTTCTCGGCCAGACGCGGCAGCTTGGCCCGCTCCGCTTCGTCTTGGATGGCCAGCACGGCCTCGGCCCGCTCGATCTGCTCGGGCGTCGGGTGCCGTCGCTTCAGCGTGATCTCGCGCCGGATCGTGCCGAGGCGCGCGTCGGAACGGTGCGCTTCGATCGCGGCGTGCGCGTGCCACGCGGCGTCGGCCGCCTTGCTGGCGACGATGCGGATCTGCTCGAAAGGCTCGCGCGGCGGCCGGACGACCGTGAACGGGATGTTGTTGATGTCGCCCGAGGTGCCGTTGGCCATCATGGCCACGAACTCCTCGCCCGCGCGCAGGCGGAAGGGCATCAGCCGCGCGAACTCGCCGAAATAGTCGGCCGAGACCATGGCCCTGGGCGGGGCGCCGACGTAGTGAACCGAGTAGCTGGCCAATAGCGCGATCGGCTTGCGCCCCTTGGCCTCCTGGACGGAGAGGATCGAGACGTCGGGGTCCGTGGGGCCGGCGGGCCGGTCGATCACGTCGGGGCTCCGCGAGGGGTTCATCTTCACCTGGTCCATCTCGCCGAACGGATTCAGCGGCATCTTGCCCGGCTTGAGGTACCAGCGGCGGTTCCACACCTCGTCGGGCAACGGATGCGCCCCGTGACCGACCGCCGCGGGCCGCAGCGCCGCGTGTGCCCGGACGATCGACTCGGCCATGCCTTCGACCACGCGCTTACCATAGGCCCCGGCCGCGCGCGGCGCGCTGTGCGTGTGGGTCGCGGCCACGATAACGTTCTCCGGCGCGATCCCGCAACGCTCGGCGATGATCGCCCGCGCTTCGTCGCCCGTCGCCTGGCTCAGGCTCAGGGTGTCGACCACGACGAGGGCCAGCAGCGTGGCGCCGTCGTCGAGCACCAGGGCCCGCGCGTGCAGCGGATCGTGCACCCCTTCGGCCATGTTCTTGTTGAACCCGCCCGGCATGTTCACCGGAAACTCCTGCGGCGAGATGTCGACCGCCGCGGCGCCGGCGCGAAGCGTCGGGTTCTCTGCCGCCGAAGCCGCGGCCCCGCACGCGAGCACCGCCACGACGCTCAAGGCCAATACGAAACCGACCAGACGGCCGGGCGTGAGCCGGGGGATAAACTGCATCGTCATACTCCTTGGCTAAAGGCTCGATGGGATTCCCGGCGACGGCCGATCGTCGCCGGTTCAACGGATCACGTTGGTGGTCCTATCAGAACGTACTCCTCACGCTCCGCGTGAGGTCAACTCAGACTTCAGGTCCCTCACGCTCCGCGTGAGGTCAACTCAAACTTCAGGTCCCTCACGCGGAGCGTGAGGAGTACGTCTTGTGGCGCGCGGTTCGATGGACGGCCGCTCATCGGAGCGATTTCCACTGCACGGGCACGTCGTTCGGCTGCGCGGGGCCCGGGGTGCTTCGACCCCGCTCGATCAGGCCCCGCATCAGCTCGTCGAGCTGGGTGACGGTCTCCGGCTCGTCCGCGTACCGGTTTTTGCTCTCCGCCAGATCGTCTCCCAGGTGGTAGAGCTGGGCGGGATGGGCGTCTTCGCCCTTGCTCCAGCCTCCGGAGCCTCGGCCGAAGATCAGCTTCCACGGCCCGCGTCGCACGGCCAAGAGCCCTCGCGCCGATTGGCTGACCGCCGTTTGGCGAACGTCGCGGTCCTCGCCCTCGAGCAGCGGCAGCAGGCTGAAGCTGTCTTCGCCGGCGTTCTCCGGAAGCGGCTGCCCGACGACGTCGGCAAACGTGGCCATCACGTCGGCCTGGTGGACGAGCCGTTGGCAGACGCGTCCCGGCTCGACGACGCCGGGCCAGCGCACGATGAACGGGATCCGATGCCCGCCTTCCCACGCGTCGGACTTGTAGCCCCGCAGCGGGCCGCTCGGATAGTGGCCCTGCTTCTCCAGGTCGGCGGCGCCGATGTACGGCGCGCAGCCGTTGTCGCTGGTGAAGAGGACGAGCGTCCGGTCGGCGGCGCCGCTGGCGTCGATCGCTTCGAGCACGCGCCCCACCACGGCGTCCGTTTCCATGACGAAGTCGGCGTAGACGTTAAGCCCGCTCTTCCCCCGCCACTGGTCGATCACGGCCAGCGGCGTGTGCGGCGCGGTCAGCGGCAGGTAGAGGAAGAAGGATTGCGCGTCTTTCGCCGAGTCGACGATGAACCGGGCGGCCCGGTCGCCCAGCGTGGGCAGGATCGGCTCCAACGTCCAACCCGCAAGCGCCGGGCCTTGAAGGCTGGCTTGGTTGTTCCCCAGCAGCCGGGCGGGCAGGAACTCCGACGGAATGCCGGCCGTCCGATCGTCCTCGATGAAGCAATACGGCGGCCAGTTGGGTACGTCGGTGCCGAAGTAGCGGTCGAACCCGCGCGTCGTCGGCCCGCCGGCAATCGGCTGCGAGAAGACCCGCCGCCACGCGGCACGATGGGCCTCGTCCACCGCGGCGTCGGGCTTGGCCCGCGGAACCAGAAACGGCCGGTCGTCGGCCCCGATCGGCCAGTCCCAGCCGAGGTGCCATTTGCCGATGTAGGCCGTGCGGTAGCCGTTCTGTTTCAGCATGCCCGCCACGGTCAGCCGGTCGGGGGCGATCAGGGGGCTCCCCCACTTGCCGACGATGCCCCGCTGCAAGCGCGTGCGCCAGTGATACCGCCCGGTCAACAGCGCGTAGCGCGACGGCGAGCACACGCCCGAGCTGGAATGGGCGTCGGTGAAGCGCATGCCCTGCGAGGCCAGGCGGTCGATGTGGGGCGTGGGGATCTTGCCGCGGTCCGGGTTGTAGCATTGCACGTCACCGTAGCCGAGATCGTCGGCGTAGATGACCACGAAGTTGGGCCCGGCCGGCTTCTGCTCGGCGGCGGGCGCCGTCGCTCCCAACGCGAAAACGACGCCGATCAGCGTGAGCATGGGTCTCATGGGGTCACCTTGTTTAGATTCGATATTCGTGACCATCGTTTAGCCGCAAGCCGAAGGCGTGCGCGGGGTCGTCGGGCGGATCTTGCCGGGCGCGCAGGCCTTCGGCTTGCGGTTAAACGAAATGGACGCC
>Ga0180431_10010522_pt1 | contig 10270 bp, 7 predicted proteins | sample SS_ome_11_FD_132459 | JGI IMG/M metagenome (GOLD analysis project Ga0180431, IMG submission 132459) | Hypersaline lake sediment archaeal communities from the Salton Sea, California, USA - SS_1_MS_1 metaG | ecosystem: Environmental > Aquatic > Non-marine Saline and Alkaline > Hypersaline >... | reverse complement strand
GCAAACAAGACGCTGGTTCGCGGAGCGAACCACGACTATTACCCCCTGCTACCTGCCATGATTCACCTCGACAAAGTCAGCAAGACGTACCACGCAAACAATAGCCCAGTGCATGCACTGTCGGACGTAAGTATCGACGTCGAGCGGGGGGAATTCATCGCCGTGTGCGGTCCGAGCGGGTGCGGCAAGTCGACGCTGCTGCTGCTAACCGGTGGGCTGGCAATGCCCAGCAGCGGTCGCGTGATGGTTGCCGGCGAGGATTTGACATCGGCCTCTCCGGCCTCGTTGGGCCGATTTCGCGGTGAGCAGATCGGTTTCGTCTTCCAGATGTTCCATCTGCTGCCGTACTTGACGGTATTGCAGAACGTGACAGCCGCCGCTTTGCCCGGCAAAGAGGCGGCGGCCAAGACTCGAGCAGCCGAACTGCTGCAAGAATTCGAGCTTACCGACCGCCTGAAACATCGCCCCGCGGAACTCAGTGCCGGCGAGCGTCAACGGGTGGCGATCGCCCGGGCGCTGGTCAACCGGCCGGCGTTGATCCTGGCCGATGAGCCCACCGGAAACCTCGACCCGCAGAGCGCCACGGGAGTACTCGACCTCCTGGCCGATTTTCATCGCCAGGGCGGTACGATCCTCCTGGTGACTCACCAAGAGTCGGCGGCAAAATATGCCGATCGGACCATCTTGCTCCGCGACGGGAAGATCGAAAGTTGAGTTGGAAACGGCATAAGAACCGTTGTTTTCAACGAGCCACTCTCACAATGGGCCGCTCGCCCAACGGTCCTATTGCTGCTCTTTCGCCGAGAAGTGTTCCACGCCGTCAGTCCTGGCGATCACGGTCACGCCCGATTCGGTAATCGTGAATCCGCGGGACCGATCGAGTTCGTGGTTGTAGCCGATTTCCACGTGGGCGGGTATTTGAACTTCCTTGTCGATGATTGCACGACGGATCTTTGCGTGTCGGCCGACGTCTACCCGATCGAACAAGATCGAATCTTCGACGTGAGCATAGCTGTTGATCCGAGTGTCCAATCCGATCACCGACCGTTCCGCCCGTCCGCCGGAGAGAATCGAACCCAGGCAGACGATGCTGTCGACGGCCATTCCACGCCGGGCGGGCGAACCCTTTTCGGCAAAGACGAACTTCGGCGCGGGGTAATTCGGTTGATACGTGCGGATAGGCCAGTCGCGGTCGTACATGTTCAACTGCGGATCGACCGACACCAGGTCCATGTTGGCCTCGTAGTAGGCGTCCAGCGTTCCCACGTCGCGCCAGTAGGCGTCGCGCTTGCGGTTCTCGTCGATGAACGGATAGGCAAAGACCCGATGCGTGTCGATGATTGCCGGAATCACGTCATTGCCAAAGTCGTGACCACTCGCGTGCCGAGTGGCGTCAAGGCAGAGTTGTTCGAAGAGAAATCGGGCGTTGAAAACGTAGATGCCCATCGAGGCCAAGGCGTGCTCCACATCATCGGGGATCGACTTGGGCTGCGGCGGTTTCTCCGCGAAACCAACCACCCGAGACTCCGCGTCCACCTGCATCACACCGAACTGATGCGCCTCGTTGATGCCCACCCTCAATGCCCCGATCGTCAAGTCCGCACCGTTATCGCGGTGAAGACTCAGCAGTTTCGAGTAGTCCATCTTGTAGATGTGATCGCCGGCAAGTATCACGACGTATTCGGGACGTTCTTTCTCTATGGTGTAGATGTTCTGGTATACGGCGTCGGCCGTACCCTGATACCAGTTCTCGTCGATTCGTTGCTGCGGTGGTACGACGTCGATGAATTCACCCAGTTCTCGGCACAGATATCCCTGCCAACCCAGGTTGATGTGCCGATCCAAGCTCATTGCCTTGTACTGGGTCAGAACGAGATTCTTCCGGATCCCGCTGTTGAGACAGTTCGACAGCGTAAAGTCGATGATGCGATAGCCACCGCCGAAAGGCACCGCGGGCTTTGCCCGATCTCTAGTGAGTGGATCCAACCGCGATCCCTTTCCTCCTGCCAGGATCACGGCCAACACGTTTTGCATGTTAATTCCTCTTATTGCGTCGAGGCCCCATAATTCCGGATAACGATTCCCTTCCCTTTCCGGCTGACAATATCGATTCTACCGTTTTCGCCGGATTGCTAAAGGGGGGAGTGGCGTAAGTATCTCTTGGTAAAACATCCCAGTCGGTGTATATTGCCTGTCTTTTCAGGTGTTGCGAATGCGTTCGACGCACACGCCGCTTAGGATCGAAGCACCAATAACCGTCGTAGGACAGGTTTTCAACCTGTCTGGACAGGATAAAATCCTCTCCTACAAGATGAAATCCTGCCCTACAATACGACCTAATTCTGCGCTGATCCCAAATCGCGCTGAAGCTCCTCGCGGATCTCGCCGATCAGTTGCGTTGCCTTCTGCTGAAGCTCTTCGACCAGTGGGTCAAGCCAGTCGGTGCCGGCGCGATTTCTGCCGACACTGACCCATCTCTGCATCTCTTCGCGTAATGCGTCGCCGGCCGTCGCGTTTTGCCACCGGCAACACTCGACCTCGAAACTCGCCAGAATAAGCCCTGAAAAGCTCACTCGCACGCGGTCCCAGTAGGTTTCCGTGTGGAAACGGGTCTGCCCCTTGGAGTCGGTCCTTGTAACGGTTCTTGTTTTGCGGACGTGCTTCGTGCCGCGGCCCGATACGTTGACGTCTCCGCGGCCGTGGCTCGTGTCGACGTATATCCCATCTCGCACCTTGGCCCCGATGCGCTTGATAGTCGCGTCGAGGTCTTCATCGGTCGCCGTTTCTTCGATCGGCCGGACGGTTCGCAACGCGTCGATCTTGGTCACCGCGTCCTTCAACTCCAGGATCTTCGTGGCCCAATGTCCTGCGTCGCAGTCTTTAGGGAAACAACAGAGCTTCTGCTGGAGCACCGCGGGCAGGGTGTTCTTGGCCGTCGTTCGAATCTGGTTGTCGATCTGGGAGTGGAGACTCTCGCTGTCTCGGCCGACGGTCTCGCGTTTCTCTTGGAGGAATCCGATTGCGTAGTCGAGGTCGCCGATCGGATCGGTGAGCCGCTGCAGGGACCGGCGGTGTCGGTTGAGGATTTCGAGCGTCTCGTCGATCTGGTCCTCGGCCCGATCGATCGCGCGGTCCAACTCCTTCAACATGCGGAGCGTGTCTTTGACGCTGTCGACACGTCTGCTGAACGTCCGCTTGATTCTGATTTCCAGCCGACCCCAAAAGTTGCCGATGTGTCGGGATTTTCCCGCCCGCTTTGCTTGCAGCACGGACCGTGTTTTTCGCAGGCCGGCCAGCTTCTCGTCGGCCGCGGCGATCACACCCCGTTGCCGGGCAATCTCGGTCTCGTTTTGCTCGGCAAGGTTGGTTTTCCGCGAGTTCAGCCTTGCCAGTTCGGCGTCGAGCGGTGGCAACGTCTCTTTCGCCAAGCGGAGCCATCGATATAGGGCCAGGACCTCGGTGGCATCGGGGCCGAAGAACGCCGTCATTCGCGGTGCGGTTTGCACGGTCACGCTCCCTCGAAATCGCGTTCGAGTTCCGTCCGGACGAGATTCGCATAGTCGGCAATGCTGCGCCGGCAGGCCGCTTGCCTTGCGATCTGGGCTTCAAATTCGGCCGTCTTTTCTCCCAGCGACGCCGATGCCTCGGCAAACACCCCGACGCGGTCGCCAAGTTCGACGGGCGGCTGCCAGGCGACCTCGTCCACCGTGTAGATGCCTTCACCCGACCCACTGCCGGAGGCCGAGCCGCTTGCCCCCGAGTATCCGCCGAAGAAGCTCGAGTCCTCCCTAAAGTTCACTGATCCTTCGAGCCGTACCGAGGTTCGCCGGTCGAGGCTGCTCAGCTCGAAGCCCGAGGTTATCGTCGCACCCAGACCGGCGAGACTCTCGTGTAACGAGCGGGAGGCCTCTTCCAAATCGCGGCGAGTTGTTTCGACCTTCTGCTCGGCGTCGGCCAGTTCAACGAGGCTGCGAAGCAGGTTCGCTGCACAGGTTCCGAAGAACTCGACGTTCGAGGCGAGCGTGCGAAGCCCTTCGACTCGGTGCTCCAACTCTTGCGGCGGAAGTGCCCGAATTATGCGAAGAACCCGATCGTCGATTTCGCCGTTGGCCGTGCGTATCGAAGTGGTCAAAGCGTCTTTTTCGGTGGTGAGTTCGTCAACACGATCCTTGAGCGTTCTGATGGGGTCCGACAACTCGTCGTGCTGTTGCTGAGCATTGTTCAATTCCTCTCGGCGCTCCGCAATCTGGTCGCCGAGTTCACGTATCCTGTTGCCAAGGAGCGTAATCTCCCGCGTGAGACCCCGCTTTTTGCTTGGCAACAACATGCAAAGCAAGCCGTACCAGAACGATTTGAGCCTGTTCTGCCGCGATATCTTGTCGCCCGCGGCACGTGCCAACTCGCGTTCGAGTTTGCGCAGGCCGGTCTCGGACGACGAAATCGTTTCGTCGAGTTCCGTCAGATCATCTTCCTTGTCGGCCCGTTGCAGCGACAGTTTCATCGAAACGTCGTGCAGACCCTGTTCCAACTCGAACAGTCGGCCTTGTCCGCCGTGCAGTTGCTCGTACGCCGCCTGAACGTCGCTCGCCTCATCGCCGAAGAAGAGCTGCATCCGCCGGGCCTGCCCCCAGGAAAAGCGGTCGGGAATCGCCGTCACTGCGACCTCGGCCGGGCGAGCAGCTTCATCGGGGACCGGGCGAGGCGCGGGGGCGGCCGGTGCCGTTGCGGCCGGTTCGACGGGCAAGACGTCCCCCGACATCTGCTCGACGGCAACGTCGGTATCATCGGCATCCGTCGATTGCGGATCGGCGGCCGTGGGTGTTTCAGTCTGTTCAGGCAACTGCCGTTCGATATTCGTCAAAGCCGTCTTGGCGGCGTCGCGGACGGCGTAGAAGTCGTCGTCGAGCAACGCCTCCAAAGGCTGCACGGCCCGGCTGTCACCGATTTCACCCAGTGCCCGGGCTGCGTCACGCTGCACGTAGTCGTCCGCGTCTTTCAAGGCCTCGACCAAGACCGGCACGGCTTCGGCCGAGGAGAGTTGTGCCAACGACGCAACGACCTCCCGACGCAGGTATCGATCCTCGTCGGCCAGCAGTGTGCCGAGCGGCCCGACGACGACATCGGCCGGCAAAGCGGCCATCTCCCGCACCGCGCGGCGACGGTCGTAGGAAGCGGTTTGCTGGTCGAGGGCGATTTTGACGGGATCGTTTGATTCCGGCATGGGTTCATGGGGGTCAGGGGTTAGGGGTACAGATGAAGCATCATCTCGCGCAAGCTTGCAGTGCGAAGCACTTCAAGTTGCCGCTGCGATCCTTGCAGTATATCCTCCCGCCGGCAAGCACGACGTGCGGCCAGACATCAGTGCGGAACGTGCCGCCGACTCGGACCAACTCTCGGTATCGCTCCGGCGATCGATCGGCCGTTTCGGCCAGCACGAGATCGCCGCGGTTGCTCCAAATGATCAGCCGGCCGTCGGCCGTCACGATGCACGAACCGGCATCGCTGAACGTAGCGGGTCCGGTCCATTTGACTTTGCCCGTCTCGAAGTCCAGGCAGACCGGTCGCCGCCACACCCAGTATACATGTTTGTTATAGACTATCGGGCTGCAAACCTTTGAACACACCGGCTGTTGCCACAGTTTGGTCGCCCCTTTCAGAGTGATCTTCAACTTGCAGATTGCCGTATGATTGTAGCCCGAGGTAATCAACACGCAGTCGTCGTGGACCGTCGCCGAGGCAATGTTGTTGGCAAATTCAGTGACCCAGCCGTACTGGGCCACTGTTCGGCCTTCGTTGCCGCGATCCAGCCGGGCAACAAGAAGACCGTTGTGAGTGAGCACGGCGACACAGGGCACGCCCTCAACGCTAATCGGTGCCGGACCGCCCGTGTGCCCGGCGGGGTCTTTGCACTGCGAGACCCACCTGCGGCGGCCGGTATCTTTGGTGAACGCCATCAGGTTTCCTTCGTCGTCGCCCACTTCGACGATTACGCAATCTTCGTGGATCAGCGGTGCGGTGGTGAAACCGTAATCTCTTTGGCCGCTCCGCCCGACTTTCGGACGCCGTCGTACGTCGTACTCGTCGTAGAGGTTGATCCTCCACGCTCGTTGCCCTTCGCGGGCCGTATCCCAACAGTTCAGATCGCCGTCGATACTCAGCGTGTAGAGGCACCCGGTCTTCAGATCGAACTCGGGCGTGGCGGTAATCGCCGAATAGACGCCTTGATCTCCGGCGGCGTTGCGACCGAACTTGGGAGCCGTGTAAGATGTCCTCCAAATCTCGGCACCGGTGGTCGCGTCGAGGCAGAAGACGTTATCGTGACGGCCGTCCCAGCCCAGGACGTAGATCCGGCCGGCGACCACCAGCGGCGAAGTGGACCCGGTGCCGACGTTCTTCTGCCAGGCTACGTTGCTCGGGGGCCATGCGCCTTGCGCGTAGCGGGAATCTTCACCAACGACGTCGCTACGGTCGGGTCCACGCCAGTGAGGCCAATCGTTCTCGGCCGCAGCCGTCACATGCGGAGCACAGACCGCGACGCTTGCGGCAAACAGCAGAACCGCCCGGAGACTCGTCGATATGGTCCCTTCCGTTCGCATGACGCCATTATACTCTGCTCCGAATCAGAAGCCAGCATGTTGCCGCTGCTGAGTCTAGCAAATCCGTGGCATCTGCTCGCCGGAAAGTTGGTCGATGATCCGGCCGCTGCCCAGCAGGCTACGCATCTCGACCACGCCCGGGTGTTCAGAAACTACCGATCCTATCGCAGCCGGCCCCACGGCGGCCGGATGCGATTGCATCAACTGGAGCACTTCGTCGACGGCTTCCGCGGGCACCATCGCCACGAGACGGCCTTCGTTGGCGACATAAAGCGGGTCGAGCCCCAATAGCTCACACGCACCGGCCACCGGTTCGATTACCGGGATGGCCGCTTCGTCCAACTCGATTCCGACGCCGGCGTGTTCGGCGATCTCGTTCAGGGCCGCGGCCAGCCCGCCGCGTGTCAGGTCGCGCAGACAATGGATATCCGCACCGGCGGCGAGAATCGCCTCGACCAGTCCCGCCATCGACGCGCAGTCGCTCGGCGGGGCCCCTTCAAAGCGGAGCCCTTCGCGAACCGACATGATGGCGATGCCGTGTCGCCCCAGATCTCCGCTCACGAGAATCGCATCGCCGGGCGCGACCCGGCCGGGCGCCACCTCGATACCTTCCGGCACTCGGGCGATACCGGAGGTATTGATGAAGATCCCGTCACCCTTGCCGCGGTCGACTACCTTGGTGTCGCCGGTGACGATTCGGAGGCCGACCTCTCGGGCAGCATCGCGCATCGACTCGACCACCCGGCGGAGCGTCTCCATCGACAGCCCCTCTTCGAGAATGAAGCCCGCGCTGAGGCAAATCGGTTTTCCTCCCGCCATGGCCAGATCGTTGACCGTTCCGTAGACGGCCAGCTTTCCGATGTCTCCGCCGGGAAAGAACAACGGGCTGACCACGAACGAATCGGTGGTGAACGCCAGGCGGCGGCCGTCCAGCTCCACGATCGCGCTATCGTGAGGCGCCTCGATTGCAGGGGCCGGCTGCGACGACGATCCGCCCCGCGCAAACGCTGGCAGGAACATCCCCTCGATCAGCGCTTTCATGAGCCGGCCACCACCGCCATGGGCAAGTTGAACCGTATCGTGGTCGTTCAGCGGGAGGGGACACTGGAGTTGGGAGTCTTCCGGACACTCGTCGTTCATGTTCGCCGTTTCCCTTTCTGCCGCCGATAGCGATAGTAGGCCGCGCACGCGCCCTCCGAGGAAACCATCGGGGCCCCCAAGGGATTCTCCGGCGAGCAGCGAATGCCGAAGGCCGGGCAGTCGTGCGGCTTGCGGTGACCTTGGAGCACCTCGCCGGCAATGCACTCGGCCGACTCCTCCGCGGTGATCTGCTTCAGAGCGAAACGCTCGTCGGCGTCGAACGGGCCATATTCCGGCCGCAGGGCCAGGCCGCTTTGGGGGATCTCGCCGATGCCACGCCACTTGCGCGGCACCACCCGAAAGACCTCGCGCACTTGCCTGAGTGCCGCACGGTTGCCTTCGGGGCGAACGCATCGAGCGTATTGATTATCCACCTCGAAGCGCCCCTCTTCGAGTTGCTTCACACACATCAGAATGCCCTGTAGGATGTCCAGCGGCTCGAAACCGGTGACCACGACCGGCACCTTGTACTGCTCGGCCAGCGGGCGATACTCGTCGATACCGGTTATCGTGCAGACGTGTCCCGCGGCCAGGAACCCCTGTACCTGGTTCAACGGCGAATCGAGCACCGCACGCATCGCGGGCGGCACCAACACGTGGGAGACCAGCACCGAGAAGTTCTTAAGCGCCAGCTTGGCCGCCATTGTAACCGCCATCGCGTTGGCCGGGGCCGTGGTCTCGAAGCCGATGGCGAAGAAGACGACCTGCCGATCTGCGTGTTCTCGGGCAAGGTTGACGGCGTCGATGGGCGAATAGACCACGCGAACATCGCCGCCTTCCGACTTGACCGTCAACAGGTCCTTTTCGGAGCCGGGTACGCGGAGCATGTCGCCGAAGGAACAGAAAATCACCTCCGGCCGCGAGGCGAGGGCCACCGCCCGGTCGATGATCTCGATCGGAGTAACGCAAACGGGGCAGCCCGGGCCGTGGATCAATCGCAGCGAAGGCGGCAATGCCTCGTCGATCCCAAAGCGGATGATGGCGTGCGTCTGGCCGCCGCAGATCTCCATGATGCTCCAGGGACGAGTGGCCGTGCGCCGGATGGCTTCTGCCAGGCGGCGGGCATGGTCGGCGTCGCGGTATTCGTCGACGTACTTCACGGCAGGTTCTCGTGTGATGTTTCCGAGGCTCTTTCCGCCTCGTCGATCTTTCGGAAACAGGAGAGTATCTCTTCGGCCTCCGCTTCGTCGATCCGGCTGATGGCAAACCCCACGTGGACCAGCACGTACTGGCCGACCTCCGCCTCGGGCGTATAGACCAGGCAGACGTCCTTCAGGATACCGCCGAACTCGACCTTGCCCATGGGCAGATCGTCCCGGCTGTAGACTTCGACCACCTTACCCGGTACGCCGAGACACATGCGAAGATTCCCTGTTTTGTGCGGCGGCGACGTTGAGTTGCCCCAGCGCGATTCCTCCGTCGCCGGGAGGAACCTGACGGTGAGTATACACGTCGAAGCCCGATTCTAGTAGTTCAGTACGCACCCGTTCGGTCAACACCGCGTTTTGGAAGCATCCGCCGGTCAGTGCGACGCGCCTGCAACCATGCCGCCGGGCGACGGATACGGCCATCTCGGCCAGGGCGTTGTGAAAGCGGGCGGCGATGCGTCCGACCGATTCACCGGATTGAAGGTCTTCAAGCACGCAGCGGATGAGCGGCTCCCAGTCGGCGGTCAGGGGCGTATAGTCGTTGTTCGCTCCGCGAACAAAACGCTGGTTCTCGGAGCGAACCACGACTTTCAGCGGCAGCGGATAGGCCGTCCGCTCAGTTGCGTCGGCGGCGAATTCCAGGGCCATGGCCGCCTGTCCCTCGAAACTGCTGACCGCCGACAGTCCGCACAATGCGGCCACCGCATCGAACAACCGCCCCATGCTGCTGGTGCGCGGACATTGCACGCCTCGATCCAACATGGCCACGAGCGTATCCGATTGCGACGGCTCGAACCAACGATTCCCCGGCGCGCCTGCCCGCTCGGCGATAATCCGCCGGGTCCGGTCTCCATAAATCTCGAACAGCACTCCCAACGCCGAGCGCCGAGGCTCGCGAGCCGCCCGATCTCCGCCGGGCAGGGCAAACGGGCGCAGATGTGCTACCCGGGTGAACTCGGCCCCGTCGCAGGCCAACGCCTCGCCACCCCAAACGGTGCCGTCGGTGCCGTAGCCGGTTCCGTCCCAGGCAAGCCCCAGCACGCGTCCTTCGAGTTTGTGCTCCGCCATGCAGGCCGCCACGTGGGCGTGGTGGTGCTGCACGCGAATCAGCGGAACCTCCCACCGAGCGGCCAGCGTCTCGGCCTCTCGGGTCGACGCGTAGTCCGGATGCAGGTCGCAAGCTACCAAATCGACGTTGGCTTCGAAGAAACTCGTCAGGTCTTGTATCGCCCGGCGGTGGACTTCCACACTCAGTACACTCTCGATATCGCCGACGTGCGCGCCCACAACGGCTTGGGGCGGCTGCGTCTGACGAGCCCCGTTCGTGCCCAGTGCCAAGGCCACCGCGTTCTTGAGATGTCCGCCGACGGCAAGGATGGTTGGACT
>Ga0180431_10010521_pt1 | contig 10271 bp, 9 predicted proteins | sample SS_ome_11_FD_132459 | JGI IMG/M metagenome (GOLD analysis project Ga0180431, IMG submission 132459) | Hypersaline lake sediment archaeal communities from the Salton Sea, California, USA - SS_1_MS_1 metaG | ecosystem: Environmental > Aquatic > Non-marine Saline and Alkaline > Hypersaline >... | reverse complement strand
TAGCAATTCCGCCATCTGGAATAATGACGGTGACACCTGCTATCTGCGTAGTAATACCGGGGCATTGGTGGACAGTTACGGTTACTAAGAATAAACAAAAACTCCTGTCTAGTTGCGGGAGTTTTTGTATTGACAAAGTGGGGTTTTCTGCTATTTTAGTAAGATGTTTTGAGAAAGGAGGGGAGGATGATTGAGGAAGAAGTGAAGGCTTTAGCCGTACTGGCTTATCCTTCGCTAAGTCTGGAAGAAGGTTTTCAAGAAGGTGATCCGGCTACAGTCAACTGGCATCTCACCGGCAATTGGTTTGAGATCAATGTCTGTGTTGATCTGTACTTACCGAGAGTGAGCTTTTCTGTCTTGTGTCCGTTGAGTCTGGGCGTAGAACCACCTGTTCCTGTCGCGCCCGAAGGACTGAACAGACGAGCTTTTCTGAAGCCCCTGGAGGATTTGATCGACCGCGTCCGTAAGTTCCGGTCGCTGTGCTCCGCCTGGGTTGTTCAGGAAGTGGGTAATACAGAGCTTACCCAGATTGAATCCGGGTCGATGCTAAGTTTTGAGCATACGCAGTCGCTGGAAACACATAGTCGGGAAGCCCTTGAGTCGTTCTTCACGAAGCTGAAAATGTTTCTCATCTAGTAAGTCCGCTGCTGGCACGTAGTGCCGGCAGCGGGTTTTTTATTGTTCAGGAAATGAAAGAACCCAGGCACTGGCACCTGAGTTCTTAGTTGGTTACTGTTACTACTTCTTTGTAGTCTTCTGGATCTCCTCCTGGATGAAAAGGGAGCAGTTTTTGGCGGCGGGGTGAAGCATCAGCTTGCGCAGCTTGGGTAGAGCTGGCCTACCGACCTTGACACAAGCTAGGGTGGCAAAGTTTGCCATTGCTTCTCCGGCTCCGCCTTGAGCTTTCTCCATGTCACGGCAGTATTTCTTCAGGGTGATGATGGCTTGATCAACCACCACCGGATCGAGACTGGGAATGTCGCGAACGACGGTCAAGAGCATCAGGACATACATCGGGTTTTCTTTTTCCAGGGCCAGAATCACCGCTTCCTCGATAGTGTTGACGGAATTGAAGAAATCGACGATGTGCTGGGTGAGCAATTTGTTCTCAGCCTTGGCGTGCGTTTCCCGGGCGGCCTGGCGCAAGATCAAAATGTGTTCATCGGGCGAATTGCCGCCGACACTCGGTTCCTCGCCGTAAATCTCGGCGATCCTTTTAGCCTCTTCCGATTTCAGTCCCAGGGCGGCGACTTGCCTCATTTCCGACTCGGCTTCATCCATCTTGCCGATGTCTCGGAAATAAGTGGCTCGCCCGACCCGGGCAATAGCCACCATTTCCTTGTCGACAGGACAGCGCAAACTGATCTCGACGACTTTACTGAAACTCTCGAAGGCTTCCGGTTTCTGCAGGAGCATCATCTGAGACATCCCGATGCTCATGTAAGCCAGGCAGAGCATGTCGGGATCCTCTTTGAGATATGTAGTGGCTTTCCGGAACTGCTTGATAGCCTGTTCGTAATTCCCCCGGGCGGCAAGCTGTTTGCCGGCATCGAGGCATTCCGTTCCCTTCTGGAGATTGTATTCCTCACGGGAACCGCAGGCAGACAGCAGCGTCACTACACAGACGGTGATCAGAATCCAACTGATTTTTTTCACTTTCTCTTCCTCCTTGATTTGGTCACAGAGACTTTCTGAGTGACTGTCTAACTTAGCATTAAGAGAAATTCATGTCAATCTTGCTGTTGTATTGACAAACAACTCATATTACGCTAGCTTTAAGGCAAATCCATCGTCAAGGAGGTTTTTGATGGGAGAATTCACCGATAGGGTAGAAGCCCTGCAGCGTCGTTACGTCCGCCACCACCGGGCACTGCCGGGCCAGAAGAAGAGGTATTTTCTGGTCAATGCGATCATCGTGTTCTCTGTCCTTTTTTCCACGATGTACTACCTGAAGAATGCCGGGGCGCTGTCACCAACACCGGTCATTCTGTCTGCCGGGGCCGGCCTGTTCTTCGCTTTCATCCAGGCTGTTCGGCTCAGTACAATGAAGCAGCTGGAGGGACAACTGATGTTGCTGGCTGCGGAAACAGGATCGCAGCAACTGATGAACACCTGGCTGCAGGAGCAGAATACGCCGATGTCCGGCTCCAAGCTGCGTCCACATGAATTTGGCGCTGTCTGCTTTGCGCATATCCTGGGCTGGATCGGATTCCTGGTCAGCTGGTATGCCTGGAAACCGGAGGGAGCCATTTTGTTCGATTTGCTGGTGGCAGCCATCGGGCTCGTTGCTCATCTCTACAACAAATCACGTTGACGTAAGCCCTCGCGCACAAGTGCGGGGGTTTCCTTTTTTATATAGGTTGACACAATTTGAAAACACTGGCAGTCTGTAGAGAATATTCTATGTCAACCACAGATTCCGACCAAGGAGGATAAGAATGAAAAAGGCATGGATCTTCGTTTGCCTGCTGGCGCTGCCCGGTTGCAGTATTTACCAGAAGCAGATCCCGCTCGGCGAGCACACTACCGGGAAGCTGGCGGTGGAAGGGGTTATCGACGGGATCAGCTACGATGTCGAGCTGGGTGAAGCCATCCAGACGACAGATGTGCATCCTGACGATTCCGGTTTTCTCAACGGAGAAACCACCACCGATGTTTCCTCGGCGCTTGACCTGGGTTTTCGCTTTGGTTTGCACTACACCCAATATTACCGCAAACTGGGATTGAAAGCCGGTTTGGATGCTCGCTTCAATCTCTACACGTCCGGCGGGGGATACCGTACCGGTATCTATGACACCGAACAGCAAAGTTCGGATACGCGCCCGCCCGGCTCCGGCTCGTTTGTGTACACAAAGCTGCAGTGCGGCTACTTCACCCCGATCCCGTTTCTGGGTCTGCAGTACCGGGGGTCCCGCTGGCTACTGGAGCTTGATGCCGGCTTGCCCTATGGTCATTTCAAGGCTGAGTCTGGTCACGACCGCTTTGGGGACTGGGAAAAGGTACAGCGCGAAACCTGGGCCGGCTGGGGACAGTGGTACCAGGCCCGGATCGGTCTGATCACTCAAAAAGACAGGGCCTACGTTCTGGGGGTCTATATGGAAGAGTACGAAGCCGAGTTCCTTGAGGAGCCGGCCGACATCAGTGCCGTCGGGTTCACGTTTTGTTTCCAGGGGAAGTTCTGGTAACAGCTAGCCCCCCACTCATTGCTGAGTGTGGGGGCTTTTCCATTGACAAAAATATATAAATATGGAATTCTGCAGGGAAGGTCTTTGTCAACAACACCAATCCTTTGGGAGGTGAAGGATGAAAAAAACAGTATGTTGCCTGCTGGTGCTGGGATTTCTGCTGGCACCGAGTCTGTATGCCGAGGATGACCCGGATCCTTACGGCCTGAACGCGACCTATCGAAAGCTGGGGTTGCCGGAATACGATCCGGATGACCTGCCTTACTGGGAAAAGGTGGCGCGGGGCAGTACGATTGACTTCGACGTCGGCTGGCCGCTACCGGTAAGCCTGCGCGAGAGCATGACCATTCCCCGGAGTCTGTCCGAGATTCCCACCTGGCAGTACGACCATATCGATTACGACTACACCGTCAGTATCGACCGGATGTCGTACAGTTCGGAGAGTGAAGAGGAATCTTTCCACGGTGCCAGCTACCGCTTGATGCTGAGCCCTTTTCCGTTTTCGTTTCTGAGTTGTCTGCGGATCGGGTACGACTACTGGAACGACGAAGAAACGATCCTCTTCTACAAGAAGAAGCTCTACGATGAGGGTCCCGGCTCAGAGTCCTATGTCTTTGGCGGAGCGGTGGTAGAGTTTCCGGAAACGCAGTTCCTGGCTCTGGCCTGGCGCCAGCCGCTCTATCTCTACCTCGATCGGACGACAGATGCCCGGATTGTACTGGAGCTCGGCTGTCAATACCGTCTTCCTGATGATGGCCGGATTCTCCAGTTTAGCCAGGGGTGGTATCGTTACAACACGATGACATCCTGGCGGGATATGGAGGGTAATCTGGAACTGGAAAGCCGGATTGATCCCTACTTCGAGGTGATCGGTTTCTTGGGAGGCTATGATGGCCGTCTGCGTTATCGCCTGGGAGCGAGAGTTCAGTTTGTTGATGAGCAGATCGCCCAGTTCCGTTACGAAGGAGAAGATTACGAGATCAGCTTCGATGACGGCTATTTCATCAGCTTCAGCCTGGGCGTGTCGTTTCGGACCTGGTCCTGGCCCAATTACAAGCGATGACCAGCCAGACCTAAGAGCCTTCGCACCTGGTGCGGGGGCTTTTTCATTGACAAAACCTGTTTTATATAGTATATTGCCATGTTTTAGTCAACCACTGAAAGGAGGACCCAGTGACGAAGGATTATCTGGTGAAAGAAGTGGCCGCCAAGTTCCCGGAGCACGAGCTCGAATTCCAGCCCAACAAGCCGTGGGGGTTGGAGGAAATCGGGATCTTTGGTGTCACTGGCAGCGGTCAGTTCCAGGATATCATCAATGCTCTTATCAGGTTCAACTATGAGCAGGATACGGCCCTGGTGATATTCGTGTTCGACCTGTCGGTACCGCCGTGTCCCGAGGGTGGCAGGGAAGTCACGCCCTTGCTGCTGCTCGAAACTCGTCTTTCCTTTTTCAGGATCCTGATCGAGCGCTGGGCAGATCAGCGTCCCCCGCGCCACCAGGTCCCCAATCCCGACTTCTTGGGTAAGATCAGGCAAGTCGGCGGCCGACTGGAGTACACTGATTCGGTCACGATCAACGACGGTGGGCTGGATCGGGTGCTCAATTTCCTTCGCCGGCTCTGACAATATAAACCCAGGACAGGCCAGTATGGTACGTAAGTGAATATCGATTCCTTACCGCCCATTCGCCATACTGCGAGCGCCTCCGACATCGCGTCGGGGGAATAGCGCTCTGTCTGTCCTGGGTCTTTTCTTATGCAAATGAAATAGACACGCTAAGCGTGTCTATTTAGGTTGCTCCTGACCTGGTCAATCGAGTATGTCCAGCAGGAACTGGATGACCTCCCGTTCCAGCTTGGTTTCTGCCTTTGCCAGGATCGATTGAAGCAGTTCGCGGTCACTCTCGCCTTTGGCGAAGATTCGCTTTTCCGGGTGGAGGAATTTCTCAAAGTGGCGCACTCCTTTTAATCCCACCAGCCAGCTGCGGATGTCTTCATCGTATTCTCGTTGTGCTAGCTCGGTGCGAATGAGCTGCTTGCGAACTGCAGAATAGGGGTCGCTTGCAGCCTCGGTTTCCCTGATCAGGTAGTGGAGCATGAGTTTCATGAGTGTCCTGGTCGAATTTGCTCTCAGGATAGGGCGGACGATGACGACCAGCTCTACGTAACTGAATTTCATTTTCATCTTCCTCAGATAGGGCCGGTGCAGGAAAAAATCTCGATGCCGAGGATTTTTCCTATTATCCAGACAATTCCCAGGATAATTCCGCCGGCAGCGCCACAGACGACGATCATACCGAAGAATAGTACTAGGCAGAAAATGATGAATTCCTTGATCGATCCATCGCTCGCCTGGTAATACGGGTACTCACCGTAGATGGTTCTTTCTCCTGCTTTGTAACAAGGATACTCATATTCTTCTTTTTCTTCCATGATGCCCTCCTTTCTGTCTCAACGCTAGCAAAATATGAGCTGCCAGTCAATGACTGAAAGCAGGTTGACAATCCTCGTAAAAAATGCCAGCCTTGGGATAGAGACGAAAGAGATATTCTCTGAAAGGAGGCAGCTGATGTGGTTAGTTGTGAAATGCATCGGGATCGGAATTATCATTCTGGCGTTCGCCCTGGTGGTTATCAAGATCTTCCTGCTTCTGCCGGGTGATTCCGGTGATCCCCCTGACGGCGGGAATCCGACCAGTGGTGGTGGCGGTGATCGTGATTACGGTTGGTAGAATGAAAACTAGGTAGCCCTTCGTGTGTCAACGCGAGGGGCTTCTTTATATAACTTATGTTCACCCAGTCAGCGATTTACCCGTTGACGTTCAGGTTTTTTTGGGGTAAGATTACCCCCAGGCTAATTTTTTGATTACCGCCCAATGCCGAAGCAAAAAATGACTATAATTGACGCTGGAATTGCCAATATTCACGTTCAGATAATTAATGGATCTGACGTGAAAGATTTTTTAATACCAACAAATGACGAAGTAAATAAGCTTTTCCAGAAAAATGATCTACTGGACGAGCTCAAAAACAAAGACACCAGACTTTATATCACCGGTAAATTAGCGGATGTAGTCAAAGATACATTAGGGCATGGTGAGATCGTAATTCCGGGAGCGGCCCTGTGGTCAGCGGCCAAAGCGCTGATCGAAAAATCACCGCGCGCGCAGTCGCTGGGCGTTATCGATTTGTCCGCTTCCGGCTACTTGGTAATTGCCATTGACCGTAAGGGGAATCTGAAAAATGATTTACTGGTGACCAATCCGCGTTGCGGGGCAGGTACCGGCATCAATCTCAGCCGCATTTTGGAAAAATTAGATATCAAAGACAGTGAAGTTGATAAGATTTTGGCGAGCTACTTAGGTGAGGCTGGGAAGAAGAAGCGAGAAGAAGTCACCGTCCGGGCGGATCGCTGCGGGGTATTTAGCTCTTCCGCTACTATCTCGGACAAAAATCAGGGGATCCCGCTGGATGTGGCCTTGGCCGTCACGATGAAATCCGAGGTACTCAAGGCTTGCAAAAAAATGCTGCCGCAAACAGACGTAGTCTATTTGAGCGGCCGCGTGTTTGCTTGGCAATATATTCGTGATTGCGCCGAGGATTATTTACATTCCATAGGTGCCAAGAAGGTGATTTACGACGAGGATCAGTCAACACTTATTGATGGGGTTAAATTTTTAGTAAACAAAATTGGTCCCGATAAGTTTAGAGCGAGCGAGCCCAAAAAATTGCGGCGGGAAGAAAAAATGATTCGCTATCCGTCTTTTACTGAGCTGAAGAAGAAATACGAAGCTTCCGATCAATTTAAGCGACTGCCGAATCCGGATATGAACGCAGGTGAGTCGCTCAGTACCCGCCCGGTCAATATCGGGCTCGATGTCGGCTCCACGATGGCTAAGATGATCGTGGCTGACGCCCAGACGGATGAGCTGCTATTTAAGAGCTCTTATGACAATCACGGCGATACGATTGAAACAATCAAATATATTTGGGGCGATCTGAAGAAGCAGGGCCTCGAAAGTTTAAATATTCAACATATTGGCATAACCGGGAGCGGGCGCTACCAAGTCCAAAAAGTGCTGCAACAAGTCTATCCGCAACTGGGCGAGCGCATCTTTGTGCTGGTAGAAAATTACGCCCATGCCCACGGGTCTATTCAATTTGCCAAAGATCATATCCGTGATTTGCAGGCAGAACATCCGGAGATTAACAAAGATTTTTGTGTATTAGTTGATATTGGCGGGGAAGACACCAAGGTCTCGGTCATCTCACTGGCGCGGGAAGAGCTGTTTGACAACGTGATGAATATCAAGTGCTCGGCCGGAACGGGCAGCCTAATGGACACGCTCAAAGCCTTGTTTGGTATCAAGGGTATTGACGAGGCCTGCCGGCGCGCTTACGAAGCACCGCAAGCGTATGAAATCAACGCTACCTGTGCCGTTTTCCTGATGGAGAACGCCAAAAAAATGCAGGCCCTGGGATATAGCAAAGATGACATTTTGGCTTCCTGCAATTACGCCATCGTCGAAAACATGGCCCGGACATTGTGGGACCAAATCGAGTTTCCGGAAAACGCGCTGGTATTGCTCCATGGCCAGACGATGCTAAGCGATCCGTTACCGCTGGCAGTAACCCACCGTATCCAGGATGAATCGAAGATGTATTGTCTGGTGCCGCCGCTGCCCGGACACCGCGCTTGTCTCGGTTTGATCAAATCTATCAAAGATAAAACTATCATCCAGTCGGATTGTTCGCTTGGTGCTCTTTTGGACCTAAAGTTTAAGAAGAAAATTACGTATTGTCACGGTGCCGCCTGCGGCGACAAAGATGCCTGCTGCGCCCGGACGATTCTTAAATCAACTGATCCCGACAAGGCTCTGACAGTTATTCTGGGCGGGTGTACTGCGGTTAATGAGCTGACCGGTCCCTCCAAAAAGAAGGACAAAGCCCCGGATGCCTACCATGACATCTGGAAAATGATCAACTCGGCGATGCCGCACACCAAGGCCAAAGACCGGGTCATCATCCCGCGCAGTTTCGCGGTCTCTGATAACGCCTACTGGCTTTCTCAAATACTAACGAAGCTGGGTCTGCCGGTACACGTGGACAGCGTCCAGGAAAATGATATTTTGGAAGCTCAGCCGTCTTTCGATATTGACGTGTGCGCGCCGCTGATCGGGGCGACCGGTCAATTTCTGCGCCTGGCTCGCTCTCCGCACGGCCTGATTTTGGTGCCGCAAATGGATTTTTTGCCGACCAAAGGTAAGAGTGTCGGCAAAACTTGTACCACCAACCAGGGAGGTATGGCGATTGCTAAAAATATCAGCCAACTGAAATATTCGCAGGCCAAGTACTTTATGTTTGATATCAGCCTGAAATCGGCTGATCCGGATTACATCACGAACCTGCTTTGGCAGAAACTGCAGCCTCTGTTTAAAAAATATAATAAAAAAGTTTCCAAAGGAGACTTTCTTGAAGCGGCTATTTATGCCGATAAACAAAACAAGCAACTGAAGTCTAAAGTCGCCGACCGGATGGCGGAGTATTTGGAGACAGCGGTAAAAGAGCATCGCAATGTGGCGGTTGTCTGTGGGCGGGAATATGTCCTCAATCCCGGCATTTACGACAGCCACGTGGGCAAGCTGCTGCGCGATAAGGGAGTAGTGGCGCTGCCCTCCTACGCCTTCCCGGCGGAGCTGGATGAGCAGTTTGGCTATGTTTACTGGCGCAACCCGCACGATATTATGTCCAAGGTCAAAGCCGTTACAGACAAGCGCTTGCACAAGTTGCTGCCCGACTCCCAGCTGAAAGAAGTTGTCCGAAAAATTGAAAAGGGTCTCACCAGCACGGAGCTATCCACGGTTATGGTCTCCACATTCCGGTGCGGGGCGGATACCGTCACGCTCCCGACGCTGATGGAAATGACCAAAACTAAGCCCAGTCTCTTGATCCAATCAGATGCCATGATCAAGGAACTGGCTCACCTGGAAAACCGGGTCAATACCTACATCAACCAGCTGAATAAAAAACTGCACCAGGAATTCAAGCAGGAAAAATTTGAGCTGGCGATGCTGGACGGGTTTGAGTTTGGCGCCCTAAATAGAAAGACGGACGTGGTTTATTTCCCGACGATGCATGATAACCGGATGCTGACCTCGGTCCTGCGCGGCGCCGGCTTTACCGTCATCGATAATTATGGCAGTGACCAGGTCTATGACTTGGAGCATAAAGTACGATTTGGTCGCAAATATTCGGGGGACACAGTCTGCGCGCCGCTGGCCAGTGTTTTTGCTGATATCGTGCTAGCGGCTGAAGATTTTGCCAAACGTAAGAAAAATAATGACAAATTAGTCCGTGGTAGGAAACGAGTGCTCGTCTTTGATAACAAAGGCTCCGGCCCCTGCCGCCAGGGTCAATATTACGAGATCCACAAGCTGCTCTTGGCGCGCAAATATGGTTTCGGGCAGCCGGATAAAAATCCTGAGAGCAAACGGTTGCCGCTTAAGCTCCTGGTGGCGCACGAGAAGGAAGGTTACAATTTTGGTGTGGCCGAGTGGGCGCTCATTCAGGGTTTTCATTCTATTATTATCCAGGCGGTGCTGCACTCTTTGTTCCTCAAAGCAGCGGCGAGCTGTAAGAATGCCGCTGAGTTCACCAAATTTTTTCACGATTACCAGCACCTAAAAAATAAGGTCAACCATCACTTCCAATACGAGGTGAAGCCGAGTGCCAAAGTGCTTAAGCGCGCCCAGGCGATTGATAAACGATCCAAAGCTCTGGGCTGGATGTATAAGTTTTTTGCTTACGGAATCTATAAAAATAACGGGCTGCGCCCAATACTGAAGGGTTTTTCCCGCCGCTGGGTAAAAGATACTAAGGACGATCATAAAAAGATTAAAATTTACATCGAAGGTGAAGTTTATGTGCGGGTCTGCCAGGTGCAGCAGGTTTTCTACTCGGTGGTTGATTCTATCGGCTTCAACTCATTCAAGATTGATTATTCGCCGCTGTGGGCTTACTTTGAGCTGATCTTAAATTACGCGATCTCTGATATACGTGAAGAAGTCAGATTAGCCAAAGAAACACTC
>Ga0180431_10010520_pt1 | contig 10271 bp, 8 predicted proteins | sample SS_ome_11_FD_132459 | JGI IMG/M metagenome (GOLD analysis project Ga0180431, IMG submission 132459) | Hypersaline lake sediment archaeal communities from the Salton Sea, California, USA - SS_1_MS_1 metaG | ecosystem: Environmental > Aquatic > Non-marine Saline and Alkaline > Hypersaline >... | reverse complement strand
CACAACGGCTTCGAGGACAACGCTGATGCGCATCTTAAGCGCAGCGTTATGGGTAGGGAAGTGGTCGTCGCTGTCACCGACGGAAAGCTCGATTTCGGCCCATGGGAGCAGATCTTTTACGGCGAGTTCGACGGCAAAAGAAAGAAACGCGTTCTCGTCAAGATTATCGGTGAGTAAGCTGGTGCCTTCATGGATTTGTTGTTCTTTCTGGCTCAGGTGGTAGTGATATCGTGCTCGGGGGTGATGCAGCCGGGACCGGTGACCGCGACGGTCATTACGATGGGGACGCGGAACCGTTACGCCGGGATGCTTTTGGCCCTTGGGCATGGGATCGTCGAATTTCCACTGATGATCGTCATCGTTCTTGGCGTGGGAAAGTTCTTCGAGTTGCGGGGTGTCCAGATTTCAATTGGTTTAGCCGGCGGGGTGTTTCTCATTCTCATGGCTATACAAGGTTTGAACAGCCTGAGAGCTAAAACCGATGTCGAGCCGAAGGCCTTCAGTGGTAAACCGATTCTGGCCGGGATTGTATTGTCGGCCGGCAATCCGTTCTTTCTGATCTGGTGGGCCACTGTTGGTTTGGCGTTGGCGACTCAGGCGGCGCAGTGGGGGATCTGGGCTTTTGTTCTTTTTGCCCTAACCCATTTCTCGATGGATTTGATCTGGTTGCAAATCCTGTCCTGGGCCAGCTTCAAAGGCTCGGTATTGTTAGGTCCGCGAGGATTGCGAATCGTGTTGATGTTTTGTTCGGCGGCGCTGCTTGTTTTTGGTTTGTTTTTTATTTACAGGGCGACGAATCTTTTGTTTCACCCATCTTGAGGAATAGGGCTTGTGTCGAGGAGTTGTTTGAGGTTGTATTGGTCCAGGGAATGGCGATGAGAATGTGCTACCTTTTGTATGATGTCCGGCTGGCCCATGTGGGACTGACCGATACTCGCGCTCGCGACGGCTTCGGTGATATCGGAGAGCTTGATGTTCGCGGGATCTCTGGCCGGGACGAATCCCTCGGTGGGTTCGGAGGTTCTGAGGATCAATTCGCTGGCGACCAGATGGTTGAGCATCTTTTCCCCGAACTCGGCCGGGACACCTAATTTGCTGCAGATCACTTCGAGGGGGACCGGGGCCTGGTTGTCTTGAAAGGCCGCCGCGATCTCCCCGACGATGTTGATGACGGTCAGGTCGTTCGCGATGAAGCAGTCGTCGTTCTTCTTTGCGGCGGCGATCTCCGCGGCGTCCAGGCTTTTTAAATGTTGGGTTGTAAACGTCAATTGCAGGCCGAACAATACGGTCAGCCAGGTAATGTAAATCCAGACGACCGTCATCGGAATCAATGCCATGACGCCGTACACCGTGGTGTATAGTTTTAATTCAGTAATACAGAGGCCGAAGGCGTTTCTGGCCCCGATCCAAACCAGGGCCGCTACGGCGGCGCCCCAAACGGCGGCCCTCGCCTTGACTTTCGTATTCGGCAGAACAAAGTACAACAAGAAGAGAACAACGAGGGCGATGAGATAAGACAGAATGACGGGGGCGACGTTCGACAGGATCGTTTCCTGGAGACGGCCGATGGATGAATGGCGCGTGGCGATGTAGATGCCGGATCCCAGGAGCAGCGGGCCGAGGGTCAGCAACGCCCAGTAGCTGATGATGCGCTGCAGGAAGTTCCTGCCCCGAGTGACGTGCCAGATATTGTTGAATGATTTTTCGATGGTGGCTAACAGGGCCAGGGCGGCCCAAACCACAATCACGACGCTGAACAGCCCGATCTGCCCTTTGTTTGTTTCGTCGAAGAACCGCGCGATCAACCTGTCAAGGTGTTCCGTCAGGGCGATCATCTCTTCGGAATTCTCTTCGTCGGGCGTGGGGCTTATCGTCTCTTCGGCATTTTGTTCGTTGGGCGTTGGACTTTTGAAGGCGGTGAAATTCGCCTGGTCGTAAACGAAGTTTTTGATTTTTTCCCCAATGTCACTGTAGGCGGGGAACGATTGGAAGATCAGGAGCATGACGATGGCCAGGGGGACCATCCCGAACAGGGTATGATACGACAGGGCGGCGGCCTGCTGGCCGGAGCGGTTTTTTTTCAAAAGCCGCGCACAATGCGACCACAGCTTGATCTGAAAGACCACGAACCGACCGGCCTTGCCGAGCTGCGTCGTCGGTGTGGATAACAGCGCCCTGAGCGATAGCATGACGTCTTCCTTTCACAAACACGACCATGCGGACATGGCCGGATATTGTTGAGTCTAAACCTACGAGTATATCGGTTGATAACAATACCATAATCTGCCATTTCAGCAAGAAAACTTGCCGTGGCTTGGCTATTGTGGTACATTTAATCCAGAGCAAAGTGGAAGAGGTCTCAAGAGAAAAACGAGTTTCCTGATAATAGGCACGTTGTCGTTTTAACGAGCTAAAGCAGTAGTGAGCTTGTCATATGTGGGGAGCATTGAAAAGAGGGCAGATATCTCATTCCGGAGATATCAGGAAAATTATATAATAACTTGTTATGCACAGCAAGAATATGTCTATCGTCAGAAATCAGACCACGTACTGGAATCAGGTTGCATCACAAAAGGCATTTGGTCACCCAATAGATTGGGGTCAATTGAAGGACCTCATTCCCCGAACCGCCAAAGTATTAGATTACGGCTGTGGCCACGGCAGGCTATGTGGTGAGTTGTGGAACAATGGTTTCAAGAATGTTATCGGTGTTGATTCTTCCACCAGGATGATTGAAATAGCAAGGCATACTTATCCAACGCTTGATTTCAGGATTATCGAGAATTCCACTTTTCCTTTTGATGACGAGGCTTTTGATGTTGTATTGCTTTTCACTGTACTCACCAGTACACCGGCTAATGAAGAGCAAATGGCTATAGTCGCGGAGAGCGAACGCGTTCTTCGGCAAGGCGGGATTCTCTACGTCAGTGATATGCCATTGCAGAATGACAAGCGGAACCGGGATCGATACGAGAAGTTTTCCTCCAAATATGGAATTAACGGTGTCTTTGAGTTGCCTGATGGCGGAGTCATGCGTCATCATGAAATGACTTGGATTCACTCTCTACTGAAGCAATTCCAACAACTAAGCCTCAGAGAAATCGATGTAACTACAATGAATGGGAATAAGGCGAAAGCTTTTCAATATATAGGGTGTAAAGCATAACATGGCAATGCAGGAGATCGGATGATCGCTATACGATCTTGTGTCTTCTGATCTAACTGTTAGGATTAAGAAAGACCCAATGGATCGACATTCGATAACTCTTCGTGCGGCCAAGGCTACGTTGGATGAGGGGCGTGTATTTGCCCGATTCCTCGATGAGGCGGCGGAGGGTTTCTTTCGTTTTATGCTTGGTCGCGACGCCGGGGACATTATCGCCAGAGCGTTCGTCGTGCCCGGCCATGACCTCTCTCACCAGAACGTTACCTTCGCAGAGCGGGATAACGTTATTGTGGGAATGGTTTCGGGCTACACCGCCGAGGAGCATCGCCGGTCCTCGCTCCGACCCTTGAAGCAGGCGGCGGGCAGGCATCATCTACGAATGAACGTCGTGCTGATACTGTGTGCTCCCGCCCTGCGGATTATCGACTCGGTTGCCGACGGCGATTACTATCTCCAGGCTATTGCTGTTGACAAGGAACTTCGGGGGGAGGGCATCGGCTCCTTCTTGATAGACTCTTTGGAAGAGCGGGCTCGCGCAAGCGGATCGACTCGACTGGCCCTCGACGTCTCAGTTAAGAATGAGAGCGCACGCCGACTCTACGAGCGTCGCGGGATGACCGTCGAGTCGCAGTGGCCGAAGCGTTTGCCCATCCCGGGATTGAGGTTCTATCGAATGACGAAGACATTCTAATCGCTGTTATACGGTGTCACTTAAATATCTCGAAAATATCCTTTAGTACTTCCGGGTCTTTGAGTTGCTCTTCGATGAACCTGCCGGCATCGATTTGTGGATTGTCTATCGTGCCCGTGACCCAGATCGTAACTCTTTTGCCGGATGTTTCCCTGCCGATCCGTACCGTTGTGCCCACGAAGGTGTACGGTAGGGTCACCTTTAAGTTGAGGCTGCCGTCCAGGCCGGTTGTCCCGCTACTGTTCACCGGATTATCGCCGACGTCCCATTGCATATCGTCGTAATGAAGGAAGCCGTTTTGCAATGTGAACCGGGTCGGGTGGATCTTCATATCCGCGCTCTTATCACCTATCGTGAGAATCTGTCCGAGCACCTCCGAGGCTTTGAGACGCAACCGGTCGATCGAAATCGTTCCGATCACGACGGCCTTGTTTTGGGCCTCGTCGCTCATCGGTATGGCCAGTTGTTCGCAGTGGAGATTTGCAATTCCGCTGGTATTCGTAGCGTCGTTGAAAATGGGATTGATGTACTTCAGAAGTTTCCTGGCGGTTTCATCGTTGATTTTGATGCCCCTGGCGATCTGCATCGGTTCGGTGGTTTTCAGCAGGGGGGGCTTCTGGTTGAAGTCGGTTTGTCCGCCGAAGTTCAACTGACCTTCATTCACGGTCGTCGTGAACGGGGCGATGGTCAAAACGCCGTTATCGATCTGCATGTTTGTCTCGGTCGAGCCGAAGTTCAATCCCATATAGTCGGCCCGCTCGAAGCCCAGCGTGCCGCTGGCCCTGAGATTGGGCATGATCTGGTCCGTTTGGCCGGTCGGGAATTCGCTCATGAAATTAAAAGCATCCGTTCGTTTGCCTTGCAGTGACAAACCTTCCGGCATGTAGGGCGTCACGACGGTGCTAACCGTCGCCCAGTCGTATTCGCATTCGGCTCGTCCGGCCAGCCGGGTCTTCTCGCCCTTGCTGACGTGGCTGAGTTCACCCTTGCGAATCTTTATTTGAGGGTTGTCCAACTGCAACGTCTTGATATTGATCGCCTTCTCTTCGGGATTGACCTCCATATTGAAAGCCAGCGTGACGTCATTAGGCTCGAACGGTTTTTTGTCGGGATAAGTGACTCTTAAGCCCTTGATCTTCGTCGAATCCGTTGCGATTCTGTAGATTCTCTTTTCAGATGTGACGGAGAGCTTCGCGTCGGCCATGCCCGCTAACTGCATTTCCTCCGGGAACGAACTAAACAAGATCGCGAACGGTCGAACTTTCTCAAGATCGACCTGGTTTGCGGCGATATCGAGGTCCATCGGCTTGCCCGAGTCGCTGTTAAGCGGCACGACGCCGTTTTCTATGCCGATCTGCCCGAAACTCGCATCGGCGGTTACGGAACGAATCGATACAATACCGTTTTTGGTATCGATCTCGACGGCTGAATGGATCTCGGCCATAGGTTCCGTGACGCTCGGCCCGTCCTGTGATTTCATGCTAAGATTTTTGATCACCGATGCGCCCGACGTCGCGATTTTGTCTTTCGTGATGGCGATCCGGCCTTTGCTTTGAAATTCGCCGGCTAACTCGTATGGACCTATGTCGATGAACTGCCCCAACTCCGATTGGAGTTTCGTCAGGTCCGCTTCGGCATTGTACCGGAGCGATTCACTTTTGCCCGAGCAGTTGACCTGGGCAGACGGGGCCGAGACGGTTAGCTTATCGTAGCTGACGCCGGACGTGTCCGATGAAATGTGTGATTCGGCCCGGATCGCGTCCGAGAGGGCGATCTCCTTTCCTTCCATCGTGCCCGCTAATCCGGCGAGCGTCGCCTGGGTACGGATTTGTCTGTGTCCGTCCGAGGTTGAGGTCTGAACGCTGCCGGTCAACTGGCCTGAAGTGACTTGTATCCCCTCTTTAAGGCCTAAGGTTTTGGGCATCTGCGACAGCACCGCGGCTACGTCGCACTGGAAATCACCCTCCAAATCGTAGCTTGAGTCGGCTTCCAGGAAATCCGTAAACGATCCGAACGCGGTCGGGATTGTTCCGCTCGCCGACGCCGTGGCCCAGTCGCTTTTGACTCGCAGATTTTCGATATCAATCGTTTCGCCTTTCCGGCTCAGCTTCACATCAACGTCCAGCTCGCTGGTTTGCACCCGGTCGCCCTTGAGCAGCGGTCCCGATATATCCAGGTCCTTCGCGTTGATGGTGCCGGCCAGACCTCCGAGTTGCCCGTCTTGAATTTCGCCCCTGGCATCGCCGGAGACGAGACCCTCGGTCTGGATATCCACACCTCCCAGGGCCAGGAACGGGGCGAGCGATTCGAGATCGAGGTCGTTCACTTCAACGGTTACCTCGCCGGTCGTTCCTTTGAGGCTCCAGCCGGTCTTCGATTTTCCGGGTGTGATTTGGCCGTCCGCCCGAATGGTAGATAGGTTGTCGTCGCCGACGTTCATATTCAGATTGAAGCGGCTTTGATGGCCCGGAGGGCGTAAGCTTATTTTTGAATTGATCTTTGTCGCTTCGACCGTTCGAGCGTTCCGATCGGTTATCCTGAAATTGCCGTTCTTAACGACGATGTCGGTCACAAGGGCGATTCCCGCCGTTTCTTTCGGGATGCGTTTTGACTTGGGCGCGGTGGGATCGCTCGTGATTTGCTTTTGTTCCTGGAGATTGATTTCTACGTTCGGTTGATCAATCACGGTCTGCCCGAAGGAGAAGTCGCCGGATAGAAAGGACGTGTAACGGGGGGTGGTCTCGATTTGTCCGGCGCGAACGGAGATTTTTCCGGCGTCGTCATCGAAACTGAAGTCCGCGACCTTGACGCCCTTGAGCCAGCCCACGGACAGATCCGAAAAGTGGGTATGTCCGGCGATCGAATCATTGATCTTCGTCAGTATGAGGCGCCGACTTTTGTCGGACGATATGACGGCCGGTACAAGAAATATGACGATCAGGACCAAAACGATGAAGACGAATAGAATCCGCTTGAGAATTGTCGTCCCGGTCTTTTTCTGCGGTTTAATGTTCGGTCTTTTTTCGGCTCGCATGGTTCTGACCTCTTAAATAATAGAAATACAATCAGGTTCTTATCACCCAAGAGCATCATACGTTACGATACCGGAGTTGTGCACGGTGGGCCAGTGGTTTCTGGACGCTTGCTCGCCGGAGCACTGCTTGTTGGCCAAATAGCCTGGAAGGTTGTGCATTGCACAACATCAAAAGTCTGAGAACGTCCGGCGAAAAGACAGGGCGTGCAATGCACACTCTACCGATGGCGTGGGATTTCGAACCAGGCAAAAGATTTGAAAATATAGGGCGCGATAACTCACGCCATTCCATTAATCGAGCATAATTTCGTCTGATTTGCTTCTGATGAGTTCGTCCACCTTGTCTATGTATCGCCTGGTGATGTCATCGACCTGCTTCTTACCTTTTTCGAGGTCGTCTTCCGTGATCGTTTTGTCTTTTTGCTGCTTTTCGAGGTGTTTGTTGGCGTCTCTTCGGATGTTGCGAATGCTGACTTTTGTTTGCTCGCCGGTCGATTTGGCCTGTTGAACGAGCTGTTTCCTTCTTTCTTCGCTCAGGGCCGGGATGTTGAGCCGGATGACTTTGCCGTCCACGATCGGCGCGATGCTCAGATCGCTGGCCTTGATGGCCTTTTCGATCTCTTTAATGGAGCCGGGATCGAAGGGTTTAATCACAATCATGTCCATCTGAGGCGTAGCCAGCGTCGCCATTTGTTTGAGCGGAGTGGGCGTGCCGTAGAAGTCGGCTCTGATATTCTCGACCAGGCCGGTCGATGCCTTGCCGCTGCGCACGGTCTTCAATTCGTCGTGCAGAATATCGACGGCTTTTTTCATTTTCGATTCGGTGTCTGAGACGGTTGCTTTGGTAGGCATTATCAACCTCACATCATTCCAATTTTCGTTCCCACATGTTCGCCGCACAGGGCTTTCGCGATGTTGCCTCGTTCAAAAATGTTCAAGACCGTAATCGGGATGTGGTTGTCCCGGCAAAGGCTGATCGCGGAGTGGTCCATGATTCTGAGCTTCCTGGACAGCACCTGGTCGTACGAGACCTTGTCAAAGAGTTCTGCATCCGGATTGATCGCCGGGTCGTCGCTGTAAACGCCCTTCACTTTTGTGGCCTTGATGAGCAGGTCCGCGTCGAGTTCCGACGCCCGAAGCGCCGCGCACGTGTCGGTCGTGAAAAAGGGATTTCCGGTCCCGCCGGCCAGTATGGTGACTCGCCCGTTTTCGAGATGATGGAGGGCCCGGCGGCGAATGAACGGCTCGCACATGGCCGGCACTTCGATCGCGCTGAGCACGCGGGTGGGCTGACCGAGTTTTTCAAGCGTTTCCTGCAACGCGCAGGCGTTGATAATCGTCGCCAGCATGCCCATGTAGTCCGCCGTATTTCTGGGAATGTGGCTCGATTCGGAGAAGCTGGCACCCCTGAGGATATTGCCCGCGCCGACGACGACCGCCACCTGCGGGCCGAGTTTGCAGATCTCGACGATTCTTTCGGCAATCGATTCGAGCGCGAAGCCGTCAATGCCGAACTGGCCCGGTTTACAAAAACTTTCGCCTGAAAGTTTCAGGAGCACGCGATGATATAAACTCTCTGCCATTGTTCGCTCCCTCTCGTGAAACAGATCTTAATCACGCTCCATCATTGTTGAGGACCATCCGCTATCCGACTTCAAAACGAACGAACCTTTTTACTTGAGCCTCGCCGCCAGCCTGTTTGGCCGCTTCGGCGATGACTTGTTCGACGGTTTTACTGTCGTCTTTGACGAAGGGTTGTTGCAGGAGGCAGTTTTCTACATAGAATTTCTGCATTTTTCCTTCAACGATTTTTCCGATGATATTCTCGGGCTTACCTTTGACTTGTTCGGCGAAAATGGCCTTTTCCCGTTCAATGATTTCGGGATCGATTTGATCTTTGTCCAGCGCGAGGGGTTTGGTGGCGGTGATGTGCATGGCAATATCCGTCGCGGCTTGCCTGAGCGCGTCATTGCCTGCCGTGGCGTCATCGCTGGTCTCGATCTGGATCATGGTTCCGACTTTTTCGTTGAAATGAATGTACGACCCGATCAGTCCCGGACCGTCGAGTGTGAATTTCGCATAGTCTCCCACTTGCGTTTTCTCACCGGTCTTGCTGACGGTTTCGGTAAGAATATCATTGAACGTTTTTCCGCCCACGGAGGTCTCCAGCAGGTTATCCGCACCTTCGTCGGCCGAACAGGCCAGGGCGTAATCCGCCAGCGTTTTGGCCGTCGCGACAAAATCATCGCTCTTGGCCACAAAGTCGGTCTCACAGCAGAGGGTAGCCAGCACAGAGGTTTTCCCGTCTTCGCTGCGCTTGCATATGACCAAACCTTCGGACGTATCTCGCCCGGCGCGTTTGGCTAAGGTGGCCAGACCCTTTTTTCTCAGAAGATCCATGGCTTTTTCGACATCCCCATCGGTTTCCTGGAGTGCCTTCTTACAATCCATCATTCCCTGTCCGCTCATTTTCCGCAGTTCCATGACCATGGCTGCTGAGATTTCCGACATTTTTACAACTCCTGTTCTTTCGTAGTTCTCGACTTGTTATTGGTATTGCATTTCCCCCGGGGTTTCGGGCGCCGGACGACATATTATGGATTCTCCGTTGTGGTTTCCTCCTTTTTTTCCGCAGGTTCTTGCGGAGCGGCTGGAGATTCCAACGAAACGGTGCTTACCTTGGGTTCGGGACTTGGACTCTGATCGTCCGTAGGGCGGCTTCGGTCTTCATCGGCGCGGGCCGTCGGGGTTCTTCTCGAACGAACGCGCCTTGGCGGTCGTTGAGGCGGTTGCTCCTGGCGGGCGGCCGTCATGGTTTTGCCGATCGCCACGGCGTCGGCCAGCTCGTGGAGAATCAGGTCAACGGCCCGGATCGAGTCGTCGTTGGCCGGGATCGCTACATCGACCGTATCGGGATCGGAATCCGTATCGAGAAGTCCGATGGTCGCGATATCCAGCTTCCTGGCCTCCCGCAGCGCGAGATATTCTTTCTTCGCATCGACCACGATCACGGCCCCCGGCAGGCGAGACATATTCCGAACGCCTTCCAGGTTCGATTTGATCTTGCGCATCTCGCGTTTGAGCCTCGATGCTTGTTTTTTGCTCTCAATGTCAAGCGTTCCGTCTTCGGCCATAGCTTCCAACTGCTCCAGTCTCTGGAGCCGGGCGCGTACCGTCCTGAAGTTGGTCAGCATTCCGCCGAGCCATCGCTGGGACACATAATGCATTTCACATTTTTGAGCGGCCGACTCGATGGCTTTTTGGGCTTGGCGCTTCGTACCCACGAAAACAACGTCTTTACCGGAAGAAACCACTTCGGCAAGGAGTTTCTTGGCAATCAGCAACCCCTTAAGGGTTTTTTTGACGTCGATAATGTGGAT
>Ga0180431_10010518_pt1 | contig 10272 bp, 12 predicted proteins | sample SS_ome_11_FD_132459 | JGI IMG/M metagenome (GOLD analysis project Ga0180431, IMG submission 132459) | Hypersaline lake sediment archaeal communities from the Salton Sea, California, USA - SS_1_MS_1 metaG | ecosystem: Environmental > Aquatic > Non-marine Saline and Alkaline > Hypersaline >... | reverse complement strand
CCAAACCGTGGAAAAAGAAGTGCCTGACCTGTGGAGCTTTGAGGAGATGATAACATGGAGACGAAGGAGACCGGCCGGAAGGTCGAGGACTGCGCCCACCACGGCGATGACGGGACCTGCAAACCGTCGGGGAACCCATGCCACCGAAGGACGACCTGCACCTACTGGAAGGAGAAGAAGGGGAGGGCCGAGAAGAAGGAGACCTTCGGCCCCTGCTGGCGGTGCGTCCACTGGAACAGCACCGGCCACCGAATCGAGGAGGGTTTCGACGGGGGCAGTTATGAGGTCTACCCTGGCTACTGCAGGAACGAGAAGAACGAGGAGGACTTCGACACCGAGACCATGCAGGACCATGAGTGCGAACACTTCGAGGTGAAGCCATGACCGGAGGGCGCTCAAAGCCGACGACCTGGGAGATGGTCAGGAAGTACAACCAGCTGAAGAACGAGCCCAGGGTCCACCCCATGGTCATCTCCATCAGGGGCGACGTGACGAGACCCCACGACCTGGACATCGTGGACAAGGAACACAACAACCTGCTGGACCTGGTCGCCAGGATGGACCTCCACATCGAGCCCGACAGGGTCACGGCCGACCTGACCTTCCTGGAGGAGCCGACGGACAACGGGGTCAGGCGCCGGGTCGTGAAGGGCGCCCTGGTGGTCCCCTGGTCGTATCGGTCGCCGGCCAGGGACCAGCGTGACTTCTGGGGGTGCGAACCGAAGGGCATGATGTGGGTCTACTGCGCCAGCTGTTCCCACGGCGACGATGACGAAGCCTGCGCCCGCTTCAGGGAAGCGAACGGGAAGGCCGAGGTCGAGTTAAGGCCGGTGGGACGATGACCGCTGTCGCCATGGCCGTCGGCCTGGGGGTCGTCATCTTCTTCGCCGTCGCCATCGCCGTCGGCCAGCTCCTCGGCGTCAGGTGGTGGGACTGGTGAACCAGGAGGACCCCTTCGGGACCTGGGCGTCGAAGGACCCCGACGTCGTCAGGCGCCGACTGAACGGCGAACTGCCGGCCGGCAGGTGTGTTATCACGCTCCGGGTCGAACGACAGACCGAACCCGTCGACTGGGGGTAGTGACGTGGGCTGTAAATGGTGTACGTCGGGACTGGGTCGGCACTGCGCCGGCCCGCTGGGGATGGATGACATCGAGGTCGCCTGTGGCTGTGACTGCCACCTTTGCGATGACTGCGGGAGCGCCTACTGTGAGAAGATGGGGGGCCCTGACGAGTGCAGGGGCGACGACCCCGAGAACTGGGAGGGGTGAAGCCTGCCGGGCCCAGACCTCGACATCGAACTGGGCATCGAGCGGGCCTGCACGTTCGAGCGGGCGAAGGTCGACCCCATCTACTTTTACCAGCTCCTCGGGCTCGAACGAGCTTATGGCCCGGCGCCCGACCACCTGCTGGAGTTCATCGGGCTGTTCAATTGGGCCAACAGGATGAAGCAGTCGCTCCAGGTGGTCGCACCTCCTGGACACCTGAAGTCGACGGCCCTGCTGATTCATATGGCCCAGCGTCTTCTGAACGAGGACGCCTCCATACTTCACGGGACGATGTCGCCGGACCTGTCGAAGGGGACGACCGACTGGTTACAGCACGTCATTCACCAGATGTACGGCGCCCAGGGTGTGCTGTGGCAGGCCCAGCAGTTCACGGTCCCGGGCTGGGATCCTATCCGGCGGTTCCCCTCGTTCTACTCGGCCACGACGTTCAAAAAGTTCGAGGGCGAACGGTTCGATGAATGTTATGGCGACGACTTCGAGAACATCGACTCGATGTGGAGCGAACTTATCAGGGAGAAGACCTACCAATGGTATAACCTGCAGTACAGGCCCCGCCTGGCCGACGGTGGACTGGCCCGGGTGAACATCGGGTCCTTCTGGCACAGGGACGACCTGCTGAACCAGGAGATAAGGAAGGGGGTACTGACCCACATTTACCCGATGTTCTTTTCGAAGCGACCGGCCTGCTTCAATGACGACGCAGGGAAGCCCCTGGAGAACGTCGTCTGGCATGGGGAGGAGTACAGCCACCTGTGGCCGGCGAAGTGGGGGGCCATGGCCATGACCGCCAAAAGGTGGGAGATGGAGGTCGGCGCCGTGGAGTTCGGCCTTCGGTATATGTGCGACCCCACGGCCGTCCAGTCCGAATGGTTCCCCGAATCCAGCCTGCACTACTGGCAGGACGACCCGACATTCATGAACCTGACCCTGCCCCGGCTTCGCCTGGTGGTGGCCGACGACCCGAACCTGACCGAGCGGGAGATAAAGGGCACCAGCGAACACGCCATCCAGGTCGGCGCCTGGCAGTGGTCGCCCCCGAAGGTCTACCAGCTCGAAAGCTACAGCGGAAGGTGGAACGAGCAGAAGGAGATGGAGACCATCGACGGCATCCTGGAGAGGTGGGCCCCGGTGGCCAGGGGCATCGAGGAGTGGATAGTGGAGGAGTCGAGCGCCAGCGAACACTACATCAGGAAGCTGGAGAACTACAGGACCCCCCACGGCCATCTCGTCCCGGTGACACGCCAGCCCCCCATCGGCGGGTCGAAGGACACCAGGATATTGTCCGTCTCACACCACACCGGGACCCAGCGCCTGCTCCTGTCCCGGGATGATCATAAGACCCACGCACAGCTTCGAGGGTTCCCGACGAAGAAGGAGAAGGACCTGGCCGACTGCCTGGAGATGTTGATAAGGCCGGTCCTGTCGGACACGCCCCGGAGGTCGACCGGACTGGAGGGTATAATGTAGACCCCCGCCACTCTATATAGGGCCGGGGCTTTCTATTGTGATTGTCGAAAAGACATATACCTGACAGCTGACAATTCGGAGTCTAACATAAAACTGTTAGGGGACTCCGATGTAATTTGCCTTCTGGTATAACCTCGTCCAGACCGTCCCGGCATAAGCGGAAGCGCCGGGTCAAAGCCAGGCCCAGCGGGGAGGCCACCGGGTCGAAGACGACGGCCGGCCAGGAGGCCAGCAGGAACTGGCCCGAGTTCACCCAGCTGGAGAAGGCCAGGCTGACCACGAATAACCACTACCCCGACGACCTGGACGACGAGGACTTCATCAAGCTACGGACCAGGACCGGCCTGGCGAACCGGGCCATGAACGTCATGAAGGCCGACATTTTCAAAGGCTCCAGGGAGGAGCCCTGGCTTCGGACCCTCCACGAAGACGGGAGCCCCCACGAAGAACTCGACGCCATCCATGACCGGGTGGACCTGCGTCTGAACCTGTCGACCCTGTACGACTTCACCATGACCCTGGGGTGTGGCGGTCTCGGCCTCGGCCTGGTCGAATCGAATTATGAGGACATCGAGGCCGAACCGCAAAACGTCCAGGGCCTGGCCTACCTGAAGCCACTGCCGAAGACCCTGATGCGGAAGATCCACGAGAACACCGACCCGAGCAGGGAGGCCCCTGGCCAAATCGACCACTACGACATGATAATGTGGGAGGACGGGAAGGAGGCCGAAAAGAAGGTCCCGGGGGAGCGGGTCATCCACGCCACCCACAGCGTCCTGGACGACCACGTCGAGGGCATCAGCATTTACAAGCCACCCTACAACTATTTTCTAATGCTGGAACAGGTCGACGTCGCCTGCGGTGAAGTTCCCGCCAGGGTCGGGTCGCCCCTGCCGGTGCTGGCCTACTCGTCGAAGGTGTCGCCCGATGAGAAGAAGAAGGCGAAGGCCGACTTCTCCCAAATATCACTTTTCAAACAGTTCATGCACCCGAGGGAAGACTACGAATTCAAGCTACTGCCCACGAACATCACCCTGGACATCAAACCCTACGCCGACCACCTGCTTCGTCAGATCTCGGCGTCACTGACCGGGTCGGAGTGGGCCCTTCGGGGACCCGCCCAGGGGACCCAGTCGACAGCTGACACGGCCCTGCGCCAGTGGTATTCCTGGGTGGTGAACCAGCGCCTGAACGTCGTCCTGCCATGGGTCCAGGACCTGGACCAGCGCATGATGTACTGGGGGGTGGTGCCCCCGGAGGATGGCATCTGGTATCAGTTCAATAACCCCATGGAGGCGAACAAAAAGGAGGAGGCCGAGATATACGAAATGAACTCCCGGGCGCTGAAGACGACCCTGGAGTCCATCCAGCTGGCGGGGACCATGGGGCTCCAGCTGAACACCGAGGGCGACGTCTGGCTTCTGGAGCCGGCCGAGGGGAGGGCGGGGTCGAACCTGGTGGTCCCGATGGGCTACGCCCACGACCGGCCGAACCTGGTGAGGAAGAAGCCACGACCGAAGACCCTGAAGGTGGAGGGGGAGGCCGAGAAGTGGGACGGGAAATATCCCCAGTATTCGGCCCTGGGGGAGAAGGAGCTGGACCAGCTGGTCGATGAGTGGGACGCCGACACCGAGGACCAGGAACAGCGCCTACTTCACGAAGCCCGGGGCGCCCTCCTGGACTGGAAGGAGTCGGCCATGGCCGAGGTCCGGCCGTTATGGCCGGGCGACGACGTCGGGATCAAGTCGCCTGCGCCCCTGGGTGAGGCGGGCGCCGGCGACGTCCTGCAGTGGCTTGACGGGTGGAACCCTGGGATGGGCAGACTGTTCCAGGCCAGCCAGCTGTACTTCACCCGGGCCTATTCCATCTCATCCATGCACACCCTGACCGCCCTGGGGACCTACGGGATGACGAAGGTGAAGATACCGACGAACGACCCGGACAGCTGGCCCGTCGGAGATCCCCAGGCAGTCAAAACCCTGAACAGCTACAGCACCGAATTCACCGAGGGCCTGGAACAAAGGTTCAAGGGCGAACTGCGGGAGGTCATGAAGGAGGGCCTGGCGAAGGGGTGGTCCTACCAGAAGACGAATAAAGCCCTGGCCGACAGGGTGAACGAGCTGGGCTTCGGGGATAAGGATAAGGGGGCGCCGAAGTCGGTTCAGCGGTATATGCACACCATCAGGTCGCAGGCCCGCCACGACAGGATGGGGGAGGCGGGGGTCGAGCTGGTGAAGCTGATAGTGACCCTCGACGGCCACGCCAGGGAGACGCACCTGGAGAACCACGAAAGGACCATGACCATGGAGGAGGCCCTGGGGATTGAATCTGAGTGGGGCTGTAGGTGTTCCGACGTCCCTGTCCTGGCCTACGAACAGAAGCAGGCCGACTACTACCAGAAGATGGGCTGGGAGATGCCTGTGGCGTCATGAGGTGACGACGATGGAGAAGACGAAGGTGGAACCATCCGGGGAGACGTTCACCCTACCCAGCGGTATCCAGAAGAAGGTCCACGACGGGGTCACGACCTACCACCACGTCCCCCTGGCCCACTCGGGCGTGAAGACAAAGCGGGGAAAGCGGTACTACAGGAGCGTCGAGGCGCTGAAGCGGGCGTCCCGTTTCAATATGCGTGTCATATCCCCGACGAAGTCGCCACACCCCCCCGAGGACGACCTGGACAGGTTCATCAACCTGGACCTATCCGACGAGGACTACACGGTCATCGGGTCGACGTCGAACCAGGAGGTCGTGATGAACGACGACGGGGTCACGGCCACCCTTTTCGGCGACATCAACATCGACGACAGTGACGACGCCGGGAACTCCACGGCCGAGATAATCACAGGCATCGACGACAGTGACATCAAGGAAGTCAGCTGGGGGATAGTCCGGCACGTCACCGAGACGCCGGGGACCTTCCAGGGCGAAGCCTACGACGCCGAGGAGACCCTGATAAATCCCTACCATCTCACCCTGGCCCGCCCAGGGTTCGCCACGGTCTGCGGTCCTGACTGCGGTCCTGGCGCCGGCGGTGAGGCCGAAGATAATCCTGACAGTCCAGGAGGTACGCCAATGCCCGAGGACGACGAAACGCAGACGCCCCCCGAGGGCGAGGAACAGGCCCCGAAGAAGAAGGGGGCCGAAGCGCCCGCCGACGACGACAAGACCAAGCTGGTCGACCTCGCGGTCGACCGCTCGGTCGAGGCGAAGGAAGCGGAGAGAGAGAAGGCCAAGGTGGCCGAGGAGCTGGAGGCGCTGAAGGCCGAGAACGAGCGCCTGAAGCAGGAGGCCGAGGCGGGGAAGAAGGCCGTCGAGACCTTGACCGCCCAGGAGGCCGAGCGGAAGGCCGGCATCCGGGCCGACCTGGAGAAGGTCCTGGGGGACGACGGGGTGAAGGAGCTGTACGGCGAGGAGGGCATCCCCGAGGACAGGACCGTCTGCCAGCTGTCCCAGGACCTGAAGCTGGCGAACCACGGGGTAACCCCGGCACCCCCGAGCGGGGAGGCCGAGGAGGTCACGACTGGGACCGGAAACCAGTTCAAGACCATGCCCCAGAAGAAGCCCAAGCCCAAGGGCGAGGGCGAGAAGGTCAAGGACCTGACCGAGCTGGCGAAGTACCAGCCACCGAACCCGAGGTCCAGCCTGGAGGAGGACCAGGGCGAGGAGTAGGACCAGGAGCCAGAACACGACCGCCACCAAAACGTGGAAAAAAAAGAGACAGAAGGAAGGGATGAAAAATGGAGCCCATAATGATGGTGCTGGCCCTGGTCATAACGGCCGTGATGGTCATGATCTTCGGGCTGGCGATGGCCGTCTCCTACTGGGTGCCGGCAACGGCAATACCCACGAAGGAGGTCGGGATAGGACACAACGTCTGGATAGGCGACTTCGACGTGAACGGCACGTTGAACCCAGGCGAGGCTGTGGTATTTCACGACGCCACGACAGTCAAGCGGGCCGGTGTCACAGACCCGCTCTGTATCGGACTGAGCGGGACGAACGAGAACGCCAGGAAGCGATACGGCGACCCCATGACCACAGCCTTCGACACTGCCACCTACGAGGACCCCTGCACTGTGGTAATAAGCGGTTTCTTCGTCGGAACGTCCGACGCAGGAGGCGCAGGGACCACCAGGGGAACCCTGCAGATAACGGGGACGGTGGCGGGTCACCACTGGGAGGACCTGGGGGCCGGGACCTTCGACGAAGCAAAAGCCCGAGCGTACACATCAGCCAGCGCCGGGTCGACCTTTGTGGGATGGCTGATAAACTGAGGGGGTGATGAACTGCCAAGCACAAACATGACACCGGAGCAGATCCTGGAAGTGAAGAAGCAGGCCATCTCGAAGGCCTCGAAGTCCGTCATCGGGCTGAAGGTCTTTCCCACCCTCAAGCTTGACCCCGGGAAGCAGGGGTACAAGTCGCCCCTGGACACCGGGATGGTGGACGCCACCCTCATCGGCCCCGCCGGCGAGTTCTTCGACGACGAGGAGACCAGGACCTGGATAGAGACCAACATCCAGAAGATAGGGAAGGGCATCTCCATAACCCGGGAGGACAAGCTGGCCGACTCGACCGCCATGACCCGGAAGGCCAGGCGGGCCGGGAAGAAGATAGCCGAGAAGGTCGACGACATGATATTCAACGGGGGCACGTCCCCGTTGATATACGGCGCCATCTCGGGCGCCGGGAACACCTACGGCGGGAGCGCCTGGTCGCAGGCGCCGGCGACGCCGAACACCATCTACGCCGACACCCTCAACGCCGACGACAAGCTGGTCGAGGACTACTTCGAGGGCGGGCGCCGGCTCATCACGTCCCGGGTCCAGTGGAAGGAGATTCGGGTCGAGAACGTCCAGGCCGGAAAGGCGGGCGCCCCCTACCTGAACGACCTGGACAGCCTGCTGGGCAAGGGGAACACCGTCATGTCGCACACCGTCCCCGACGGGACCGCCATGTTGGTCGAGCCCGGCGTCGACAACTTCCTGACGGTCATCGCCGAGGACCTGACCGAGGACGGCCCCTACCCCAAGGACAACCAGACCGAAAGGATCCTCCTGTTCATGCGGTGCGTCCCGCACCGCCACGACTCGGAGAGCCTTTGTTCCATCACCGGCATCTGAGCCGGTCTGACCTGCCGGGCCCTCCTGACTTTTTTGGAGGGGGGCCACTTACACACCCGGAGGTGTGATTAATGGACGTAGAAGACGAAGACATGGAGTTCATAGTCAAGCTGACGAAGCGGGACAAGACCCTGATTCGGGACATCACCATCGACGTCTGGGACGACAAGCACGTCGAGGTCCTGAAGCAGTACAACCTGAACGACGAGAACACCCAGGAGGAGGTCCCCTGGTCTCAGCTTCACCGCTTCAAGCCCTACTTCGAGATGAGGCAGTTGGAGGTCACGACCCTGGACGGCGTCCCCCTCGACTGGAAGGCCCTCCTGAACGAGACCCTGCCCAAGGTGGTAAACTTCAGGTGGCTGGACAAGCAGAACAAGGACTTCCTGCTGGACCTGGCCAAGGACATGGGCCTGTCCACGACCTCGGACGAGAAGGGAGAGTCGGAACTGGGCCGGATGGGCCTTATCTCCCGCATCCTGAAGTTCGTGAAGAACAGGAAGAACTACGAGGCGTGGAAGCTGAAGAAGCAGGAGGCCCGGGCCGGGATGTCCGTCTCGGTCCTGCAGGAGGAGGCCGAGGAGGCACAGCGCAAGGCCGACGAGGCCAAGGCCCGCCTGGACGCCGAGGAGGCGAAGATGGAGGCCAAGCTGGCCGACATCAGGGCGAAGGGCCCGGCCGACAGCGACGAGGACGACGAGGTGGAGGGCGACCTGGACGAGGACGACGAGGAGGAGGACGAGGAGGAGGAAGACGAGGACGAGGACCTGTTCGACAGGGAGGCCACCCGGGAGGCCTTGGAGGCACTGCCGGATAAGAAGGCCGTGGCCGAGAAGGCCATCGAGCAGGGCCTGGAGTTCGGCCCCCGCACCACGAAGAAGGAACTGGTCGAGCTTATCCTGGACAAACTGGACCCGAGCGTCAGCGAGTGAACACCACCGAAGGGGCGACCAGGACGTCGCCCCGCTCCCTTAATTGAGGGACACTGATGGCACCGCCACCCCCACAGCCACCGACCCGCCCCCAGCGGGACTTCAAGATCACCGCCACCATGGACAGGTGGGACGAGCTGAAGGAGAAGTTCGACCGGCTCCCCGCCGACACCGTGGCCACCATGGGGGTCCAGCAGGAGGACATCGCCCTGATACTGGTGGAACACACCGAGGTCGACGACATCAGACATGAGGAGCTGATGACGAAGCTGGGCGCCGTCCTTCAACAGCTGGAGATGTCCGAGGTCAACAGGAAGAACTCGGAGGCCAGCCAGAAGCGGGAGAACAAGCGGATATGGAAGGCCTTTAACAATCACTGTGACAAACCGCCCAGCCAGACCCATGAACCGGAACCGCCGAGCAGGGCCCAGCAGGTCCTGGGCGACAGGCGGTTCCAGGGCGGGACGATAGGCGGGACCATCCTGTCGGTCATCCTTGTCATCGCCGGGTGGCTTGGATTTGGTGGGGGTGGTGGCTGATGGCGATAGGAACCAGCAGGTCCTACAACATCACCGACGACGGCGCCAACATCGAGCGCCTGCGACTCCACGCCGGGGTGAAGGCTGGCGTCGGCGACTTCGACGACGAGCTGAAGGAATACGCCAGCGTGGCGTCGGCCGAAATCGACCGCCTGCTGACGAAGGCGGGGGTGTCGCCGGTCCCGCTGACCGGGACCATCCCGTTGGAGGTCTTGACCGCCGAGGCCATGATGGGCGGGGGAGCCTTCAAGGAAAGGGCCTGGTCTTCGGGCCATGACGCACCGAAGGCCCTCGTCAGGATGGAGGGGAAGACGGCCGAGGAGATGGTCATCGACGGGAGCCTGACCAGGAGGAGGGGGAAGGCCCTGATTAATTCTTACATTCAGCACACTTACCTGGACGACCCGGACGCCACCAGTCCGGTGGGGATATTCGAAGCCATCGAGGACACCCCGAGGTGGAAGTGATGGTCGGCGTCAACGCCTGGGTGAACGACGCCGAGCTGATGGCGATGTGGGAGCGCCTGCCGGACCAGCGGATTCCCGAGTTCGTCGAGAGGGTCATGGTCCAGATGAAGCTGAAGGTCCTGCAGATATTCGGGCCGAAGCCGAGGGTCCACGTCGGGACCTACCCCGACGACACCCACGGGGGCAGTCACAAAGCCAGTGTCAGCGACTTCGACCTGGTCCCGGGGCCCGGGTGGATAGTCGGGCCGTCGATGTCTTATTCGAAGTATGTGGAGCTGGGGACCAGGTTCTTCAGCCCTGGCGACATGGACCACGTCGAGACCAGGGAGGAGGCCATGGACGAGATCCCCGGCGTGGTCCGTGGCGTCCTGATGGAGATGGGGGGGTGACATGAATGGCGCACACCCCGAACCTGTTGGTCGACCCTGGAAGGAAGGACGTCCTGGAGGAAAT
>Ga0180431_10010517_pt1 | contig 10272 bp, 4 predicted proteins | sample SS_ome_11_FD_132459 | JGI IMG/M metagenome (GOLD analysis project Ga0180431, IMG submission 132459) | Hypersaline lake sediment archaeal communities from the Salton Sea, California, USA - SS_1_MS_1 metaG | ecosystem: Environmental > Aquatic > Non-marine Saline and Alkaline > Hypersaline >... | reverse complement strand
TTATACAACTTTGGTCCTTTACATCACTTACATTTTTTATTGTCGCCTTTATACAATGGGTTTCAACAATATTCAAACATTCTTTAACATTAGAGGACACACCCATAAACTCATGCTGATTTTCGTATTCACCCACGACTAGGAACGCAGCAAACGGCATTGATAAAAGTATTATTAAATTGTTAATTTAAACTTGTTTTGACAAGGTGATTTAATGCATTGACATTTTAAATTTTCATTTTTTATTTTCGTTCTTTTTTTGCAAAAAATAAAAAACAATATACAATATAATATACAACACAATATACAACATTACTTTTACCCTTTCACACATACAAAGAGACTAAATTTTTCCGTCATTTTTTCCATCACTCGAAAACCCGTATTTTCCAACAAGACTTGCAATTTATCTCCTGCGACAAGTTCGGTGGCCGACCCTGCATTTGCGTTCTGGTCTTGGTCTTGGTCTTGGGTCTGGTCCGCAATAGTCGTCCAGCGTTTGGTTGGCTCAATGATATATAACCAACCGCGGGTTTCCAGCACACGATAAGCCTCGCGAACATAGTCGTGGCAATTCGAACCCCACATTGCGAGCGACAGAATGGCAATCTCCATTGAATCGTCTTCCAAGGGCAACTGCGAAATGTCGCACACGGATACAGAGACAGAGACGGCGTCGTCAGCATTCACATTTATGGCCGGGTCGGCAACGTGGTCGTAATTCGTGAATTCGAACCTCTTATCTTTTGCAAAATGGGCGGCAATGTGGGCGCGCCCACATCCAAGGTCGATGACCGATTTTGTGCGTCGGGTCTTGATTTTTTCCAGTCGAGAAATGATGACATTGCGCGGAATGGATTCATCGGGGAAGGTCTCCTCGTTTTGCTCTGCAATGGCGTGGTATTTAATCCAGAGTTGGGGGTCCGCGGCAAACTCCTTGGCAAGGTTGGCCGAAGTGAGAGTTTTGTATCGCTGGTGCAGAACAGATAATTCAGATTTTACTTTTGCTCGTTGCTCCTCTTGGGTCAGTTGATTTTCTGTGTTTGGGTTGCCTTGGTTATTTAATGTCGGAGAAAGCGACATTGATTTTTTGGATACTTTTTCGTTCCGCCAACCAGACAATTTTTCATCTAAATAATCACGCACTTCATCACAACATTTTGAACTTCCTTTTCCTTTTAATGCTTGTTTCCAATGTCCTAATTTTAGTGCATCTTGATTTTCTTTCACTAATTCAGGTGTTGTTCTATCTTGTGTGTTTCGAATACTTCGTGGCAATAATTGTTTCCCTTGCAATTCTCGTTCCTTTGCTCTTTCAACCATTTTCATAGCATCTTCCATCGCTTTTGCATCAAAATCTAATTCATCTCGCCAACCAGATAATTTTTCATCCAAATAATCACGCACTTCGTTTGAACATTTTGAATTTTTGCTTCCTTTTAATGCACTTTTCCAATTACCTAATTTAATTGCATCTTGATTTTCTTTCACTAATTCAGGTGTTGTTCTATCTTGTGTGTTTCGAATACTTCGTGGCAATAATTGTTTCCCTTGCAATTCTCGTTCCTTTGCTCTTTCAACAATTGAGACAGCATCTTCCATCGCTTTTGTATCAAAATCTAATTTATCTCGCCATCCAGACAATTTTTCATCTAAATAATCACGCACTTCATCGCAACATCTTGAACTTCCTTTTCCTTTCAATGCTTTTTTCCAACTCCCTAATTTAGTCGCATCTTGATATTCTTTCACTAATTCAGGTGTTGTTCTATCTTGTGTGTTTCGAATACTTCGTGGCAATAATTGTTTCCCTTGCAATTCTCGTTCCTTTGCTCTTTCAACAATTGAGACAGCATCTTCCATTGCTTTTGCATCAAAATCTAATTCATCTCGCCATCTAGATAAATTTTCATCTAAATAATCGCGCACTTCATTACAACATTTTGATTTTCCTTTTCCTTTTAATGCCATTTTCCAATCATGTAATTTTAGTGCATCTTTATTTTCTTGCACTAATTCTGGTGTATTTCGGTTATTTTTTGGAATTTGTCGTGGCAATAATTGTTTCCCTTGCAATTCTCGTTCCTTTGTTCTTCCAACAATTGAGATAGCATCTTCCATTGCTTTTGCATCTAATTCATCTCTCCAACCCGGTAAATTTTCATCCAAATAATCACGTACTTCATCAGAACATTTATGTCCTTTTTTTCCTTTCAATGTCTTTTTCCAACAACCTAATTTTTGTGCATCTCGTTTTTCCTGCACTAATTCAGGTGTATTTTGATTATTTTTTGGAATGTGTTGTGGCAACAAGCTCCCTCCTTGCCTAACCCGTTTCTCCGCTCTTAATACAATCCCCTCTGCAACCTCCACCGGGTCATACTGAACAACCTCACAATCAATTACACAACTACAAATTTCTTTCGAAACATCCAGCCCATCAACCACATTCCACAATACTCGAACATCCGGGTTCGTATGCACATTAACAGCCAACCGCTTATTCTTCTTCGGTGCATCCAGTTTCTTCTGCGTATCGCGTTTCTGGTTCTTGGGAACAATCTGTTTGTATGAATACCTATCCACATTTTCATCACCATCAGAACCACCATCCGTATCACAATCACTTTCATCACTTTCACAAACCAAACCATCATCCATAATCTCATCCCGCAAAAGTCTCAAAGTCTGTCCCGATGCCTCGGGATTATACCGCACAATCGGCGTTTCCAAAGAATTCGTATGGACCTCAATGCACACATCATTTTTGTCAGCCATATACATCATAACGTCTTCGTCCCTGTCTAAATCCTCAATATCATCCACATCCATATCATCCAAGACTTCAACCAACGTATCGCAAATCCCGCCATCCCCAAACGGCTCCAAAGTCATATATCCCTGTTGGGACAAATTATTTTGGATTTCCTGTGGCGAATAAGTATCGGGATAATGAAGGCATAATTCATACAGGTCTTCGTCTTCTTGTTTGAGCGCGCTCATCACATTCAAAATACCATTGAAATTTCCGCTCTTGTCCATATCCTGCCGAATAATTTCATCACGTTTTTCTTTCACTCTACCCTCTCCATTTCTATCCTCTCCTTCCTCCCCATCATCCCCATCATTTATCCCAGCATACTTGTCGGCATCTACCCAGCACGGAATGAGAATGGTGGAACGCGGTTTGTCCTCACCAAATTGCTTCCGCACGATACGACCAATGTTCTGGATAATCTTTACGTGCGACGACTTTGGGTCGACGAACACACACATATTCGCATTCTTGGTATCGATGCCCTCGCCAATGGTTTCGCACGAAGAAAGCACCACCAATTCGTCGTCCGGACACGCATCAAAGTAATTCAAAATATTGAACCGACAGCAACTTTTGCTAGTTGGTTTAATCACACACGATGCCTTACATGCCTTTGAACGACAACTCTTGCATTTGAGCGGAGTGTCCGCCGTGAGTGCAATCATATGGATTTTTTTGAACCTATTCTTTTTCACCTTTGGAAATTCCGCTTTCAATACAGAATAATGTGTGCGAATGAATTCGGCTTCATCCACGAAATTCAGCACCGAAGTGTCGCGGTCCGTGCTGACGTCAGAGTGAAAGGTAAGAATACGCGAATTGCCCGAGGCGATAGCGGCCCGCGAAATGGACTCGAATATGGATTTATTGGTGTTTTGTGTGGATAAGTCAATGCGTATCTCAAACGGGTTCAAGTAGCCATCATTCACGCCGTCCAAATATGTGTAATCATAGACCCACGGACCGCACATATTATTTTGAGGGTGTTCCCGGTCCCGCATGACAATGCCGTTGGCGTTTTTGGGCGTAGCCGTATAGAACACCTGTTTTTCGCATAGGTCATTTTCAAAGATGAGTTTCTGGTAAGTCTGTCCCACAGCGTGATGGGCTTCGTCAAAGTGGGCGACCGAAATTTTCATGCCAGCATCCACCAAACAATTGAGAAGCGTTTGATAGCTTTGGTAAGTGACGCAGATAATCTTGGGATACTTTTGCAAGTCCCGCATTAAAAAGTCGTGAATAACACCGACATCGGTAGTCGACTCCAATTCAGAAGAGACCTTTAAAATAGAGACAGATGGTCGGTCAAAGAGGTAGTCCGTGGTAAATTGGTCGATGAGCGAAAGCGACGGAAATACATATGCAATGAGCGTTCGCCCCTCATTAATTTTTCCGTTTCGCATGAGGAGAGACTTGCCCGTTCCGCAGAATTTATGAACTCCGCATTTAGTGGGTTCTTCATCGACGGGACATGTTTTGGGGCACAGATAATTATAAATCGCGTCATCAGCGTCAGCCTGGTAGTAGCGGTAATCTCTGTCAAGATTCATGCTTGTAAAAGCTGTGCGAAAAGTATACGAAAAGACTATGTAAAGTAGCCGTATAATGAGAATGAGAAAACCCCTTTATTTCATTTTTTGTATAAATAGAAAACCAACCAAACTAACAAAAAAAGAAATAAAACTAACCCATCCATGAACACAATAAGAATAAAAACAAAAATCACAACAATATGTCAGGCTTTAATCCTTTTGCAAACATAAAACCCCGTGTTTTTCCCAAAAAACATTCCGACAATAGTCAGGATATAACTGAAAGTCAAAGTCAAAGCCAAAACAACAATAGCAATGATATTCAAACGCTGAGTGAAAAGACCAAGGATAATACGGAATTCATGACACTCAACGGAAATATCTATGGTGCCAAAGTGGTTCATATTTACGACGGCGATACTATGCATGTTGTATTTAAGGAGTTTGGCAATTATTACAAGTGGAACTGCCGAGTCCAAGGCGTGGATACACCGGAACTTCGCACCAAAAACGCGAAAGAAAAGGAATTCGGTTATCAAGTTCGAGACATTTTGAGAGATAAACTACTGGATAAAATCGTCAAGATACGAACCTATGAATTTGATAAATATGGCCGACTTTTGATGGATGTGTTTATGCCGGACGAAGAAGATGAGGTAATGTTGAGCCAATGGCTTATTCAAAATAAATACGCCCACGCATATGATGGCGGAACCAAAGAAACGTGGGAACATTTATCTTTGGAAAATTAACAAAAACAAAAAACAAAAACAAAAAACAAAAACAAAACAAAAATTAAATTAAATATAAATTTTTGCCATTCTTCGCTAAAATTTATATAAAAACATATTGATAAAATCAATAAATATCGCATTTGTGTGTTATTTTGGCAAGTAAAGCAAGTAAAAACAACAAAAACAATAATAATAACAACAAAGAAAGCAAAACAAAGAAAAACACAATGCCACAAACAAAAGCCAACCCATATGCGTCAAAGCAATCCGTTTGTTTAAATATGATTGTTAAGGACGAGTCGCATATCATTGAAAAAACGCTATCCCATTTATTGGAACACATTCCTTTGACATATTGGGTTATTTGCGACACAGGTTCCAGCGACGATACATGTGCCATTATTGAGCGATTTTTCAAGGAACGAAAAATTAAGGGAGAATTGCACCGATGCGAGTGGAAAGGTTTTGGTAAAAGTCGCACAGAAGCTCTGGAAAAAGCTTATAACAAGACGGATTATTTATTTATTTTTGATGCAGATGATTCCATTCACGGCAATTTTGTGTTTCCCGCTCCTTTAACATACGACCAATATCAATTTCCCTTTGGAAAAGGCTTCTCCTATACGCGTCCGCTATTGGTAAATAATCGTAAAAAATGGAAATATGTAGGCGTACTTCATGAGTATCTTACCGAGGTGGAACCAGGACCAATTACCCGTGAATGGCTGGAAGGGGATTTTTTCATAGAATCCGGTCGCCTTGGAAACCGAAATCAGATGGACCCGAAATTGAAATACGAAAAGGATGCAGCAACTTTGGAACACGAACTAACAATAGAAACAGACCAAGGACTATGCGACCGATACGCATTTTATTTAGCACAGAGCTATAAGGATTGCGGAAATGTGGATAAGGCGATAGAGTGGTATTCTAGTGTCCTAACACGCAACAATTGGCCCCAAGAAAAGTATTTTTCGGCTCTTCAACTGGGACAAATGTATAACAATATGAAACATGATTTCGAAAAGTCAGTCAAATATCTCAGTCAAGCTGCCGAATATGATGAAGAGCGATTTGATAGTTTAATCTTACTTATGGAACTCTTTTATAACCGCGGAATGCACTTAATGGTAGATATGACGCATGAAAATATCCGCAAAAATTACCATAAAAAGAACCTGAAAAACAAGTTGTTTGTTTATAATTATATGTATGATGAGATGCTAGATTTTTTGAATGTTGTGTCGTGTTATTATAGCCGTAATTTGCAGAGTGGATATGAAAGTATAAAGCGGATTGCAAGAGACCAGGCTTTACCGCAGCATAAAATGGATTTGACTTTGAACAATATGATTTTTTATCAAGAACAGATGAAAAATGAGCCAGACGACAAGGAAAGCCGTGCTTTGTTTGACAATTACATCAACATTCTTTCGAAAAAATGTGGAACTAATAAACAAGACATTACGGCCAATGAATGTACGATATTTGATTTGCTTTTAGAACGGAATAAAAAGTCTCTAACAAAATACAAAATCTTTAAAAAGGGTGTTGACCCAGAGTCAAAAGAAGAGAAGCAAAAACGCGAAAATCCAGAGGTAATGATTACTTTTACCACGTGCAAGCGGTTTGATTTATTTACACAGACTGTGAATTCCATAATGAACACCTGGACGGATGTTGAAAAGGTGGATTACTGGTATTGTGTGGATGACAATTCGTCGGAAACGGACCGGACAAATATGCAACGTCTTTACCCTTGGATGCAGTTTTACATGAAGACGCCAGATGAAAAGGGACACATGAAGAGTATGAATTTGATTTGGGATGAATTAAATCGTCGAAAGCCCACCTATTGGATACATATGGAAGATGATTTTTTGTTCTTTGACAAGGGTTCATATGTAGAAAAGGCGATACGGGGACTGAACATTCCCGAGATGCAGAATGCCAAAGTGCATCAAATGTTGTTCAACCGGTCCTATGCCGAGACGATTGATGGATATAATATTTGCAGTCATGTTTATTTGAAGGAAGGGGTGTCGTCTAATGAAGACACAAAAGAAGCAAACGAAATAAACGAATACTGCCTTCACTTTCACGAACATGATACAAAGACACATAAACCGAATTGTCATTACTGGCCTCATTATAGTTTTCGTCCATCTCTCATTCGCACCAAAGTTATTTTGGAATTGGGGAATTTTGATACCGAAGATACCTTTTTTGAACTAACTTTTGCAAATAAATATCGCGGAAAAGGATATCAGAGTGCATTTTTTAATAAACTTACAAATTTGCATACGGGAAGGTTAACCAAAGACCGGCATAATGCGAACATTCCCAATGCATATCAACTGAACCAGACCAACCAATTTACTGAAAAAGATGTTGGTAATCGCCAAGAACATCTAGATAAGGCGCAGTCACAACAAGAAGTACACGGACAAATAGTAGAAGGCGATAGTGGAATTAATAGTTCGGACCCAGAACAAGCGATAAAATCAGTTGTAGATGCATTTGTGCAAAATGAACCTGATTTTTGGACGAAATACTCCAAGAATGAATGTGTAGCGAAAATTAATGCGGAACTTTCGAGAACACATCCAGAAATTCGTATTACATCTGTAAATACAGATGGAAATTCGGGGCACTTGAATGAAAATGTGGGTCCTACCAGTGATAATAAATTAGAAAAACCAGAAGAAAAGACAGCAGAACTAGAAACAAATGAAAAAGAGGATGAAAATATTAAATTAAATATTGAAGAGATAAATGAAGAAGAAAAAACAGATACGGAAACAGCAACGCCTTTATCAAATGCTGATAAAGAAGCCAAAACTGAAACCGCTTCTTACATCAAAATTGTTAATTTAAAGCGACGGCCAGACCGAAAAGAAAACGTGGAAAAAATATTTGTATCATATGGTGTTCCAAAAGTGGATTATGAATTTGTTGATGCAACAGATGGAATTGCATTGGAATTAACCGATGAAATAATGGATTTATTTGAAGGCAATGACTTTGGAAATCGTAAAGGTGTAATTGGTTGTGCTATGAGCCATATTAATCTTTGGAAACAATTGCTGGAAGACAAACAAAATGATTATTATGTCATAATGGAAGACGATATTAGTTTGGCAAATAATTTTACTCAACGACTGGCAAACGCCAAAGAAGAAATTGATAAGCACGACTTGATATTTTTCGGATATCATATGTTTGATAAACAACGAAATAAATTCGCGCAACTTTATAATGATTTGGGACAATCAACGCAAAAAATTGTGCCATGTAATAAAAATTTATATATTGGTGGTACTTTTATGTATTCTGTTAATAAATCTGGTGCGAAAAAATTGATGGATTGTGTTTATCGTCATGGTGTGAAACATGGAATTGATTATTTTATTAAAATAATGCCAGGATTGGAAATTATGGAGTGTCAGCCACAGATGTGTTATAGTGTTTGGAATGAAGGTGGAGCAGATATAGATACAGATATCCAAAACACAGGTGTTGCCTTTAAGTTTGACCGAGGGTTGGTGAAAGACCCCGATTTTGTATTCATTCCGGGAATGGACCAGGTGAATTATGATTGTGGACAAATATTTACACGCAGCATTGCTGACCTAAAACGGCAAGTGAAAGAACGGGACGATTGTGTTGCATTTAATACTTTGAGATTTCTCAAAAACAATGTGGATGAACTAACACCGTCGCCTTATTTCAAGGGCAATGACGGCATTTATGTGAAAAGATATGTGTATGAGAGGCTGAAAAAAGAGAATAAAATCCCGACCCAAGAAACAGAAAAAATAGGAGACCAAAAAACAGAACAAAAGAAACCAGAAAATCAAGTTCAAATACAACGCCAATTGACACCCACCACGCCGTATGCAAAGTATCTGCAAGCGCATCCGCAAGACCCGCCACCGCAATTAGAACGCCCAGTAAATATCAAACTCATTGGCGACTGGTGCGACCCCCAAACTCTGTGCAAAGAATGGAGCGTCATGTTTAAGACCAATGACAACCCACAGAATTACACGTGGAATAACATGCGGTTTGTTTGGAATGATGACCAGCCTGTGGATTACTATGTAATCATCAACAAGCCCCCTGGACCCAACCAGTATTTCATCCCCGAAAAGACGATTGTGTTTCAAATGGAGCCGTGGAACGATGTTCCCAATAACAATTGGGGAGTGAAAATGTGGGGACAATGGGCGAAGCCCGACGAAAGCCGATTTCTCAAAGTGATTGGGCGTAAATCGCAGGAAACGCCAAAGGAGCACAGCAATGCATACTGGCAACTGGAATTGACATATTCTCAACTTTTGAAAGATTGCACTGAGAAAAAGGAGGACGTAGTGGCGAGTATATGCAGTTCCAAATATATGGACCCGGGACATCGGCATCGTGTGGATTTTTTGCACTACATAGAAGAGCGACAGAGGGTGAATATGGTGGATGAGGATTGCACCATTGAAGAGCCGGTGCCGTTGGCGATATTCAGCCAGACCAACTTTGGCAAATTTATGGGATACCGAAGTTCGCTTCCAATGGCGACGAAAAGCAGGGGATATATGCCGTTCAAGTATTATTTCATGTGCGAAAATAATTACGAAGAGGGGTATGTGACGGAGAAAATTTGGGAACCTATTTTGTGCGAGTGTCTGTGCTTTTATTACGGATGCCCCAACATTGCCGATTATTTGGATACTAATGCGTTCGTCCAACTGGATATGACGGATTTCGCCAAGTCATACGCGATTATGGAACGGGCTATTCGGGAGGACTGGTGGTCGCAGCGTATCGGAGCCATTCGGCGAGAGAAAATGCGTATCTTGAATGAGATGCAGTTTTGCCCGAGATTGGAACGTATTTTGTATAATTACGAACACGAGGATGATTAGGTGTAAATTGCATATATTAATAATAAAATTGAAATAATAATGTTATTTTATTATTATTATTAAAATGTCAATTCAACAAGAATTAAAATTTCCTTGTAGTTTGCATTATCCAAATTATCCCGAAGAAGCATATAAAACATTTATAAATGATTTTAAATCTATAAAAGAACGCAATATATCAAACATAGATAAATGGAATTGTAAATTTGAACTATTAAAAAAATATATTAATGATACAAAATTATTACCTTATTGGTCAATTACTAATT
>Ga0180431_10010516_pt1 | contig 10272 bp, 6 predicted proteins | sample SS_ome_11_FD_132459 | JGI IMG/M metagenome (GOLD analysis project Ga0180431, IMG submission 132459) | Hypersaline lake sediment archaeal communities from the Salton Sea, California, USA - SS_1_MS_1 metaG | ecosystem: Environmental > Aquatic > Non-marine Saline and Alkaline > Hypersaline >... | reverse complement strand
TCAGTCAGATCCGCAACTGGGACAATCACTCCAACGATCTGTACGTCCATCTGCTCGATGATGCGAGCCAGCCGGGGGTGACTGGCTACTGGGACAACCAGGGCGGCGGTGATGCCTTTGCCGGAGAAGGCGTTCTCTTGGAGCACTACGAAGATCTGCCTTCAACGCCGAACGACATCACCTACAACTTCAGCCCCAACGACATCGCAGCGCTCAACACCTACGCCGCCGCCGGCCGGTTCGCGCTCGGGTTCGATCCTGACTGCCATTTCTTGAATGACGGTGTGACGCTGACGGTGACGGTACCGGAGCCTGCTACGACCTCCCTGATGGTCATGGGCGCTGGGGCCGTCTGCGCCGTGTTCGCGCGCAAGAGGCGTTGCACGGTCTGATCGCTCGCGATCGAGGCACCGACCTCTCGCCCGTCTGGCGCGAGGTCGGGCCCTACTCGTCTTTGACGTAGCTCCCCGCGCAGTTAGGGGCCTCCCAGACCGTTACCCCCTCCAGCAGTGCGGGCGAATCCAAACCGTCACGTAGCAACTCGAAGATGGCGCGGGCGACGTTCTCGGCCGAGGGGTTGATCTGGTCAAAACGGGCCAGGTCGTTCAGATGGCGGTCGCGGAAATCGGCCAGGACCTCATTCAGGCGTTTCTCCACCTCGACGAAGTCGATCAGCACGCCGATCTGATCGAGCCGATCGCCCGCGAAGCGTGCCTGCACCCGCCAACAGTGGCCGTGCATCGGCTCCAGCTTGCCCTCATACGTCCGCAACTGATGCGAGGCCGAGAAGACCGCCTCAACCGTCACCCGGTACGTGCCCATCATCCAGATCCCGCAGCCAACACCGGAATCCAGGGGATTCTAGGGGCCACCGTATCCCTGTCAACCTGCTCGGCCGGCCCTCGCAAAGCGGTCAGTGTTTGGGCCGTCATTGATCGAGGCTGCGCCTTCGGCTAAAATCCAACTTACTGGGACAGGAGGCGGTGAGGAGGCAAATCCCTTTCTGCGACAAGGACTTATCGGGCGCTCGAGGGGCGCTGTTTCGGCCGCGTCTCGGTCTCTGCGCCGGGTCGCGAATGTGTGGCCACGCAGTCGGTGGTCTGGAGTCGGTTATCTGGAGGCCATTTGAGGAGGTGTGGAATGTCGAAGAACTTGCTGCTTGTCGTGGGTATGTGTTCGATCTTCGCTGTCGGTGCCACCACCGCACAGGGCGTGACGATCGATCTGACCTCGCCACAAGAGGGGGATGTGGTTCATCCGGGCGACACGGTTCAGGTGACGATCACGGTCACGAACGATTCGGCAAAGCGAGATAAGATCAACCTCACCGGGTCGGCAACCGCCGACGGGGCCCCCATCCCCGTGCCGGTAAGTGTCCGGTCGAAGTTGAACCTCAAGGCCGGCGCGACCTGGTCGCAGACCGTCACCGCGGTCGTACCGGCGGATCTGGAGCTGCCCGGACCGATGGTTGTGAATATCACGGTCACTGCCACGGGCCTCAGGAGCGGCACCGTGGCCAGCGACACGATTTCGGCCACGGTAGCGCCGCTGACGCCGGTTCTGTAGGGCTTGGCGTTTTTCGTATGGAGCGTGTCTAGCAAATAGCGTCCCGGCCGCACCGATCTTCCCCCGGCCGGCACGTTCTATTACCTTGACGTGCGCTTACGAGCGCCAGCGCGAAAAAAAGGGAGCGGGTCATGGTTCATGACCCGCCCCGCATGTTCCCCCTCCCTGCGTTTTTTGCTGCGACCCGACGCGGTTACTTGACGAGAACGAGGCGTTCCACGAGCGCGCCAGTCGGTGGGGCCCAGTCCCCTACGATGATGCTGCTGTTGCTGTACGGCGCCGGTTGAACGGTAATACTGCGATCCGTCGGGGCACCGGTGAGGTGGACCTCGACAATTCGACCGAAACGAATGTTGCAGATCTCGAACACGGCGTTGGAGCCGCTGAGCGTCACGGTTCGGTGAAGGAAGAACCCGATGACGTCGCCGCGTTCCATGCGCTCTTCGACCGAATCCGTCAGTCCGATCGAGAGTCCGGGATTGCCCGTACAGTTATAGGTATTCGTCGAACCGTCCCCCTCGAAGAACATCAGCTCCGTGGTGCCAAACTCGCTCTGCAATTGCTCCGGCGTGGCGCCGTTGAGGATCTGCCATTCCAGCATGTCCGTGCCTTCGTTGTCGATCCCGAGGTTGAGCGTACCGAAGTTCCCGGCGCCGGCGGGGGGTTCGTCTTCCTTCCATGGAAACAGCTTGATCTCCCGGATGCCATCGCCCCACTGTCTCACGCCACCGTCGTAGGAGAAGTCGTCGGGGCCGTTCGCGTAGTAGTATCTGAAGATCTCCTCGTGAACCGTGAACGGGATCAAGACCCCTTCACCAGTCAGTCTGTAGCCGGCGAACCGATCGTCCATGGCGGCCCTGGCGGTGGCGCCTACCCCGCTCTCGGTGATGCCGAAGATGGCGGCGAAGAAGAGACTCACCGGACCGTTCGCGCTACCGGGCGTGCAACGGACCGTGACGTCAACGGCGTTCGAGCGCCCGGTGGCCGACAGCGCGCTTGCCGGATTGCCGAAATCATGGCGTCCGACGAAAATGTCACCCCACTCCAAGATCGTGTCATGCGTGTCCGAGATGTTCTTCAGGGAGGTTACCCGTGCGCGCTGGCACGCGTTGTACTGCAGGAGGTATTCATCCCGCGTCAACACGATGTCCTCGAGGAAGGCCGTCCCACCGGCCAGCGCGGCAGCGTCGGCTGCGGCCTGAAGCTGGGTCCGGACGACGTAGAGGTACCCGATGTCGACGGAGAGGGCTGCAAACCCCACCAGCGCGGTCATGGAGATCGCGGTCCATACGGCCACGACGCCACGACGCTGGGAAGGCCGGCTTTTTTCGTTTCCCCTCACGATAAGTCCCCCCGATGATGTCCGCCCGAATTGCTCGGGTGGGCAAACTGCTCTCGCCTTACCGGACAGCACCCATTCGACGCGTGCCGCCAGAGACAATATGCAAAACAAGCGGTCGCCGGGCAAGTGAATTTGGGAAGTTTAGGAGAATTGGGGAAGATGGCCCGGCCAGCGGCCCCGAAATCCGCCCTTGGTCGAGCCTGTCGCTGCCAGAAACTCCCGACGGCCAGGCCGCTTCCGGGCCTGGGGGCCCGAGAGGTCCCGCTACCGGCGGGCGGAGAGCCCTCCCCGCGCGCGGCCGGTCAATCGATGAGCATGACCGGGCGCTTGCCACCGAGCGTCTCAAAGATCGCCTGGAGCTGGGCTGAGTATTCCTCGATCGAGCCGACCGCGTGGAAGTGGGTCCCGTGGCCCGCCGCCGCGATTTGTTCCATCGTGCTGGTGTCCGCGTCGGCGCCCACGCTGACGCAATAGATGCGAATGCCCAGATCGGCTGCTTCTTGTGCGGCGGCCAGGGCGTATATCGGACCGTTGGTGTAATCGCCGGTAGCGCCCCACTCGGTGACGTTGGCCTTGCCGTCCGTCAGCAGCACGATCACCTTGACGGCCGCGGGACGGGCCCGATCGCCCGTTAGCTCCTCGACGGCGCGCTCGATACCGCCACCCATGTTGCTCCAGATGTCGTAGTGGCCGGCCTGCATGTCGTTGAGACGAGTGGCGATCTGCGAGTAGTCGTAGGTGAGGTCGATCTCGTGTCGGGCCGTCTCGCCGTAGACCTCCAAGCTCACCTGATCGTCCGTTTCGTGGTCGGAGATGATCGTCATCATCTCGCCGACGGCGTCCTTGACGGCCTGCATGGGCTGGGCGGGCGTCACGTACAGGTCGGGACATTCGTCATAGCCCGGCTGCTTCTCCAGGAGGTAGTTGAGGAACGTCTTGACCCCGAAGCGATTCTTGAAGGCCGGGTCCCCGTCGCTGGTCATGTACGACCAGCCCTTCAGGTAGTCGGCATACTCGCTCCACGAGCCGCCGGGGTAGGGGTATAGCACCAAGGTTTCGACTTCGGTACTCCAGCTGACCCAGTCGTTGCCGTTGCCGGGGTCGAGCCCTTCGGCCTCCCACTTGGCGGGCGTCCCGTTGCCATCGGGCGCCATCCCGCTTCGCCATTGCATGATGCCCAGCGCGATAAAGACCCGGGCCTTCCACGTGCTGCTGGTGTCGTCGTGCGTGGCGCTCATGATCGCTGCGATCTCGTCCTCGTTGTAGTTCCGGTCGCGCAGGAAGTCCTCGATGCCGGCGTTGCTCCAGTTCTCGTATCTCGGAAGGTAGATCAGCCCGGGGTCGGTCGTCGGGTCATAGCTGGCGTTGAGCACCCGCTTGGAGCCGATCTTGATGTAGGAACCGAAATCGTTCATGTTGCCCCAAATCGGTCCCTTGGTTGGGTCCGCACCGGGGTCGTCGTTTCCGCCCTGGTTGCCGGGGTTTCCGGGCTCGGTTCCGTCGCCGTCGTTCACGGTAGGATTTCCCGGCGGAGGCGGATCTATGCCGTTGCCAACGCCGTTGTTTCCCTTCGGCATTGGCAGCGCGGTCCAAACATCGTAGAGGTTGACGTCCGTATCGTTGATGTGTCTCAGCTCGCTGTCATCGTTGTGCGAAGCCGACAGGTCGGCGACGATGGCGATATCACGCGGGATCAGGATGGCCGTGGCCTCGGCCCACATGTCCTTCTGGGTCTTGCCGAAGATGCCCGCAAAGAACAACGGCACTGGTCCGCTCGGTGAGTCTTGCGTTCGTCGAACGCGAACACGGACTGCATCCGTGACGGCCCCGTTCGGGACGAAGTCATAGCGACCCGTTTGGGAGTTCAGCACCGCCTGACCAAAGGTGACGTCCGTTGCAGGATCCAACTGCGGTGGCTCGTTCAACACCTTGTTCTTGGCGGCGTATTCGGTGGCCATCTGCACAGCTTGCGACTCGGGGTTCCCATTGGTGACGTCGCCCAATTCCTCCGCAGCTGCCAGGGCCGCAGCATCTGCCGTGACCTGGAGTTGGGCTTTGACCATGTACAGGTAACCGACATCGATGGAAAGGGCTGCAAACCCCAGCAGAGCTGTCAACGAGATCGCCGTCCATACGGCCACGACACCACGGTGCAGCGCGTCTCTACTTCTTTCCCGCACCCTCACGACAAGTCCTCCCCCGGGTTAGGTCCACCCGAATTACTCGGGTGGACAAACTGCTCTCTGCCTTACCGGGCAGCAAGAATTCGGCGCATGCCGCCAGAGTCTACAATGCAAAACAAACGCCCAGCGATCAAGTGAATTTGGGCATTTTAGGAGAATTGGGGAAGGGTCCCACGGGCCTCTCTCGTCTGCTTCGTGGGCGGTCGTTACTGATGCTGTTGTCCCGATCGTCGGCACAGCGCCTGTGGGCCCCGGGCAGCTGGTCCAGACAAGCCCCGAAGCTTGTGAGCCGGTGCGCAGGGCCCTATAATCCTCCGCGATCGGGCGCGGCCGCACCCGAGCGATTCCGGCCGGTTCGGTCCCGCTGATGGTTGGGGTTGCGGAGTTGTTTGGTATGAATAAGCTACGCCTCTTGACGCCCGGCCCGACCGATGTGCCTCCCGCGGCTTTGCTTGAGATGGCCCGGCCGATCGATCACCACCGCACTCCCGAGTTTCGCCAGATGTTCGAGCGGGTGACCGAGTCGCTGCAATACGTCTTTCAGACGAGCGGTACGGTCCTGACCGTCACCGGGTCGGGGACGGCCGCGATGGAATCTGCCATCGTGGGTGCCTGTCCGCCCGACCGGAAGGTCCTCGTCGCTCGCGGCGGGAAGTTCGGCGAGCGATGGGCCGAGGTCTGTCAGGCCTACGACATCCCCCACGTCAATTATGACGTTGAGTGGGGGCACGGTGCCAAGGCCGACGTCGTGGATGAGTACCTTAGCAAGGATCCCGCCATCGCTGCGGTCATCATCACGCACTCCGAGACCAGCACGGCGGCCGTCAGCGACCTTCAAGGGATCGCGCGCGTCGTGCGAGAGCGCGGCGACGACGTGCTGTTGTTGGTGGACGGGATTACCAGTGTGGGGGCGATACCCGTCAAGATGGACGCGTGGGACATCGACGTGGTCGTGACCGGCAGCCAGAAGGCCCTGATGTTGCCGCCGGGCCTGGGGTTTCTTGCCGTCAGCGGGCGGGCCTGGAAACGCGTCGAGTCGTTTCCTTCCCGTTCCTACTATCTCTGTCCCGAGGCCTACCGCAAAGGGCTGGACGACTTCGACACCCCCTATACGCCCAACAATGCGATGATTCGTGGACTGGCAGTGACCTTGGACATGATCCGCCAGGAGGGCATCGAGAACGTCTGGGATCGAACCGCCCTGTTGGCGCGTGCAACGCGAGCGGCCGCCGATGCCATCGGGTTGAAGGTCTTCGCGGTTGATCCGTCCGATTCGGTGACGGCCTTGTGCGTCCCGGATGGCGTGGACGAGGGCAAGGTTCGCAAAACCCTCCGCGAGAAGTACGGGGTGCATTGCGCCGGCGGTCAAGACAAGCTGAAGGGCAAGGTCCTTCGCATGTCACACATGGGGTACGTCGACACGGTGGACACGTTGGGGGCGCTCGGCGCGCTGGAGTTGGTGTTGGCCGAGATGGGCCACGCGTTCAACCTGGGGGCAGGGCTCACCGCCGCACAGGCCGTGCTCGCTCAACGGGCCTGATGGCGCAAAAAGAAAGCACCAGGTGCCTCAAGGGCGGTCCCGGTGCTTTCCGGAGGGGAAAGAAGCCGCTACGAATGTTCCTGCCCATACAGATCGCAGGTCTGGCGCTTACCTCCGGATGATACCTCAGCCATATTCTACATCGGCCCACAGAGGGGCCACCGTCCAATATTTTAGCACGTTTGGTCGGGGTGGCCAGCAAAATCTCGGTTTTTCTTGCACAACCCGACACTTTCTACGACATTTCTAGCGGTTTCGGCTGTCAGTGGCCTGCAATGTTTTACGTCCCTCATGCCCTGAAGGCTGCCCCTGGCTGCGAAAAATTTCCACTTTTTCCCTGACCGGCGGAGGATCTAACACTTGGCCCACCCGCAGGCCTGGCATTTCTCGCACCCCTCGCCGTAGGTCAGGTCCGAGCTGCACTCGGGACACTTGACCTTGAATGCCGTCCGGGCGGTGGGGGGCATGCTTGCGGACGCGAGCTCCGCAAGCGTGCCCGTCGCAGCACCGCCGTGGCGCACTTCCAAGGGCGCAGTCCTGGTGGCCGTGGCGGTCATCTCGACCGGCTGTCGCCCTTTCCCATTGCCGCCCTTGCCGTTGCCCCTGTTCCCGTTGCCTCCCTTGCCCTCGGGATCTGCCGGGGGTTTCTGGCGGATCTTGATGGCCGGACCGTGCTTGTCCAGCTCTGCCAGATCGGCCCGGCCCAAGAGCAGGTCCTCAAGCCCGAAGACCTCCTTGGCTCGTTGATACTTCATCAGTGCCCGCGCCAGCCCATCGCCCAGACTCATGATCCGGCCGCCCTTGGTCGGGATCTGCAAGGTCGAGCCGATGTCTTTGAGCTGCTTGATCACGTGCATGAGCGACCCACCGGACCGCAGCCACAGGCTGATCATCCGGCAGATCGCCTCGAGGTCGCTGGCGGCCACGTCCCCGCCCTTGCCCAGCTGGGCGAAGACCTCCAGTTCCTGGCCCGTCCGCGGGTCAACGGTAATCTTGACGTGGATGTTTCCGAACGGCGTCATTTGACGGATGCGGAGGCCACTGACGATCTCGGGCAGTTGGCGGGGCTCTAGCGCTACTCGTTGCGGTGTGGCCTCCGCATCCTTGGAGGCGGACCCGGCGCAATCGTGCTCCGCGCAATCGTTCTCATTATCGGACGTCTTGAGGGCCATCGGTTGGGCGTCACGACAACCGTCACGGTAGACCGTCACTCCCTTGCAGCCCGACTCGAACGCCAGCCGGTAGATCTTGTCCACATCTTCGACGTTCGCGTCGTTGGGGAAGTTGATCGTCTTGCTGATCGAGGCGTCGCAGTGGCGTTGAAACGCCGCCTGCATCTTGATGTGCCATTCCGGCGGGACGTCATGGGCGCAGACGAAGATCCGCCTGAGCCCTTCCGGGACCTCATCGATACGAGCGAGGGTGCCATCCGTGGCGATGAGCTCCATCATACCCTCGCTGTATAGACCTCGCTCTTCTATCACCTTGCGGAAGAAGGTGTTGACCTGCAGCAATGGACCGCCGGCCTCGTTCTTGCCTCGAAGCACGTTGCGGTAGAACACCAGGTTGAACAACGGCTCGATGCCGCTCGAGCAGTCGGCGATGATGCTGATCGTGCCTGTCGGCGCCACCGTCGTGCACGCCGCGTTCCGAATGGGTCGGTGGTGGACCGTGTCCCACGTGCTCGTCGACCAGTTCGGGAAGCACCCCCGCTCGTGCGCCAGCTGTTCGGAGCAGTTATGGGCCTCGTCGTTGATGAACGCCATGAACCGTTCGGCCCAGGCCACGCCCTGGTCCGTGTTGTAACCCACCGACAGCTGGAACAGTGCGTCGGCAAATCCCATGACGCCCAGACCGATCTTGCGATTGGCCTTGCATATCGAGTCGATCTGTTGGAGCGGGAAGTTGTTCGCATCGATGACGTTGTCGAGGAACCGCACGGACTCGTGGACGGTTTCGCGCAAGGCCTCCCAATCGACCCGCGCCGCGTCCGTGCCCGGTTCGAGGATGAACTTGCCCAGGTTGATGCTGCCCAGATTGCAGGCCTCATAGGGCAGCAGCGGCTGCTCGCCGCACGGGTTGGTCGCCTCGATCCGCCCGACCGTCGGGGTCGGGTTGTGGCGGTTGATCTCGTCGATGAAGATCACGCCCGGTTCGCCCGTCTTGCACGCGTTCTGAACGATGAGGTCCCAAATGTCTCCCTTGGTATAGACGTCGCCTTCGTAGTCGGCCGGTACGGGCCCGACGGGCCGGGGCGTCTGACTGTGGATGGGCAGCGACGGGTCGTGCGGCTCGCAGCCGGCCGGAATCAGCGACCGGATGTCGTACTCCCAGATGTCGATTGCCCGCGGGATGTAGAACGCCCGGCCCCCCCGAGGGTTCCTGACCATGTGGGGCGAGTCGGGCTCCGCCATGAACTGCCGCATCCACTCGTCGGTGAGCTTCACGGAGATGTTGTAGTTGGTGAACGCGTCGAGGTCTTGCTTGGCGTGGAGAAACTTGAGGATGTCGGGGTGATGGACGTACATCATCCCCATGTTGGCGCCCCTTCGGAAAGCACCTTGCTGTATGGCGTTGGTGGCTTCACTGAAGGCTCGCCAGAAGCTGATCGGTCCGGAGGTCGTGCCCCCGCTGGACCGGATGTAGTCACCCGTCGGACGGAGTTCGTCGAAGGCGAACCCCGTCCCACCGCCGGCCTTTTGGATCAAGGCCGTGTGCTTGATCGAGTCGAAGATCCCATCGATGCTGTCTTCGACCGGCAGGACGAAGCACGCGCTGAGCATGCCCATTTCGCGGCCGGCGTTCATGAGCGTCGGGCTGTTGGGCATGAACCGGCCGCTGACCATCAGGTTGTAAAGACGCGTCGCCCAAGCGTCGCGTTGTGCCTTGGACGCGCCGTAGTGGCTGGACTCCACGTTGGCGATCGTGTCCGCCACCCGGCTGAACAGGTCCTCAGACCGTTCGATGACCTGGCCGGATTCGTCCTTCCTCAGATAACGGGCCTCGAGGACCCGAAGGGCGTTGTCCGTTAGGCGAAGGGCTTCCCTGCCCGAATCCCTCACCCCGGCTTCGTCGGTGTGGCCTGCCATGGGTACCTACTCCGTTTGAATGTCAATCGCGCCTACCTCATTCAACGTGAAACGAGCGAGAAGTGCCGTCCTTGGCCCATTTCTCATGGCCGAACCGACTCCCTACCCCGCCCATAGCGGGGCATCGCGACGGGACCTAGCCCGCTTACCACCCAGTTCAGAAATGGCGAAATTCGATAGCCTAAACGACCTGGTCACTGGCCTGCCGGACCCGGTACCGCCATCACCTACATCGGCAGGCACTGCGCTAGATCTTGAGGCCAACTAATGTAATACCCCAAGATCTGGTGCCAGTCAACCACAAAAAACGAAATCTTGACATTTCTCTAAGCCACAGCCCCGTCGCAGGCTTAGATGCATCCGCACCGGGGTTCTCACAGGCTACCCTAAGATTCTAGGCACCACATCTTGGCCCTGTCCATCCCTGCGACCCCAATTGGCAGGGGGGAATGCCCCTCGGTTCCCTGGATATAGGGCTCCGGCCTGCCGAATCCCCTCCGGCCCGACCGTCGCGCCCGGCGTGTTTGGGCTTGGCCCCCGGCTGTGGGGCTC
>Ga0180431_10010513_pt1 | contig 10273 bp, 14 predicted proteins | sample SS_ome_11_FD_132459 | JGI IMG/M metagenome (GOLD analysis project Ga0180431, IMG submission 132459) | Hypersaline lake sediment archaeal communities from the Salton Sea, California, USA - SS_1_MS_1 metaG | ecosystem: Environmental > Aquatic > Non-marine Saline and Alkaline > Hypersaline >... | reverse complement strand
GACTTCATGATGATAGGGAAAAGAAAAACTTTAAGTTTCATTCAGTTCAAACGGTCCCTTCTTATGAATCATGGTTGCTAGCATTGGCGTTTTCAAATCCAAAGAGAAGTATTCTCAAAGGAATAATGTATAGCGGTCATTATAGTGGGGTGATGGATCAAATTTTAATGGGAAGTAGAATCGAATAAGGAGGATTTCGTGTGGATATAATCAACCCGTATTACTCAGCAAGAGAACAGAATATTTTTACGATACGAAAGAAAGAGTTCTCTGATCTCCTCACTATAGTTCAAGAGATTTTAAAACCTGTAGAGGAGCTTGAATTTCAAATAACAGAGTTGGAATTAAAAGACTCAAGAAGCGTGAAAGGAGAAATGAATAAAACTGTAAAACAGGTCCTCGCCATAAAGCTTCAAAAGGATACTGCAGAGGTAGATTTAAGTATGGCGATTCCAAAACTCGTAGATGATAACTTTGTTATTATAAACGGGAGGAGAAAGATTCCATTGTTTCAATTGTTTGATATCCCGATTGTAACTCGCGGGAAGAATATCAAATTTAGAAGTAATGTTGCAACACTTATGATTTCTCAAAATGTCAAAGAAGCACCATATGTACATTTATCATTTCTTGGAAAGAAGATCCCGTTGTCTTTGATTATGTTTGCATATTATGGTGGGGATGAATTGAACAACAGGTTTGATCTCACTAATATTCAAGCGAATTATGAAGATAACTACATCGAAGGTTGTGAAGATCCAGAATCTCTATTCAACCGATTGTTGTTTGATTTGAAAAGTTATCATGAGGCAGGGGATATTGTTAGAGATGATCTTGTAAAAGAGATTGGTGTATACTTTAACAATTTTAATCCAAGACAAAAAGGGGAAGATCTATTATATGCTCTTGATTTGATTCTCAAGGTAGATCCTCATACGGCATCGTTTTTGACCAAAGATACTATTCTGGATGAACTTCTCAATGTTATTCAATCAGATGTTGGTTATGATGATACGAATTTTGTAAACAAGAGAATCAGGTGTCTTGAATATGTGATAACCTCAAAAATCTCCAAAGCAGTATTTGATTTATGTATGGCAAACCGGTCCGCACGAAGACCAAAGTTTAATATCAACTCAAGTCAAATTTTGTCAGAATGTAATGTATCCGACATTGTTCAATTTGACTTTGCAATAAATCCAATTGATGAAATTACCAAATTATCCAGGACCAGTTTAGTTGGTCCTGGAGGATTTAAAAGAGAAAATGTTCCTGAGCATTTGAGAGATATTACTCCAAGCATGTTTGGAAGAATATGTCCAGTTGATACTCCAGACAGGGACAACTGTGGGGTGCTGCAGAATCTCTTGGTGAATAGTCAACTGGATGAAAGATTGAAATTCACAGAAGATATTCTACCGAAACAACCAATATCTGCTCCTGTATCAATGGTTCCTTTTCTGGAGCACGATGATCAAACCAGACTTCAAATGGCATCATCTCAAATGAGACAAGCTATTCTTCTCAAAGATTTCGACACTCCTTTGATTAGATCCGGTTGTGAATCATTATATACCAAGTTCACCCATTTCGTAAAGATGGCAAAAGAAGATGGAGAAGTGGTATATATGGATAAGAAGTGGTTGATTGTTAGGTATGAATCAGGCAAGGTAGATGTGTTTGACATTTCGTATAGAAGAATATATGTTCAAAATATGGACTTCTTTAAAATATACGTTCGGCAAGGAGATAAATTTAAAAAAAATGATATTCTTGCTGAAAGTAATTTCACTACGGATGGCAGCATCAATATTGGCAGAAACCTTCTTACAGCAATTATGATTTACTATGGTTATAACTATGAGGATGGGATCGTTGTGTCTGATAGGGTAGTTAATACAGATGCCTTTACATCAGTTCATTATATAGATTTATCATTTATACTTCCTCCGAATAAGGTTTTGTTGAGTCTAGATGAAAATAAATACAAACCTCTTCCGGACATAATGGAAACTATAAATGTTAAGGAACCTTATGCTATATTAAAAGAGGTTCCCAGCGGTCCTTTGAACTTCACTGATATTTTTACCGAACCCATTAAACTTCTTGCCAAGAAGAACTTTTTCGTTACCGATGTTTCGATTTTTGCAAATACATGGAATGAAGAACTTCCAGAGCATAAGAGGTGGGTAGAAAAAAAGATTGAAGAGCAAAAAGCAAGTCAAGCTGCTTTTCAAGAGGTATTATGTGAACATTTATCTGCTGATGAAGCAAAGAAATTCATCAAAGATCACCATCTTGATAAGTTTGGAGATCAAGGAAAATATAAAATCAAAGCAGAGAAAGTGAATGGCATATATGTTGAGATGTTTGGAATCTACACCAGAAAGATTAAGGTGGGAGATAAAATAGGAAATCGTCATGGGAATAAAGGTGTAATCTCTGCCATAATTCCACATGAAGATATGCCTCAATTGCCAGACGGAAGACATGTTGACGTATGCATCAATCCTCTTGGAATCATAAGCAGGATGAATATTGGTCAGTTGTTTGAACTTCATCTTGCTATGGCGGTAAATGATTTGAAAATCAACCTGTTGAAAATGATAGAGGAGGAAAAAGATCAACAAGAGATAAGAGAATATCTTCTTGGATTTATTAAATTAGTTGACAACACAGAAGTCGGATGGTATTATTCTCAAGTAGAGGAGAAACTTCCGGAAGAAATTGATGTTGACTTTATTAAAAAGTTCTCCATTATTCAAGCACCTTTTGAATCATTGGATGAGCAAGGAATTGAGAGAGCTCTTTCATACACAGGAACCCCATTTGAGTATGATATATATGACCCAGTTTCAGGAAAGAAAATCTTGAATAAAATTGCAGTAGGGTATGTATATTTTATAAGAATGGTCCATATTGCTGAATCAAGACTTGCAGCAAGAGGAGTCGGAACCTATGCAAAGAAAACTCTCCAACCCTTGGCAGGAAGAAAGAATAAGGGTGGCCAGAGATGTGGAGAAATGAAGACCGCATGTCTAATTGGTCATGACGCTCCAGTAAATCTCCATGAAATGTTCACAACAAAGTCTGATTGCATTGACTTGAAAAATGAGTATATCCGGACAGTTATTGAAAGTGATCTGGTTTCTGAAACTGATAGAGTTGATGAAGTTTCCGAGTCAGTCAAATTACTTCAGTCTTGTCTTACTGTGATTGGAGTCGACTTAGATCATAGACAACCTGTTCAAAGACAAATTACAAATAATACCGAGGAGGATTTAAATGACTAATAAGGATCTGCCTGATATCCAAGAGACAGAACCTGCAATCAAGACCCCTATCAATCAGGTAGGGGTCGAGAATGTAGCAGTACCTTTCCTTTTGGAATCCAAATATGGAGGAATGAAATCAATGATTGCTAATGTATCCATGAGAACAAATCTGGGTGCAAACGTCAAAGGAATTTCAATGTCAAGATTGTTAAGGACGTTGAAAAAGTATCTTGATTTGCCTTTGAAGCAGAAGTTGATTCACGAGATTCTCAAGGACATTGCCGAAAATGTAGGAGCTTCTGAAAGCTATATGAGATTTGATTTTCTTATGCCGATTGTAAGAAAGTCAGCACTTACAGATAATCAATTTCCCATTTATCATAAGTCCAGATTTGAAGGGAAGTTGCGGGCATCTGGAAATCAGTGGATCTTCAGATTCTTTCAAGGTGCTGTAGTTCAATATGCGTCATACTGTCCATGCAGCGCCGAGCTTTCAAAAGATTTAATGAGTAAAGGATCAATTGGATTTCCTCATGCTCAAAGATCTTTTGCTCACGTTCTGCTTCAAGGAGATACTAATTCTTATATTTGGTTGGAAGATATAATTGAAGCAGTGGAGGCATCAATCAAAACTCTTCCCTATCCAATTATTAAAAGGGAGGACGAACAAGAAATTGCAAGAATTGCTGCTGAGAATCCCATATTTGTCGAAGATGCAATTCGGGCAATAAGCGGTCAAATCGACAAAATTGAGGGTGTTTATGATTGGATTATAAAGTGTATTCATGAAGAAAGTATTCACACCTCAGAGGCAATTGCGGTCAATTATAAAGGAATTGACAAAGGTTTTGACTATCGTTATTTTCTGTAAGGAGATTGGTTATGGGATTTATTGAAGGCAAACCTATTGACTTTACACAATTCGTTGAAATGGCAGAAGGTATTGTTAAAAAAGATCATTATTTTGATGCCGTCTATACGCTTGAACAAGCTGACCTTGATAAAAATTCTGATTCTGTATTCGAGGTAAAATTTAAACAAGACGGAATCTGGTATTTAGCTTCATTCTATAGAAGTGTTGTAACCGGGAAATTGACCTTGAGCATTTCAAAATTTGTGTAAAAGGAGACGCTATGGCAAAAAAGAAATTATCGAAAAGTGGAAGGACAACTTTTACTGTTGAGAATATCGACTGGCCATTTATAATGGAAGCTCTTGAGAAGTATGAAAAATATGTTGATGAAGCAGAGTTTCCTGAAAATTCCCTTATCACAAAACCATTTGTTAAGGATAGAGTTGCCAGTTTGCTTGAGACATTTAAGGTTGAAAGGGAGGAGAATGATGGCGCCGAGAGTTACCGCTCATGAACATTCCAATACTTTCAACAATCTTCTTGAGGACATTGCTATGTATAATTTAGTAATTGGATTAAGGAAAGGGGAAGCAATATATCTCAAGAATAGATATGAAGAAAGAAGAACTTTAGACAATGGTGAGCTTCTTAAAGTTATAATTGATGCTCTTGGCGAGTTAACAGGAATATCTCTTTTTGATAAAGGCATTGAGATTGAAATTATAAATGCCATAAAAGATATATTCAAAAAGCACAATATTGAATTAAAGGAGGAAAACACAAATTGATTAAACATGGGTCATGTGTGGAGTGTGGTTGTGAGCACTTTAGAACTACAAAAACGGTATTTCATGACATCACTGTAAAGGTAGAACCAGATGGAAGTTTGAAAGAGATCTGGGAATTTGCCTCACAACCGAAATGTCAACCTGATAGTCCTTATGGATATTTTTCATGTGTTGGTTGTAACAAGACATATGAAGAACTTCCCGAATATATACAGGGAGATGAAAATGAACTCGGACAAAATAGGTGGAATGATAGCGAGCTTTCTCGATAATGTTGAGCGAAAATACCCTGTAAAAGATCATATTGAAGATTGGGAACTTCTTGTTGCAAAACTTAAGGGGTTAGTAGACCTTCATGCAGGTATGATTCTAAGGGCAAGAAACACGAATAGGGAAGCTTACTATCTCAATGTGGCAAGGGAATTTCTAAAAAGAATTGTCCATGCCTATAAGGTTAGGGAACAGGACTCTCTTTTAGATGAGGAATCAATTGGAGAAGTTCTTATTATTGACGAAATTACTACCTTCTTAAAGGAGACTTCTAATGGGGAAGGAGGATAATCTCAGGAAGGAAAATTACGGTATCCCAATAGGAACTATTGAAAAAAGCGGAAGCACTGGAAGATTTTCAAATGGTCCATATAAAGTAGAATATCAATTTGTTGAATCATCTGGAAATGATAGAATTAGATTAAAGAGAGGAGACGTTGTTAAATGCTCTTCACAGATTCAAATAAAACATGCCAGAAATCAATTTGCAGTGGTTCTTGATAGATACCGTCTAATCAAGCACAAATTTTGCATATTCAAAGATTATGCAGCGGTAGTTATGATTATAACTGGACCTACTAAAGGAAAAGTTGTAAAGGTAGCTGGTCATTTATTATCACACTTAACAAGGGATATAGATATATAGGAGGTATATGGATATTCAAACGTTATTTAATTTATATGTCAAAGAAAGGAGTTATCAAGAAAGGGTATTTGGTCCTTATGAAAATAATCCTTCTTTGAATCTTTCGAGTTTCCTCCTTTTCATTGAAGGAACTCTTAAGAAAGCAAAATCAAGATACGTTGGAGCTTGGAAAAGGGAGTTACCAATATGGTTAAAGGAATGCGCTGAGATGGAAAAACAAGGGTCAGCACCTGTAGATGCCTATGAATATTTGATTAAGGTATTTGTACTTGCTGGAGCAGCGCTTGAAGCATATACTGAGGTAAATGTTTCAAATTGGCGAGAACGAGGAATCAAAGAAAAGTGGTTGGATGATAACAAATCGGGAGGAGAATACTAGATGGATAAAAAAGAACGACCAGGACCGTTGCCATTGACAACAACTGGAGACCTAACTGTGGATAAAAAGAAAAAAACGAAAATTCCTTTGCCTGAAGTAGGAACGGATTTTCTCATTGGAAATTATCCATATACAGTTACTTATGTGAACGAGGGGCAGGGAAGGTTCTCTGCCATACCAAAGAAAGGAGAATAGCGAAAATGACAGAGAAAAAGAAAGTAGCAAAATCATTGCTAAACGTTATGGATCATGAAATCATGATGGGGATTATGGATCGCCAGTTCCATCCCGAAGTTCTTGTCGAGGATGCCCAGAAGTGGTGGGGTTTTGATATGTATTCAAGAAAACCAGGTCCTGCTCTCGTTGATGGAGTATTCGAAGGGACCGATCTCGATCTCGCATGTTTCATGTCCGCACTTGCTGAAAGAGGGGCAGTGATCAATATTCCATGGTATAAATCCATGAGACCCCAGACAATCAAAGAAGGTCAGAGGGTGGTATCAAAGGATAACCGCCATGGTCCGATTGTTGGATTAACCTCAAATAAAGACCTGTTCTCTTTTGGGGTAAAGATTATGGATGCCAATGTAATTGAAACCGACTCAGTTGGTGATTACAGAACCTTCTCAATTACAGATCCGTCAGGAGAAATGTATGATGGATGGCAGACAATCCAGTTTGATCCATCTGCAAAAGAGAATAAGTTTCTCACCGAAAATGATCTGTGGACCGGCAACAGAGTTTACTTCAAAAACTTTGTTCATCCGAACCGATGGATTTCATTTTATGGATCCCATTACTTTATTACCAAATGTTTGATTGAAAGATTGAAAGACCAGGCAAAGAACTTCAATTTGCAAATCAAACGAATGCTTGATAATGGGATAAAGTATCCGACTTCCGGAGAAGGTGCTCAACCAAGCTGGCCAAAACAAACGAAAGCAGAAGGAAAGTCTGTTAAGTTTCGAGCACTTGAAGTTGAGATCGATATTCCGGATTATGTAAATGAGTATCCGGTATTTGAGGACTCTCAGAAGAATCTCGTTGAGCTTACAAAGACGAGACGATACTGGACATATAAGGTGGTTCCTGCTCTCTCATTTGCCGCAAGATGCACTGAGTTGGCACATCTCAAATATGGTTTCAATGGAAGTGGAAAAGAGAAAATGCCAGCATGGTTGACCAATGTAAAATGGGAATCCGGATATAAGCTCAAAGGAAAGAGAATTGAGTGGAATCGTCTGGTATTATTTCAACCCGGTGTTGGTGAGCAGGCAGTGGCAATTCGGAAACGTATTAAAGAGAAATCCGAAATAATGAGTAAAGATTATATCGGAGGTGTCTAATGTCTTCCATCGAATACATCAATGGTAGAGCGGGAGTCGATAGGTCCAGATTGGATATAGACGGATTACATTCATTGCTTAAAAATGAATGTGTTGCATGCAATTTCTGGGCAAGGCATAATTTGAGTAAGGCAATGATAGCTGCCAAAAGACTACTATCTATCAGAGATGATTTGATTGAGGGAAAAGGGGAACAGCTAATTGTTAAGTACGATAATGCAATAAAGTTTCTTAAAAAAGTTCCCGACACAAAGTGTCCGGATTGTAATTTTGTAGCAGCAAGTACTACATCAATGGCAAAAGATTCTGCTGGAATAATTAAAAGATGCAGAACTGGTTTGGGAAGAAGATTCGCAAATTATGGTATTGTAAATCCAAATGATTTTGGAAAATATCAATTAATGTATTTCTTATATTATTCATGGTTAGATTTTAGATGGCCAGTAATAGATCCCATTGGAACTTTGGATGTGTTTGGCAATGAAATAACTGAAGACACCCAATGGCATATTCATCATATGGACGGGGTTTATTTTAATGATTCAAGATGGAATTTGCTGTTATGTTATAACTCGGAACATCAAACATTCGAGAGAAAATTTGGAACTAATGCATCTTATTGGGAAAAAATTCAATTGATTAAATCCCATCAAGTAAGCAGAATTAGAAGTTGTAGATAGTTCCTGATATAGAGAGGAGGTGGTGCCAAAAAGATCTTTGGATCTTTTCTGACTTTATAGGAACATATATTTAGGTAAACTACTTTTGAGTCACAATGGGTGGCTTTTATAACACAACATCATTTATTGATAAGGAGAAAAAAATGACTGACACATTAGCAAGCATGATTCAAGATCACGATGGCGACAATGCAGCAACCGAAAATGCAACCGATCTTCAGACCGAAGCAAGTGAAAACGGTGTGGAAGCAACCGGCGATGTAACAACCGAGAATTCTGAAGCGACTGAAGCAGCTACCGAGGAAAATACCACTGAGACTGAGGAAGTTACAGAGGAAGCTCCGGAGATTGGAGTTACCATGTTGCATGAGTGGTGGCAGCAGAACCAGAACAACGTTGATGGAGTTACCTGCCCGCAGGTAGATCTTCTGGGTGTTGATCCCGACCGGACAAAATTCTTCACAATCAATGATCCGGAAGGTGGGGAGTATAATGGGCATCCCGCACGCAAGGTTATCCTGTGGGAAGAAGCAAACACTTTCCCCGTTCTGGACCTTCCCGGTTCTGAAATGGATGTATACACAAATGGTCTGAAAATTGTATACCCCTATGGTGAAGGAACTGCAATCCGGGTTTACGGCGTTCGTACCGGTCTGAATATCATTTACACCATGCAGGTTGGTGAGTATGTTCTTCCGTATGCCATCGAGAAAATGAAAAAGAAAGATGCCGGAATCAATATGGTTGCTCCTCCGGCAATCGCTGATGTTGAAGCGAAACTGGCAAGCGATGTGGATGCAGAAGGAATTCAGCTGCACTACAAACAAATCACCAAATCCATTTCCGATCTTCCGACTGTTCAGCACTGTGTTGACTGGTTGCTTACCCGGCAGGCAGATGTTCGTGACGTGAACCATCTGCTCCAGATTGACAAGGTTGTGAACTGGTTGATCACTGGATAACATTGACCATTGGGTGCGAGATCTTAAGTTTGGGTCTCGCACCCATACTACGTTAAGGAGAACATTGTGAACATCAATAAGGAATGCAAATTGTTTCTTAGAGATGTACAGCTTTATGACATTTCATCGTGTCATTATCAAATTATAAAAAGATTAGGATACAATACGTCACAAATTCCTGTTGATGATAAATTGGCGAGGAACACTTATATTGGCATGATGATGCGAGATAATCCAAGGTTAGCACCAATTCTAAGAAGCATAACAACATCGACAATCGACGAGTATATTTTAATTAATGATATTAAACCCCACGAAATTATAACCCGCCAATATGACGGATTTATAACCACCAGAGTTCTTGACAGAAATAAGATAACTCAAGGACTTCCTCTTGAATGGCAAGCATCTATTGTCTATATGTTAATTTCATCTGATAGAAAATCATTCTTGACATTAGATGCAAATAATGAGGTTTCAATAAAGGGAATTCCTTTCAGATATAAAGCTATGGATAAGATGCTTGAAAGATTGATTAGACTTACTTCCTATCCAAGGACATCATTATTTATAGGGATGCAGGAATTGAAAAATGAAATTTTAACTTCTGAAGATCCCACTCTTTACTGTATTCCAACCACTGAAGAAAAGAGTAATGTATTTCTTAAAGGATATGGAGAAATTCAAGTGTCCCAAACTCTTGTAAAGATTATGGATACCAGTGATATTGACAAAGAGCGATATTACGAATTTTATATTAGACCGTTTGCAGAAAGCATTTTAATTGAATTCTTATAAGGAGGTTGTATGAAGAGAATTTTAAACATTGCAGCAGGAAAATGTATGCCCATTGACATGCCATCAAAAGATAGACTATTTTTGGTCAATCTTGATTTGATGTATGCTCACGCAGAAGATTTGGCAAAGGTGGAGGATATTAATAGTCGACTCGAAGCAGCATCAAATGGCGACGAATCAATGAAAACATTGACGGATGATAAGTTATTTTTATTCAAGGTTAACATGGATGCCTTTAAGTTCATGGAACAAGTATCATTTAAATTTGATGAAATT
>Ga0180431_10010511_pt1 | contig 10274 bp, 5 predicted proteins | sample SS_ome_11_FD_132459 | JGI IMG/M metagenome (GOLD analysis project Ga0180431, IMG submission 132459) | Hypersaline lake sediment archaeal communities from the Salton Sea, California, USA - SS_1_MS_1 metaG | ecosystem: Environmental > Aquatic > Non-marine Saline and Alkaline > Hypersaline >... | reverse complement strand
TCAGATCCACCAGGAGATCGTCAAGCTGGGCCGCGACACGAGGGTCCGCAGCGTCGCGGTGTACGGCGGCGTGGGCAAGGGACCGCAGCTCGAGGCATTCCGCCGCGGGGTGGAGATCGTCGTCGCTTGCCCGGGACGATTGCTGGACCACGTCGGCGCGGGCGCGATCGACCTCTCGAACGTGGAGATTCTGGTTCTCGATGAGGCCGACCGGATGTGCGACATGGGCTTCCTCCCCGACATCCGCAGGATCATCCGGCACGTGCCGGAGAAGCGGCAGACGCTCTTCTTCTCCGCGACGATGCCGAGAGACATCCGTGCGCTCGCGGACAGGATTCTCGCCGATCCCGAGACCGTGCAGATCGGAGCGAACGCGCCCGCGAGCACGGTCTCTCACGCCCTCTTCCCGGTGCCGGTTCATCGCAGGCAGGACCTACTCACCGCGATGCTGCGGCGAACTTCGACCGGACGCGTCCTCGTCTTCACGCGGACCAAGCATCGCGCCCGAAGGACTGCGGACTACCTGAGGAAGAGCGGTCACCGCGTGGCGGCGCTTCAGGGAGACATGAGCCAGGGCCAGCGTCAGCGGGCGATCGACGGCTTCCGGCGCGGGAAGATCGACGTCCTCGTGGCGACCGACATCGCAGCCCGCGGGATCGACGTGTCGGAGATCTCCCACGTGGTCAACTTCGACATGCCTCACACGGTCGACGCGTACACCCACCGAATCGGGCGGACCGGCCGTGCGGAGCGTTCGGGCGAGGCGTTCACGTTCGCCGTCCAGGGAGACGGTCTGATGGTGAGCCAGATCGAGAGGGCGCTCGGCGCCCCGCTGGAACGAAGACGCCTCCCAGACTTCGACTACGGCGCGGGCTTCGACCCCGAGAAGCAGTTTCCTGTCTGGAGTCCGACGGGTGCGAGGCGTTCACGGTCCCCCGCGGGGCGTCACTTCAGCCCGAGAGGCCGCCGCTAGGAACCGGGAATACCCGAATGTTCGGTTCGAGCACGAAGCCAGGCAGTTGTATTCCTCCGACAGGGGCTGTAGCCTCTGTCAGGCGCGCGCAGCGCTCGTGCTCAATCCTCTCGCGGTCCGTTGCTTCGCTTTCGGACCGGATAGGACGTATCGCACTCCATTCCTGCGACTCCCGTCCGGGAGCCACGACGTACCGATGCCGGCGCGCGGGCAGCACGCCGAGAGGAGAACGCTACGAACACTCTGCTGATCTACCCGGAAGTGCCGCCGACTTTCTGGAGTTTTAAGCGTGCGCTCGGATTCATCGGGAAGAAGGCCTCATCGCCACCGCTCGGACTCCTGACAGTGGCCGCGATGCTGCCTTCCGATTGGCCCGTACGCCTCGTCGACACCACCGTCCGCAAGCTGACTGAGAAGCACCTGGCGTGGGCCGACTGCGCGTTCATCAGCGGCATGGTGGTACAGCGCGAATCTGCGCGCGCGGTGATCGCACGATGCAACGACGCGGGCGTCAAGGTCGTCGCCGGAGGTCCTCTCTTCACGAGTGAGTACGAGAGCTTCGAAGGGGTGGACCACTTCGTCTTGAACGAGGCCGAGGTCACCCTCCCTCGGTTCCTGAGCGATCTTGAGCGAGGCTGCGCCGAGCGCCTGTACACGTCGACCGAGTTCGCCGACATTCGGAAGAGCCCGGCTCCCAGATGGGATCTGGTCGAGCTGAACCGATATGCTTCCATGAGCGTCCAGTACTCGCGAGGATGTCCGTACGACTGCGAGTTCTGCAACGTGACGACCCTCTTCGGGCACAAGTGGCGCACCAAGACGACGGAACAGGTCATCGCGGAGCTCGACGGCCTCTACACCCTCGGGTGGCGGAGGGGCATCTTTTTCGTGGACGACAATCTGATCGGGAACAGGCGGGCCCTCAAGGAAGACCTTCTTCCCGCGCTGATCGCGTGGCAGAAGGGGAAAGGCATCCCGCTCCAGACCCAGCTGTCCATCGATCTCGCAGACGACGAGCCGCTGACGCGGATGATGGTCGAGGCCGGATTCCGGACGGTGTTCGTCGGAATCGAAACACCGGACGAGGAGAGCTTGGCAGAGTGCAACAAGCGCCAGAACAAGGGTCGAAACCTCGTGGATGACGTGAAGCGCTTGCAGCGCGCTGGCCTCGAGGTTCAGGGAGGATTCATCGTCGGATTCGACCACGATTCCCCGTCCATCTTCCAACGACAGATCGAGTTCATTCAGCGAAGCGGGATCGTCACGGCGATGGTCGGCCTCCTGCAGGCTCCCCCCGGCACGAGACTCAACGAGCGCCTTCGCAGGGAAGACCGCTTGCTGGAGCGGGGATCGGGAGACAACGTCGATGGCACGACGAACATCGTGCCCGTGATGAATCTTCAGTTGCTGCGCGAGGGCTACGAGAGGATCCTGAACACCATCTACTCCCCGAAGCACTACTACAAGCGCGTGAGGACCTTCCTGCGCGAGTATAGGGCTCCGGCCATCCGTGACTCTCTGACCGCTCGTCAAATCCTCGCGTTCTTCCGCTCCGTCTACAGGTTGGGCATCGTCGGGAGGGAACGCCTGCAATACTGGAAGCTCCTGCTGTGGACGGTCTTCCGTCGGCCCAAGCGATTTCCGATGGCGGTCACGTTCGCGATTTACGGGTACCACTTCCGGAAGACCTGCAAGCGGCACGTCATGTCATCGTAGCTCGCAATGGGATGCGTTGCCCCTCGACGACACGGGGCATGCGAGACGGTCATTACGGATCGTTCGGCGGAAACTGACGGCGAACTGCCTTTGCGGTGTGAGTCCTTTGGTCCCAGGGGGATTTGAACCCCCGTCGACGGGATGAGAGCCCGCTATCCTAGGCCACTAGACGATGGGACCTCGATGCGAACCGATTATGGCGAAACGCGAGAGGCGCATCAAGCGCCCTCTCTCAGCCGGCTGCGCGCTTCCCGATCTCCTCTTTCGCCGCGGCCAACCCCTCCATCAGCTCGTCGTAGAGATCGACCGGGACCGCGATCCCCTTCCGCGTCGGCTTCCACTCGCCGTCGTCGGCCTCGTAGAAGTTGCGGATGTCGAGGTAGTCGCGATCGCGGAACTTCGAGAGGCGGATGTGAATCCGACTTCCCATCCCCTTGTCGATCGACCGAACCAGGACTTCGTCCGTCGCCTGAATCTCCTCAGCCATCTGGTTTCCTCCGTTTCAGGTATTGGATGATGTTAGAGTACATGATTCGCATCTGCATTGCTTGGCTTTTCAAGTGTCGGGGTTCCGACGCCGGTCCGCAAGAGGCGTTGGATCCCGCATTCCGCTGACAGGAAGACTCACCTCACCGGATAGGTTAGGAGGATCCACTCGATCCCTCATGATCGGTTCGCGAGGAGGTGCGAATGAGGACGAGAGAGCCGTTCGTGGTCGTCGCGCTCGCCGTGGGGGTTCTTGCCGGCCGGCGGCTATCCAAGATGGGAACGACCGATTCCCCCGACGTCGACGAGATCGATATCGAGATCTTGGCGGAGTGCGTCCTCGGCGTTCGAACGACACTCCCGTGAGGGCCGGACGGGTCGGTGGGATTCTGGGTGAGCTGCGAACCCCGACTTGCTCTCCGCAATCGCGCGTGCTTGTCGACCCTTCCAGCCTCTCGGACGGAGGACCTGATTCCGGACGTGATCGATGTCCCGAGGCTCAGACTTGTCCTGTGAACTCCAGGTGTATATGGTGAGTTCGTTGTGTAACGTGCAGGATCGTAGCGGGGTACAGGTGGGCTGAGTGGCTTTTCGTGTGTGATTGCTCGAGGTGTGGCTTCGCGGGACTTGGCAAGGGGTTCCGTCGTTGCCTTCAATCATCCTACTGGTAGGAGCACTGGCCCACGCAGCCGGTGAGACGATCAGCTGGAGACTGCAAGCGCAACGAGTGGCGATGCAAGGAGGGCGCAGTGACGATGCGGCGTTGTCCGCTAGGTGTTGTCGTCGTGTCAGCCGTGGGGATCGCCGTGGTGCTAGCGATGCCGTCCGCTGCAAACGCGGCGTGGAACGAGATGGGAGTTGCAGCAGCCGGCGACTCCGAACTTCCAATCGAGGCTCAGTGCGCCGTTTCCGCAGCGATCGGAGCCGACGATTCGACCTACCATGCACAGACGAGCGAAGCGGGGCTGGTTCTGACGAATGCGGGTCACGGCGTTCGCCTGACGTTCGGCGATGATGACGAGATCCTACGCGGGGAAACCTTCGTCTGGCGGATAGGACTCCGGTCGTGGGGATACCGGGATGCTCGTCGATCGGCCGAGGGCGGCGTTTCCGTCGTCTGCGGCAACCGCGTCGAGCTCGACCACGGCGGGCTGACCGAGTGGTACGTGAACGGCCCGTTCGGGATCCAGCAGGGGTTCACGGTATCCCACCCTGGGGAACGTTGCGGCGGGCCGCTGGTGCTGGAGGTTACGGTACCGGAGGGCGTGACTGGCGTGCTCGAATCGGATGCACGCGGACTGACCTGGTGCAACGTCGATGGCGCGCCGGTTGTCCGCTACGGCGACCTGATCGCGTTCGATGCCCGCGGCGCGAGCCTCGAAGCATGGCTCGAGGTGGACGAGGAGGGCTTGAGGATCTGCGTCGACGACGCGGATGCGCTGTATCCGTTGACAATCGATCCCTGGGTGCAACAGGCGAAGCTGACCGTCACCGATGGTGCACAAGGCGATTGCCTCGGCCACTCCGTGGCGATCAGCGGCGACACGGTGGTCGTTGGAGCACCGGGCTACGGCCCCTCAACGGGCGCAGCATACGTGTTCGAGAAGCCGGTCGGAGGCTGGGCGACGGGGACCGAGACGGCCAAGCTGACCGCCTCCGATGGCACGATGAACGCCTCCTTCGGCAGTTGCATAGGGATCGACGGGGATACGGTGGTCGTTGGGGCAGTGGGAGACGCCTCGACCAAGGGCGCTGCGTACGTGTTCGAGAGGCCGGCTGACGGCTGGACGACGGGGACTGAGACGGCCAAGTTGACCGCCTCGGACGGTGTAGCGGATGACCAGTTTGGCAGGTCCGTGTCGATCAGCGGCGGAAGCGTGATTATCGGTGCATCTCGAGATGATGTGGGCACGAACAGCAATCAGGGCTCGGCGTACGTGTTCGAGAAGCCGGCCAGCGGCTGGGAGACGGGGACCGAGACCGCCAAGCTGACCGCATCCGACGGCGAGGCCAACGACTACTTCGGTTTCTCCGCGGCGATAAGCGGCGACACGGTGGTCATCGGGGCTCATTGTGACAACATCGGTTCGAACAGCGACCAGGGTTCGGCGTACGTGTTCGAGAAGCCGGCCGGTGGCTGGGCGATGGGGACTGAGACAGCCAAGCTGACGGCCTCCGACGGCGAAGCGTCTGACTGGTTCGGCGGTTCCGTGGCAATCAGCGGCGACACGGTCGTAGCTGGCGCGTACGGTGACGACGTCGACACGAACAGCAACCAGGGCTCCGCATACGTGTTCGTGAAGCCGGCAGGCGGATGGACGACGGGGACCGAGACGGCCCAGCTGACCGCCTCTGACGGCGAAGTGTCTGACTGGTTCGGACGTTCCGTGGCTACCTGTGGCGACACGGTGATCGTCGGTGCATGGGGCGACGACTCGACCAAGGGCTCGGCGTACGTGTTCGAGAAGTCGGTTGGCGGGTGGACGCCGAGGACCGAGACGGCCCAGCTGACCGCCGACGACGGTGCGCAGCAAGACTACTTCGGCCTTTCCGTAGCGATCGGCGGCGGCGTGGTAGTTGCCGGTGCGTACGGTGACGACGTCACGTCGAATCGTGATCAGGGCTCCGTGTATGTGTTCGCCCTCACGGATACCAGCCCCGAGGCCGGTGACATCAACGGCGACAACGAAGTCAGTCTTCTCGACGTGCGCCTGTGCCACCAAATCGCGGCCGGCGCAATCGCTTGCACTATCGAGCAGCGTCAGCAGGCGGATGTGGATGGTGACGGCGACGTCGACGAGACCGATGCTGAGATCCTGGCGGAGTATGTCCTCGGCGTTCGAGCGACGCTTCCGTGAAAGCTGGAGGAGATCGAGACGCGGCAAACCAAGGAGGAACGATGAGGCGGAGGGCCAACGTGGCGATCGTATTGGCTGCCGGGATTGCCGCGGCGTTGGCGATGCCGTTTGCCGCAGGTGTGGCGTGGGACGGGACGGCTGCCACGACGGCCAGCACATCTGATCTCCCGATCGCGGCCCAGTATGCGATCTCTGCGGCCGTCGGGGCGGACGACTCGACCTACCACGCGACGGGAAGCGAGCCGGGTGTGGTTCTGGCAAACGCGGCCCACGGCGTTCGCGTAGCGTTCGGCGAGGACGGCGTGACCCTGAGCGGGGAGGCGTTCGTCTGGCCGATCGGGCTGCGCTCGTGGGGATACCGGGGCGCTCGTCGATCGGTCGAGGGCGCCGTTTCCGTCGTCTGCGACAACCGGGTCGAGATCGACCACGGTGGGCTGATCGAGTGGTACGTGAACGGACCGTTCGGGATCCAGCAAGGTTTCACGGTCGCGGATGCCCTTGAAGGGTGCAGCGGCGGGCCGCTGGGGCTGGAGCTTGCGGTGCCGGACGGGCTGGTTGGCGTGCTCGGATCGGATGCGTGCGGACTGACCTGGTGCGATGTCGACGGCGCGCCGGTGATCCGCTACGGCGGCCTGATCGCGTTCGACGCCTGCGGCGTGAGCCTCGAAGCGTGGCTTGAGGTGGACGAGGAGGGCTTGTGGATCTTCGTCGACGACGCCGACGCGGTGTACCCGCTGACGATCGACCCCTGGGTACAACAGGCGAAGCTGACTGCCACCGACGGTGAGGCGACCGACCTCTTCGGCCACTCCGTGACGATCAGCGGTGACACGGTGGTGATCGGAGCGCCCTACGACGACGTCGGCTCGAACGACAATCAGGGCTCGGCATACGTGTTCGAGAAGCCGACAGGCGGCTGGACGACGGGGACCGAAGCGGCCAGGCTAACCGCTTCAGATGGTGCAGCAGACGACCGCTTCGGCGAGTCCGTGGCGATCAGTGGGAACACGGTCGTCGTCGGGTCGCGCGAGGACGACACTGGCTCGAACACCGCCCAAGGCTCGGCGTACGTGTTCGAGAAGCCGGTGGGCGGTTGGACGACGGGAACCGAGACGGCCAAGCTGACCGCCTCCGACGGTGCTACCGGCGACCAGTTAGGCGTTTCCGTAGCGATCGACGGCGACACGGTGGTCGTCGGGGCGAGTGATGACGATGTTGGCTCGCATGCCGATCAAGGGTCGGCGTACGTGTTCGAGAAGCCAGCAGGCGGCTGGACGACGGGGACCGAGACGGCCAAACTGACCGCCTCCGACGGGGCGGCAAATGACTCCTTCGGCGAGTCCGTGGCGATCAGCGGCGACACACTGGTCGTTGGGGCATATCTAGATGTCATCGGCTCGAACAGCGACCAGGGGTCGGCGTACGTGTTCGAGAGGCCGGTCGGTGGTTGGACGACGGGGACCGAGGCGGCCAAGCTGACTGCCTCTGACGGCGCAGCGGAGGACCACTTCGGCCTTCCTGTGGCAATCAGCGGCGACACGGTCGTCGTCGGGTCGTTTGCCGACGATGTTGGCTCGAATGAGAACCAAGGCTCGGCGTACGTGTTCGAGAAGCCGGCAGGCGCGTGGGCGACGGGGACCGAGACGGCCAAGCTGACCGCCTCCGACGGCGCGGCGGATGACTACTTCGGCATCTCCGTAGCAGTCAGCGGCGACATGTTGGTTGTCGGTGCGTACGCCGCCGACGTCGGCTCGAATGATGACCAGGGCTCGGCGTACGTGTTCGAGAAGCCGGCGGGCAGCTGGACGACGGGGACCGAGACGGCCAAGCTGACCGCTTCCGACGGTGCGGCAGAGGACTACTTCGGCAATTCCGTGGCGATCAGCGGCGGCACGGTGGTCGTCGGGGTGCGTCTTGACGACATCGGCTCGAACGACAAACAGGGCTCAGCGTGCGTGTTCACCACCACAGATGCTAGCCTCGTGACGGGCGACATCAACGGCGATGGGTCGATCGATTTGCTGGACGTGCGCCTCTGCGGCCAGATCGCGGGCGGGCACATCGCCGGGGCCTCGTGGCAGTTGACCGCGGCCGACGTCGACGGGGACGGCGTCGTTGACGAGACCGACACCGAAATCTTGGCGGAATACGTGCTCGGCGTTCGAGAGACGCTTCCGTGAAGGCCGGAGGAGATCGACACGTGGCGAACCAAGGAGGAACGATGAGGCGGACGGCGCACGTGGTGATCGTGTTGGCCGCAGGGATTGCTGCGGCACTGGTGACGACGTTCGCTGCATGTGCAATGACGAACGGAGTGCCCTCTGCGGCCAGCACATCCGATCTCCCGATCACGGCCCGGTACGCGATCTCCGCGGCAATCGGGACGGACGATTCGACCTACCATGCACAGAGAACTGAAGCGGGTGTGGTTCTGACGAATGTGTCTCACGGTGTTCGCGTGGCGTTCGGCGAGGACGGCGTGACCCTGAGCGGAGAGGCCTTCGTCTGGCGGATCGGGCTGCGCTCGTGGGGATACCGGGACGCTCGTCGATCGGTCGAGGGCGGCGTTTCCGTCATTCGAGGCAACCGGGTCGAGATCGACCACGGCGGGCTGACCGAGTGGTACGTGAACGGCCCGTTCGGGATTCAGCAAGGGTTCACCGTGGCGAATCGCCCTGAGGAACGGTGCAGTGGGCCGTTGGTGCTGGAGCTCGATGCACCGGGCGGCCTCGTCGCCGTGCTCGAATCGGACGCGCGGGGACTGAGTTGGCGCAGCGCCGATGATGTGCCGGTCCTCCGCTACGGTGGCCTGATCGCGTTCGACGCCCGCGGCGTGGGCCTCGAAGCGTGGCTTGAGGTGGACGAGAAGAGCTTGAGGATCTGCGTCGACGACGCCGACGCACCGTATCCGCTGACGATCGACCCCTGGGTGCAGCAGGCCAAGCTCACCGCCTCCGACGGAGCGGGGGGCGACTGGTTTGGCAGGTCCGTCGCGATTGATGGAGACACGGTGGTCGTTGGAGCAGTCTACGACGACATCGGCTCGAACAGCGACCAGGGCTCGGCGTACGTATTCGAGAAGTCCGCGGGCGGCTGGGCGACGGGGACCGAAACAGCCAAGCTGACTGCCTCCGACGGTGCAGCAGACGACCGTTTCGGCTGGTCTGTGGCGATCAGTGGAGACACGGTCGTCGTCGGGGCGTACCACGACGATATCGGCTCGAACAGCGCCCAAGGCTCGGCGTACGTGTTCGAGAAGCCGGTGGGCGGCTGGACGACGGGGACCGAGACGGCCAAGTTGACCGCCTCCGACGGCGAGGACACTGACTGGTTCGGTAGGTACGTGGCGATTGACGGCGACACGGTACTTGTCGGAGCGTACAACGATGACATCGGCTTGAACAGCAGTCAGGGTTCGGTCTACGTGTTCGAGAAGCCGGTCGGCGGCTGGGCAACGGGGACTGAGACGGCCAAGTTGACATCCTCCGACGGCGAGGCCGACGACTACTTCGGTTTCTCCGTGGCAATCGACGGAGACACCGTCGTCGTTGGAGCGCGTGTCGACGACATCGGTTCGAACAGCGAGCAAGGCTCGGCGTACGTGTTCGAGAAGCCGGCCGGTGGCTGGGCGACGGGGACCGAGACGGCCAAGCTAACCGCATCCGACGGTGAAGCAGGTGACATGCTTGGCGCCTCCGTGGCGATCAGTGGCGACACGGTCGTCGCCGGAGCACACCGTGACGACATCGGTTCGAACGAGAATCAGGGCTCGGCGTACGTGTTCGAGAAACCGGTCGGCGGCTGGGCGACGGGGACCGAGACGGCCAAGCTGACCGCCTTTGGCGGTGCCAAAGACGACATTTTCGGCTGGTCCGTCACGATCGACGGCGACACGGTGATCGTCGGGGCGGAGGGTGACAACATCGGGTCCAGAAGCGACCAGGGCTCGGCGTATGTATTCGAGAAGCCGGCGGGCGGCTGGACGACGGGGACCGAGACGGTGAAGTTGACCGCCTCCGATGGTGCGGCGGCCGACAAAACTTCGGCTCTTCCGTGGCGATCAGCGGCGGCACGGTGGTCATCGGAGCACGCTACGATGACATCGGCTTGGGTGCCCGCCAAGGCTCGGCGTACGTGTTCGTCGTCGCGGAGTCGGTGCCGGGTGACATCAACGGCGACGATAAGGTGGATCTGCTCGACGTGCGCTTGTGCTGTCAGATTGCGACCGGCCAGATCTCCGG
>Ga0180431_10010509_pt1 | contig 10276 bp, 6 predicted proteins | sample SS_ome_11_FD_132459 | JGI IMG/M metagenome (GOLD analysis project Ga0180431, IMG submission 132459) | Hypersaline lake sediment archaeal communities from the Salton Sea, California, USA - SS_1_MS_1 metaG | ecosystem: Environmental > Aquatic > Non-marine Saline and Alkaline > Hypersaline >... | reverse complement strand
CCTCTGAGACCTTCAGACAAAGCAGACAGGGCCTTGCCCACGTGCGACCCACAGCATAATCTGGGAAGCCCGTTTTGTCAAGTCAGTCCCCAGCCCGAAGACCTCGGCTGGCGTGGGTGAGGACATCCTCTCAGAACTAAGGGAGCGTCCAAAATCAACTTCGTAATTTCGACCTGTGCAATTCTCTCGTTCATTGTGCAAGAATCTCAGCGGTACATGCGATCGTCCTGCGCGATGGGTCGGGACCGATTGACAGTTAGGCCGTTCTCATTTAGAATACCGCTAGACGAAATACTTCCTAAGATTTTGACTCAAGGTGAGGTTATAATCGCAATGAAGGAATATCATAGCACGCAATTACGGAATGTGGTCCTGCTGGGACACGGGAGCTCGGGCAAGACCTCACTGGCGGAGGCGATGCTGTTCGCCAGCGGCGCGGTCAACCGCATGGGAGAGGTCGAGAACGGCACCACCGTGGCCGACTTCGACGAGGAGGAGATCCGCCGCCATATCTCGCTCAACCTGGCGCTGGCCCCCGTCGAGTCGAAGGACTGCAAGATCAACGTGCTGGACACGCCCGGATACACCGACTTCGTCGGCGAGGTCAAGAGTGCGGTACGAGTGGCCGACCTGGCCCTGATCCTGGTGGACGCCGCGTCCGGCGTCGAGGTGGGGACGGAGTTGGCCTGGAACTTCGCCGACGAGCAAGAACTCCCCCGCATGGTCGTCATCAACAAGATGAACCGGGAGAACGCCAACCTGAATCGCGCGCTGGAAGCGCTCCGGCAGACGTTCGAGCAGAACTTCGTTCTGTTCCAGCTCCCCGTCGACGCTGAGGGGGAGTTCGCCGGGGTGATCGACCTGCTGGCGATGAAGGCGTCGATGGGATCGGAGGGAACCGTCACGGACATCCCGGCCGACATGGCTGACCGGGCCGAGGAGGCCCGCCTCCAGTTGGTAGAGGCCGCCGCCGAGGCGGACGACGAACTGATTATGAAATATCTGGAGGGGGAGGAACTGACCGAGGAGGAGATCCAGGAGGGCCTGCGGGCTGCGATCCTGACGGGGGAGACGATCCCCGTCCTGCTCACGGCGGCGACGGCGAACCACGGCACGCAGGCGCTGCTGGACGCGCTGGTCGCCAACGCCCCCTCCCCGGTCGACCGGGGGCCGGTCACCGCCGAGGGAGTGGCGGGCGAGGAGCAGATCGAGCCCAACGAGTTGGCCCCGCTGGCGGCGCTGGTCTTCAAGACCACGGCCGATCCCTACGTGGGCAAGCTGACCTACTTCCGCGTCTACGGGGGAATGATCGAATCGGACAGCCGAGTCTACAACAGCCGGGCCGAGGAGGAGGAGCGGCTGGGCCAGCTCTACGTCATGCGCGGCAAGGAGCAGATCCCGGTACCTCATCTGCACACCGGCGACATCGGCGCGGTGGCCAAGCTGGCTCACACACTCACGGGCGACACACTGTGCGACGAGGGGCATCCGGTGAGCCTGCCCGGGCCGGTCTTTCCCTCGCCCCTGTTCGCCGTGGCCGTCAACCCCACGAGCAAGGCCGACCAGGCCAAGCTCGGCCCCACACTGACGCGCATCTGCGAGGAGGATCCCACGCTGCACTGGCGACAGGACCCCACCACCCGCCAGACGATCCTGGAGGGAATGGGCGAGGCCCACGTGGACATCGCTGTGCGCCGCATGGAGAACCGCTTCGGCGTCGGGGTCCAGACCGAGATCCCCCGCGTGCCCTATCGGGAGACGATCACCCGCACGCACGGCGACCAGTACCGGCACAAGAAGCAGACCGGCGGCGCGGGCCAGTTCGCCGAGGTGCACATGCGGCTGGAGCCGCTGCCGCGCGACACCGGCTACGAGTTCGAGTGGGATGTCTTCGGCGGGGCCATCTCCCGCTCCTTCGAGAGCTCCATCCGAAAGGGCATCAGGCAGGTGATGGAGCAGGGGGTGATCGCCGGCTATCCGGTCGTGGACATCAGAGCGGCGGTCTACGACGGCAAGGAGCACCCCGTGGACTCCAAGGACATCGCCTTCCAGATCGCTGCCCGGGAGGTATTTAAGCGGGTGATGATGGACGCAGGGCCGGTCCTGCTAGAGCCCATCTACCGCATAACCGTCACCGTGCCGGAGGAGTACACCGGCGACATCATCGGGGATCTGAACACCAAGCGGGCGCAGGTGCAGGGGATGGACCAGGAGACAGGCAAGACGATCATCACGGCGCTGGTCCCGCTGGCGGAGACGCAGCGCTACGCCACCGACCTGCGCAGCCTGACCCAGGGCCGGGGCATCTTCTCCATGGAGCTGGATCACTATCAGCCCGTCCCCTCCCACCTGATGCAGGAGATCGTCGAGGCGCACAAGCGGGAGGAGGAAGGATAGGGAGTAGGGAAGTAGGAAGCAAGAGGTGAGAGGCTCGCTCCCGGACAGGGGCGGGCCTTTTGTCACCCTGACAATCTCCTGATCAAACCTCCAGCGTCTGGACTAAACCGCAAGTTACACACCGATGGAGTTGACACAATGAACCGTCCCAATATCCTATACCTTCACTCGCACGACACCGGGCGCTACGTCCAGCCCTACGGGCACGCCGTCCCCACGCCGAACATCCAACGGCTGGCCGAGCAGGGCCTCCTGTTCCGGCACAACTTCTGCGCCGCGCCCACCTGTTCGCCCAGCCGGGCCGGCCTGCTGACCGGGCAGTGCGCCCACTCCAGCGGCATGCTCGGCCTGGCCCACCGGGGCTTCTCGCTGCACGACTACGGTCAGCACCTGGTGCACACGCTGCGCGCGGCGGGCTACCGCTCGACGCTGATCGGCATGCAGCACATCACCTGCGATCCCAGCGTCATCGGCTACGACCGGGTTCTCCCGCTGAAGAGCCACGGCGTCGAGCACGTCGCGCCAGCCGCGGTCGACTTCCTGCGCGGCGCTCCCCAGGAACCGTTCTTCCTGTCCGTCGGCTTCTCCGAGACCCACCGCGAGTTCCACCCGCCCGGCCCCGAGGAGGACCCACACACCTGCCTGCCGCCCCACCCCCTGCCCGACACACCCGAGACCCGGCGGGACATGGCCGCCTTCAAGGCCAGCGCCCGCGTCCTGGACCAGGGAGTGGGGGCCGTGCTGGACGCGCTCGACGCGGGCGGCCTGGCGGACGGAACGCTCGTGATCTGCACCACCGACCACGGCATGGCCTTCCCGGGTATGAAGTGCAATCTCACCGACCACGGCATCGGCGTGATGTTGATCATGCGCGGCCCCGGCGGATTCCGCGGAGGCCGGGCGTGCGACGCCTTGGTCTCGCACGTGGACCTGTTCCCCACCCTGTGCGACCTGCTGGGCATCGAGCCCCCTCCCTGGCTGCAGGGGCAGTCGCTGATGCCCCTGATCCGGGAAGAGGCGGGGGAGGTCAACGAGCAGGTGTTCGCCGAGGTGACCTACCACGCCGCCTACGAGCCGCAGCGCGCCGTCCGCACGCGGCGGTGGAAGTACATCCGCCGGTTCGAGGAGCGCCAGGGGCCGGTGCTGCCCAACTGCGACGACAGCCCCAGCAAGGAGGTGTGGCTGCGGCACGGCTGGGGGGAGCGCGCCCCGGCGTCGGAGCAACTGTACGATCTGATCTTCGACCCCAACGAGGCCCACAACCGGGCCGGCGACCCCGGCGTGCGCCACGTGCTGGAGGATATGCGCGGCCGGCTCGACCGCTGGATGCGCCAGACCGAGGATCCGCTGCTGCAGGGGTGGGCCCCTGCCCCGCCCGGCGCGCGGGTGAACGATCCCGACGGTCTGTCGCCCCAAGAGCCAACGTTTGAGGTGGTACAGAGAAGATGAGCGACACCGAGACCGCCGCCCCCCCTCAGCCCCCCCGGCGAGCAGGGGGGAAGGGACCCGCCCCCCCTCAGTCCGCCCCGCAAGCAGGGGGGAAGGGACCCGCCCCCCCTCAGTCCCCCCCGCAAGCAGGGGGGAAGAGCGCCGCCCCCCTTCAGCCCCCCCGGCGAGCAGGGGGGAAGAGCGCCGCCCCCCCTTCCTTCCACGTGATGATCAAGCCCCGGGGGCCGGTGTGCAACCTGAGCTGTGAATACTGCTACTACTTATCCAAGGAGAGGCTGTATCCCGGGAGCCGCTTCCGCATCACCGACGAGGTGCTGGAGACATTCACCCGCCAATACGTCGAGGCCCAACACGTCCCCGAGGTGACCTTCGGCTGGCAGGGGGGCGAGCCCACGCTGATGGGATTGGACTTCTTCCGGCGGGCGGTGGAGCTTCAGGAGAAGTACCGCCCCACGGGCCTGCGCATCCTCAACGCGCTGCAGACCAACGGCACGCTCCTGGACGACGAATGGTGCCGCTTCTTCCGGCAGCACGGCTTCCTGATCGGGCTCAGCCTGGACGGCCCCCGTGAGCTGCACGACGCCTACCGCGTGGATAAGGGAGGAAACCCCACCTTCGACCGGGTGATGAAGGGGGCGGCGCTGCTCAACCGGCACGGCGTCGAGTACAACATCCTGACCACGGTCCACGCGGCCAACGCCGACCATCCCCTGGAGGTCTACCGCTTCCTGCGGGATGAGGTAGGGGCCCGGTTCGTCCAGTTCATCCCCATCGTGCAGCGCGACAACGTGCCGGAGTTTCGGCCCGAGTCCGGCCTTCAGGAGAGCCAGGGCGTCACGGAGCGCTCCGTGACGGGCGAGCAGTACGGGGACTTCCTGACCGCCATCTTCGACGAATGGGTCCAGCGAGACGTGGGCCGCGTCTTCGTGCAGATCTTCGACGTGGCACTGGCGGCCTGGATGGGCCAGCGGCCGGGCCTGTGCGTCTTTGATGAGACGTGCGGCAACGCGCTGGTCTTGGAGCATAACGGCGATCTCTACGCCTGCGACCACTTCGTCGAGCCCCGGTGCAAACTGGGCAACGTCCAGGAGACCCCCCTCGTCGAGCTGGTGGGGTCGGCCCAACAGCGGCAGTTCGGACGAGACAAGCGGGACACGCTGCCCCGCGCCTGCCGGGAATGTGAGGTGCGGTTCGTGTGCAACGGCGGATGTCCCAAGAACCGCATCCTGTGCACGTCCGACGGCGAACCGGGCCTGAACTACCTGTGCGCCGGGTACAAGGCGTTCTTCGCCCACATCGACGAGCCCATGAAGTTCATGGCGGACGAACTGCGGGCCGGCCGGCCCCCCGCCAACGTCATGATTCACCTGGCGCAGGAGAGGGCAGAGCTCGAGCGCCGCTTCGCCCAGGCCCGCCGCAACGATCCCTGCCCCTGTGGCAGTGGTCGCAAGTTCAAGCACTGTCACGGCCGGCCCCAGCGCTCAACATCGAACACCTAGCATCCGGTATCGAACATGAGTCAATCCAGCCGCAGAGCCATCTCCCTCACCATCTCCGGCGTCCTCGTCGTCGCCGCCTACGTCGCTGCCCAGATGTTGTCCGACGTGCTCAGCCTCAAGATCGCGCTGGTGGCCGGGTTCAGCATAGACGCCGGCACCTTCGTCTATCCCTTCACCTTCACCCTGCGCGACATGGTGCACAAGCTGCTCGGACGGGCCGCGGCGCGCGCCGTCATCGTCGCGGCTGGCGTCACCAACGTGCTGATGGCAGGGCTGTTCGCCTTCGCCGCCTGGCTGCCGCCCGACCCCACCTGGCCGCTGCAGCGCGAGTTCGCCGCCGTCCTGGCCCCCGTGTGGCGCATCGTCCTTGCCTCCATCGCCGCCGAGGTCGCCAGCGAGCTCACAGACACCGAGATCTACCACGTATGGGTCACGCGGGTGACGCGCCGCTATCAATGGGCACGCGTGCTGGTCAGCAACGGCGTCAGCGTGCCGCTGGACAGCCTGATCTTCTGCTGGGGCGCGTTCGGCGGCCAACTGCCTGCCGCGACCGTGTGGTCCATTTTCTGGGCCAACGTCATCGTGAAAGGGGCGGTCACGCTGGTGAGCCTGCCGGGGATCTACATGGTGCCTGAAGACGAAGTGATCGCATAGGCTGTAGGGGCAGGTCTGAGACCTGCTCCAAAACGGATAGAAAGCATTCGATGAAAAAAAGACAATGTCAGACAACACATCCTTGGATCTAAGCGACTTCGTGTCGCTGGGCAGTCCTGAAGGCCACAAATCCGGTTTCGTCGCCGTCGTCGGCCGGCCCAACGTCGGCAAGTCCACGCTGGTCAACCGGATCGTGGGACAGAAAATCGCCATCGTCTCGCACAAGCCGCAGACGACCCGCGGCCGCATCCTGGGTATCCTCACCCAGGAGGACGCCCAGGTCATCTTCGTGGATACCCCCGGCCTCCACCGGCCCCGCCACAAGCTGGGCCAGGCCATGGTCGCCACCGCCACCGCCGCCATCCCCGACGCCGACGTGGTGTTGTTTGTGGTGGACGTCTCGGTGCCCCCCACCGACGAGGATCGGATGATCGCGGAGCTGATCCGGAAGCACACCCAGGCCTCCGAAGAGGGTCAACCCGACGTCATCCTGGTGCTCAACAAGATGGACCTGCTGCCGCCGGAGAGGGTCAAACCGCACACCGAGGCGTACTGGGAGCTAGCCCCCTACCACCGAGACTGGATGATGACCATCGCCACGGAGGGGGTGAACCTGGACAAGCTATTGGACCGGGTGATCGAAGCGCTGCCGGAAGGCCCGCGCTATTACCCGGGCGATCAGATCACCGACCAGACGGAGCGCCAGATCGCGGCCGAACTGATCCGCGAGCAAGTGCTGCGCTACATCCGCCAGGAGGTGCCCCACGCCGTGGCCGTCGTCGTGGAGGAGTTCAAGGAGCGGGAGAACGGGGTTGTCTACCTGGCGGCCAACGTCTTCGTCGAGAAGGACTCCCAGAAGGGCATCATCATCGGACGGGGGGGGCGGATGCTGCGCCAGATCGGCACGGCGGCGCGGCGGGAGATCGAGCGCATGACCGGGGGGCGGGTGTACCTCGATCTGTGGGTCAAGGTGAGCAAGGCCTGGCGCAAGGACGACAAGGCGCTGCGCCGCCTGGGGTACGACGCATAACCCCATTCCAAGCGACGGTTGGCTGCTTCGGACGCCCCCGAGACGGTGGCTTTGAGTGGGTGGGCTTTCGCAGCGGATTCGCATAGTCCGACATCCCTCGCATATTGGGATTCAGCGCTGCCCTATCGGCATATATAGGGGCTTCAGAGTGGGTTGCGCGCGCTCAACCCAAAGGTTGCGTCGTCGTTCCACTACCGGTGGCGGTCCATTGGCCTGAGAATCCACATATGGGGTCTCCCGGCCTGACCCGCTGCGAAAGCCCACGAAGAATCGCCCGCAGAGGCAGCAATTCTCAATATGAAGCAGGAAGCCGACGTTTGGTCCGCTTTCGCCCGAAAAGCTGGTCAGATACGCCAAAATCAGCCCGTTTTTGGCTCGGTTGCGCCGATCTTTTTGGTCAAGAGGTCCATATTGAGAATTGCTGCCGCAGAGGGGTTGACAAGGAACATGAAAATGTGGTATAGTAGCTGTGGATAGAAACATACATTATGCTGCCCGATTGAGCACGGGAGCACAATGTTTGACGCTGATCTTAGGGGGTCAAGCACTGTGCTCCTTCATCACTGAGTGATATATATGAAGGTGGAGCGAGATAACGAGCTAATAGAAGAAGATCTGAACGGTGAAGAACACCTCCGAGTGAAAGTCGCTGAAAAGGGCTTCGTGACGTATGGGGATATTCTGACCGCGTTTCCTCATGCTGAGGAGAACCTGGAGGAGCTTGAGGACGTCCTGGCCACTCTGATAGAAGAAGGCATTGAGGTGGGAGGGCTAAAAGCGGGGAAGGGACAGGAGGATCAGACAAATGGGGGGGCTGACCTGGAAGATCTGACCATTGACCAGGAAGCGTACTTCGACACGGTCGCGATAGACGATACCATCGGCCTCTATCTTAAGGAGATTGGACGGGTTCCCTTGCTCAAAGCCGAAGAGGAGGTGGCGTTGGCCAAGCGTATGGAGGCTGGTCAGCTGGCCCGCGAAGAGCTGAGCCAGGACGGTCTAAATGCCAAGAAGAAGGCCGAGTTGAGACGGGTAGTGCGGGACGGGTTGGCTGCCCGCGAGCATCTCATTCGTGCCAATTCTCGTTTGGTGATCAGCGTCGCCAAGAAGTATATCGGCCGGGGTGTGCATTTTCTTGATCTGATTCAAGAAGGCAACATTGGGCTCATACGGGCTGCGAACAAGTTTAACTACCGGCTGGGACATAAATTCTCCACCTATGCAACTTGGTGGATTCGACAGGCGGTCACGCGGGCTATCGCGGATCAGAGCCGTACGATCCGTGTGCCAGTTCATATGGGTGACCAGATCAACAAGCTGCTGCGGACTGCCCATCGGCTGACCCAGGAATTGGGGCGAGAACCTACCTCGGAGGAGCTGGCTGCTGCGTTGGAGATCCCCACACGTAAGGCAGAGGAGATGCTGAGGGTGGCCCGTCGGCCGCTCTCGCTGGAGATGCCGACTGACGAGGAGGGGGACAGCGAGTTGGGCGATTTCATTGAGGATGAGGACGGGTCCGCGCCAGATGAGGAAGTGACCTCTTCCATGCTACGGGAGTTGTTTCACGTGATCCTGCAGGACCTCCCGCCGCGCGAGGTCCGTATCCTACAATTGCGCTATGGCCTGGTAGATGGGGAAACGTACACACTTGAGGAGGTAGGTAAGAAGCTGGGGGTGACCCGTGAGCGAGTGCGTCAGATAGAGGCCCAGGCGCTGAGCCGTCTCCGCCATCCCACTCACTCGCGACGATTGCGCGATTTTCTGAACGAGTAGTCGTCTGCGATAGGTAGCCGGTTCCATCACATCACCGCGCGAGGGCCCGGGTGTGCATTGGCTCGGGGCCTCGCTTTGTGTGTAGGAGAGAGCACCGAAAAGAGGCCCCGTTTGCGGCCTCTTTTCTAGTGTGTTAGAATACCGGTCAGGCTGGAAATGTGCCAGCAAGTTGATTCCTTATGTCGTTGCTCCTTCTCGCGATCATCTTAGCCCTGGTGGGTGCCGGAGGGACACTGGGCCTGTCTCTTGTGTCCCGTGCACGTCCCTATGCTCGCTACGTCGCCCTGACAGTGGCCGGACTCACCACTGTTCTGATCCTGTCCCTCAGATGGATGGAATCGGGGGTGGTTATTCCCTCCTTATGGCAGCCCTCGCTGTTGTTCGGGGCTACGCTGGCGTTGGATGGGGGGCTCATCACCTATCCCTTGGCTTTCGCCTTGGCGCTGGTGGCGTGTAGCGCTCTTCTCGTGGAGATTGGCCAGCCGGACGAAGAAGAAGCCTCGCCCTATCTCGCGGCCACAATGTTGACTCTGCTCGCCGCGGGCCTCATGGTCCTGGGGGCGGCCAATGTCCTCACGATGGTGGTTGGATGGGCGATCTACGACCTGGCGCAGGCTGCCGGGATTCTCGCGGCTGGCGGATCGGAGCGGGTGGCTGTTCGCGGCCTGCTCTTTGGTTCTTTGGCCACGCTGTTCCTTTGGGGCGGGGTGCTATTGTCTGATGTTGGAAGGGGTAGCGAGTTGTGGCCCCTTATGACGCCCAGTGATGCGCAGTTGACGTTGTGGAGTCTGGCTGGCTTCATAAGACTGGGCACGTATCCGTTTCATCTCTCCCTCCCAGGTGATCTCGATACGTCCGTTCCCCTTGCAGTTCAGCTCCTTCTAGGCCCTGTTGTGGGTTGGGGACTGTGGCTCAGACTCGTCCTGGCGAATGGAGGCTATTTCCCCACCGCCCCGTGGATGCTGATCGTCGTGGCGCTCACGTTCTTGGTGGGGGGGCTCCTGGCCTGGTCTTGTAGAGCGACCTGTTGTAGGTTGCCCTGGATCGGGATGGGGGCGACCGGGGCGGTGTTGCTGGCCGCTGTGCTGGCGGGGGATGGGGCCCCGGCTGTCTTGGCCACTGGCGGCGTGGCCTGGATGTTGGGAGTCGCTGTCGTTTTCTTGGAGGGAGGGGTGTGCCGCCAAGCGTTATGGTGGGGTGTTCCCGCTCTGGCTGGAGGACTGACGTTGCTGGGGGCTCCGCTGACGGTAGGGCTTATGGCCGAGGCCTCCTTGCTTGGTGGGGTGCTGCAGGGCGACCTGGGCGGGTGGGGATGGCGGGTTGCGTTTTTCTTCTTGGGCAATTTATTTCTCGCTTCCGCCATAGCGCGCTGGCTTCTTGAGGCATGCGCGCTTTCTTTCACGGGGGAAGGGGAGCATGGGCAGGCTCGGGTGCCTGATCGTCATAATACGCTTGTGATGCCAGGGATCGGGCT
>Ga0180431_10010508_pt1 | contig 10276 bp, 7 predicted proteins | sample SS_ome_11_FD_132459 | JGI IMG/M metagenome (GOLD analysis project Ga0180431, IMG submission 132459) | Hypersaline lake sediment archaeal communities from the Salton Sea, California, USA - SS_1_MS_1 metaG | ecosystem: Environmental > Aquatic > Non-marine Saline and Alkaline > Hypersaline >... | reverse complement strand
GGTGGCCGGGTAGGACTCGGAGTAGTTCTGTGTGTCGGGCAGGGCAACGATCATGAAGGGCTCAGCCGCCTCGAGCGCGCGCGGTCCCACGAGACCGGCCAACAGGCACGCCCCCAGCACCCCCATGAATACTCGCCGATTGCGTCTGATCGCTCGTGGCCCGATCCCGCTCCTTGGACTCCGCATGGTCTGCTCCCTCGAGATGGAATACGCAGCAATTCGAGTATAGCAGCCGATGGCCGGCTCGGGAAGAAGCGATCCGGCGGCGTTGCTGTTACAATAGGCCGAATCGCCAGCGCTTCCATCTGTAGGGCGGGGCGCACCAAGCCGAAGGGCACCGACCATGTGGCCAGACCGATCTGACCGGACGGACAGACTGGTGGTGATCCGCCACGACGGACTCTTGCAGGCGGGCGCGCTGGTGTGCGGTCTGGTCGCGTTTGCATGGGTCTTCGGCTGCATTCCGCTGGGTCAGGCCCAGACGCCCATGTTTGACCCAGCCGAGGGTACCTATGGCGGTTGGGTATCCGTCGAGATCATGTCCGGGACCGAGGGGGCCGAGATCCGCTACACCACCGACGGCAGCAGGCCAACGGCCACGAACGGGATCGTCTACGACGGTCCGGTCGAGCTGACGGCGACGACGACGCTCAAGGCCGTCGCGCTCGGGCCGTCCCTCTGGCCGAGCGCCGTGGCCTCGGCCACGTTCACCCTCACGCCGATGGCGGCGCCCAGGTTCGACCCGAACGGCGGCGAGTACAGCGGCGGGGTCGCCGTATGGCTCTCCAGCGAGAGGAAAGGGGCGGACATCTACTACACCACGGACGGAACCGAACCGACCCCGACGAACGCCACGCTCTACGACGAGCCGATCGAGCTAACGAAGACCACGACGGTCACAGCCATCGCGGCCAAGTCCGACAACTGGGGGGGCGAGATCGCCTCGGCCACGTTTACCGTGACGCCGGGCTGGTTGAGGATGAACACGGGTGCGAGGACGGCCCTGAACGACATCTGGGGCAGCGGACCCAACGACATCTTCGCCGTCGGCGGCGGCGGTGTGGTGATGCGCTACCATGGCACGGGCTGGTCGCCGATGGATACCGGCACCACCGCTGGGCTGACCTCCGTCTGGGGCAGCAGCCCGAATGATATCTTTGCGGTAGGGTGGCTGGGCAGGATCATCCACTACGACGGCTCGCGCTGGTCGAGGATGCTCAGCGGCACGGGCACGGGGCTGATGGGCGTGTGGGGCTCCGGGCCCAACGACGTGGTCGCCGTGGGGCACGATGGCACGATCCTCCGCTACGACGGGGCGACGTGGTCGGCCATGGACAGCGGGACCTCCGAACACCTCTATGCCGTGTGTAGCACCGGACCCAGCGACGTCTTCGCGGTGGGCGAGGCCGGCACGATCCTGCATTACGACGGGGCCGGATGGTCAGCCATGACCAGCGGGTCGGACCAGCGCCTTCGCGCCGTCTGGTGCGACGGACCGAGCGACGTGTTCGTGGTGGGCTCGGGTGGCGTGGCTCTTCACTACGACGGGTCGAGCTGGTCCACGATGGAGACCGGAACGTCCGTAGACCTGCATGACATGTGGCGCATGGGTCCGGACGAGCTCAGGGCTGTGGGGGACGGCTACGCCGTCGCGAGATTCGACGGCTCCAAGTGGTATGCAGCTGAAGGGGAGAAGAGCAGGCACAACCTGTACGGCGTCTGGTGCAGCGGCCCGAACGAGTACTTCCTGGTGGGCGAAAACGGCAGGATCATGCACGGCGTGCGACCAGCTCCTGGATCGGACTTCTCCTGGTGGTTGGAGGCCAGCGGCATCCGCGGGTTGCTGGCGATGTGGGGCAGTGGACCGAATGACGTGTTCGCGGTGGGGGATGCCGACGGGATCCTGCACTACCAGGGATCCGGGTGGTCCGCCATGCGGACCGACGTCGGTGAATGGCGAAGGATCCGGGGGATTTGGGGCAGTGGCCCCGGCAACGTCTACGCCGTAGGCGATGAAGGCAGAATGCTGCGCTACGACGGGTCAAGCTGGTCGACCGTGCTCCTTGGCGTTTCAGAGTACCTTCGTGACATTTGGGGGAGCGGCGCTAACGACATCTTCGTCGTGGGTCATGGCGGAACGATCCTCCACTACGACGGAGCCGCCTGGTCGACGATGGGTGCTGGCGTATCAACAAATATCCATGGTGTTTGGGGCAGCGGCCCGGCCGATGTCTTCGCCGTGGGCTCGGACGGGCTGATCCTGCACTACGACGGATCAAGCTGGTCCGCGATGGACAGCGGCACCACTCGGTACCTGATCAATGTCTGGGGGAGCGGCCCGAGCGACGTCTTCGCCGTCGGGAACCGCGGCACGATCCTGCACTACGACGGATCAAGCTGGTCGCCCATGGACAGCGGGACGGACCGCGACCTGTGGGACGTCTGGGGCAGCGCCGCGGACGACGTCTACGCCGTGGGGGACGACGCCACAATCCTGCACTACGACGGCGCCGACTGGTCAGCGATGGCGAACCCGGCCTCGTCCTCGTATTGGTTGGGCGGCATCTGGGGCAGCGGGCCGAACGACGTTTTCGCTGCGGGCAGGCGTATCACCATCTTGCATTTGAGCCGGTAAACACCCCCGTCGCGCCGGGATTGACGCTGCCGGCAAGCGCAGCCTGGGTCCGCTTGGATCCTGACACCGGCAAGGCGGCGGCGCCATGGTCGTGCCTCGTCGACTAGCCCTTGCGTTTTACGAGGACGTGCAGTCCGAATAGGCCCAGCATCACCCCCAGGATCGGCCCGAGCCCACCGCCCCCGCATCGGAACGACGCGGAAACAAGGCGGTCCCCGTTCAGGATGATTGTGACCGGATTGTTGACGTCGATCGCGATGTAGTTGGCATCCTCTGGGCAGTTTGGATTCAGGCAGATCTCCCAGTGTTTGAACGATTTGCCAAGCTTCGGCACACCCGTCAGCGTGACTCCCGTGCCCAACGGATACTCAGGAAGGTTGGGGTCGACAGGCTCAGGGTCAAGTTCCACGTGGCCCTTGGAGTCATGCTTGATCTTGAGCTTCACCGGCGGGACGAGCCACACATAATCCGAGCCGGTGAAGGGTGTGCCATCCGTCAGATTCCCGGTGACGGTCAGCACGACCTCCTCGCCAGGTGATAACGAGTTCAGGTCGAGGGCCTCTACGATTTCTTGCGTGGAGAAGTTGAGCAGCAAGTCCAGGATGCCGTCCGCACCCAGCTCGTGACAGTCACATAGCTCTCCTTCAAACGGTGTGGCGACGTCTTGGATGGTCGCCTCGGCCGGTGTCGCACCACCTCCGACCCCCTCACGGATCAGCAGGATGGAATTGGCGTCGATCGTCGACACGTCCAAATCCTCTGTGCCGAGGATGGCGACCGGGAGCACCCCGTGGCTCTTGCGGTTGAGGGGGTTGGGGCAGGAGCCGGGCTTGATGTCAACAGACAGCAAGATCACCGGGATTGCGGCCACACGGAATCCCATGCAGCGACCCTCGAACGTGGGATAATGCCAATCACGAGTGTTGGCGTGCAAGAACCAATTCCAATGCTCATACGATCCACCGCGCCGGGCCCGCCAGCTTATGGTGGGGGTTGACTCCGTCCATTCCCAGACGTTCCCGCCCTGGTCGAATGTCCCGTATGGGCTGCCTGAGTAGGAGTAAGCACCCACTTCCGTTACGTAGTGTGGAGGTCCAACGGAGTAGCTTGTATCCGGGTCCCGGAAATTCGCCGTGCCGCTCCTTTGGGCCCAGGGGGGGTCATTGGTGGGCCATGTGTTGCGGCGCGTCGGGAAATCCCAGTAGTTGCTCGACACCCCGTCATTCTTGTGGTACGCGGCCTTGTACCACTCATGCTCGTTGGGGATGAAGACGCAGGCATACGCGTTCCGGGTGATGCTGCGGTTCTCCGGACTGGTGACCCCGTTGAGGGGGTAGGCGCCGTCCTCGGTCGTGCTGTCGTCTTGCATGCCGCTGGGCTGGCGATTATGCAGCCAGTTGGCGAAGCGACAGGCATCCCAGAAGCTGACGAAGAATACCGGCCTGTTCTCGCGAGCCGGGCAAACGGAGTACACATGGCTGCCGTCGGAACCAGTGCGTTCGATCCCACCGATATCATTCCATCCCCCGCCCATATGCTCATGGTAGAGTCCGTGCGTGTCTGTCACGGCCACTGCATTGAGGAACTCGCAGTATTGGGCGTTGGTCACCTCATACCTGCCGATCAAGTAGACGTAGTCGACCCCGCCGTATCCGTAACCGTGGATGTCGTCTGGGTTCCCAGGGTTGCCTATGGTAACCCAAAGGTTGGGGTCGTTGAGGTCACCCCAGTTTGTTGTGACGGCCTCTATCGTCGCCCCACAGGCTAGCAACACCCCCACAACCGAGCTAGCTCGCACGTTCATGATTCGCCTCCCATCCCCCGTGCTGACCAGATGTGACCGAGGACATGGTCCCGAAGGATCTGGGACGCTCAACCTCCTACGCCTCCACGTTTGCTGTTGCAAGTGTACCAGGCAAATCCGCGAGTGGCAAGGGGGGGAAAGGGGATCAGGTATACTATTGGGTCATGGCTGGCGGTCCATATATTATCCCGAGTTACAACATGACCCTCATCCCCTTCTTAGCCCGTACACCTCGCGCCGCCTCACTCGTCCTTCAATGGCTGCTGCAAGCTGGGGGCCCATTGAGTGATCGGTTATAATGCGCTCGGAAGGAGTTGGGCCCTTGACCATTGGGGACTTGCTGAAGGCCAAGCGCCAAGACATTCTGCGTATTTCGGCGCGGCACGGTGCGCGCAACGTCCGCGTCTTCGGTTCGGCTGCGCGGGGCGAGGCCGGTCCCGAGAGCGACGTGGATTTCCTCGTGCGGCTCGACCCTGGCACGACGCTGCTGAGCCATGCCGCGCTCGTTCGGGAGTTGGAGGCCTTGCTGGGGTGCAGGGTCGACGTGGTGAGCGAACGCGGGTTGCGCGCAAGGATTCGAGACCGGATCCTCCAGGAGGCAGCCCCGGTATGAGAGATGACCGCGAGCGGCTTGCGGACATCCTGGAGGCGATCGAGAAGATCGAGAAGTACGCGGCCCGCGGCCGGGAGGCCTTCAGTCGCGATGAACTTCTACAGGTCTGGATGGTCCATCATTTTCAGGTGATCGGCGAAGCAGCCGGAAATGTTTCTTTCGACCTGCGCCGGCGGCACACGGACGTCCCGTGGGTGGACATCGTCGCCATGCGGAACGTCCTGGTCCACCAGTATTTCGGCATCGATCTGAATCAGATCTGGGATACGGTGACCATCGACCTGCCGAAACTCAAGCGCGCGATCCAGTCGATTCTGGCCGAGTTACAGGACACATCCTGACCGCACCGCCGATCGGGGATCCCTGCCCTTCGAAACACCTGTCGGCTGCGGCCGGCTTTGTGCAGGTCCTCAGTTGCACTCCGGCTCGAGGGGTCCGGCGAGGTCCTTGAGGAAGAACAGCCGGCCCGGGAGCGTCGGCATGAAGCTGCTGGTGACCCACGGGTCGGGACCGTAGCGGAGCGTGCACCAGAGCGACAGACCCTGCCACATCATGCCGCGGTTCAGCACGCCGTCGCAGCCGCCGATGATGCGGTCGGCCTTGAGAAACAGGCCAGGCCCGACGGTGTTGGCGTAGCAGGACACCAACGTCGTGCGGCTCTTGAACGAGGTGATGGCGTTCTGCTCGATCGTCAGCGGGTGCAGCCGGGCGCCGATCCGATGCGTCTGGGCCTTCCACTCGTCGACGCTGTCGAACTCAGCCGCGAAGTGCGGCTCCCAGAAGGCGATGTGCATGGCCCGGCCGATGCCGAACACGACGGTGAGCCGGCCGCCCTGCTTGTGCAGCTTGGCGATCTGCTCGGCGTAGCGGGGCAGGGCGTCCTTGGTGGCGAAGTGCCGCTGATTCGGCGCGGGCGCGGCCTTGCCCAGCGGGCCATAGAAGGCCTGCGTCATCGCGTCCTCGAAACTGCCCGGTTCGGAGCCCGGCTGCGTGTTACCATCCGCATCGGACCACTCGTCCATGTTGAACCCGTGGACGTGCGTGCAGGAGACGTTCCACTCCTGGAGGAAATAGACCGCCCACTTGTACATGCCCATCGGGCCGACGGGCAGGATCATGATGCAGGGCCTGCCGTCGTTGGCGGTGTCGCGGATCTCGCTGGCGATGTCGTGGCCCATCTTGACGTCGAACTCCTCGAGCGACTCGCAGGGCACGGGCTCGAAGCGGGGGCTCCACCAGGGCTGGCGGTCGCAGATCGTCTCGGGCGGCTGGGACGCGCATTCGTCCATCTTGGCCAAGTCCCAGCCCGCCGGAAAAAAGCCGTCCAGCATCGAGCCCTTCAACGTGGTCAGCAATGTGATGGCCATGGATGTGTCCTCCCGTCTCAAATCGAGCGTTGGAATGCGTCTAGTGCAAGCACGTAGCGCAGCGGCGGCGCGCCTTGCGATCGCCCCACGGCCCAGCACCCCCTCGTAACCTAAGCTGCCCGCAACAAAGACTGAATGGTACGTCCTTCGGAGGTCTTCCGGGGGTGGCCCATGGCTTTAGCCGTGGGGGACGCGAATCCCCGTTCGAATTCGTGTCCCCCACCTCTGAAGAGGTGGGCCACCCAACCTTCGCCATCCGTTCAAACATCTCTCCAAGCAGCCTAGTGTACCTTGACCGTGCCGCCCGGGTTCAATCACTTGCTGCCGTACAGTTCGGCGGTCGTCTTGTTGAACCACGCCACGCACTTGGCCAGTTCGGGCATGTTGCTCGTCCAGTTGTGTTCGTACTCGATGGAGAACACGCCCGTGTAGCCTTGCTTCTTGAGTTCCTCAAGGAGGCCCCGCACATTGCCCTTGCCCGTGCCCCACGGTACGTCATGCTCGCCGGGGCGGCCCATCTTGTTGAGGTCTTTAAAGTGGGAGCTCACGATCCGGCCCCGCAGCTTCTTCACCGCCTCGAGCGGGTCGACGTCCGAGCGCATCCAGTGGCCTGTGTCGGCGCAGGAGCCGATTCGTTTACTGCATCCGGCCACTGCCTTGAGCACGTAGTCGGGGTCCCACCACTTGTAGGCCTTGTGCTTGGGGCGTTTGGGGTGGTTGTGGATCCCCACGTTGATGCCGTACTCCTGGGCCAGCTTGTCGATGGCAGGCAGCGCATTGATGGGGGGCTCGGAGTTGATCGTCTCGATGCCCATATCCTTGGCGAACTCGAAGACCTTGCGGTTGTTGGCCTCATTCCTGCTCAGACCCACCACGCCGTAGCAGACGGCCTTCATGCCCAGCTCGGCCAACCTCTTCTTGACGATCTGGCGATACTTGAGGGGCGCATTATGGTCGAACGCAACGCTCTTGTTTTCCGGGCTGAGCCGTTGCCCCGGATACAGCTCGATGTACTTGATGCCGAGTTCCTTGCACTTGTCCAGGGCCTCGAACAACGTGTATCGGTTGAAGGTATAGACCTGCATGGCCAGGCGCCCGGGTTTTGCGTCGGCGCATGTCTCCTCGGCCACAACCGATTGCCACGCGGTGAGTGTGGCCAACGTCGTCAGCGTCAAGATCGAAAGCCGATTGGTTCGAAGCATGGTCCGTTCCTCCTTCAATTGCCAGGTCGTACCCATTTGCACGGACGGGCGTAGTGGCCGCCCGGCTCGCTATGATCAAGGCGCAAAGTAAGGGCCCGGGGCGTCGGCGTCAAGCCGTCGCGCCCGTCGCGTCAGTGGGGGCACACGCAACGCTACGCGTCCCCATACAGCTCGGCCGTGACTTGGTTGAAGAACGCGACGCACTCGGCGATGTCGGGGACCGAGTTGTCCCAGTTGTACTCGTACTCGACCGATATCACGCCGGCGAAGCCTTGCCGATGGAGCTCGGCGAGGATGGCCCGGGCGTCGCACACGCCGGTCCCCCAGATCACGTCATGGGCCTTGAGGTCGCGCTCCGCGATGTCCTTGAGATGGACGGTCTTGATATGACCCTCGAGCTTGGCCAGGGCCTCGACCGGGTCCAGGCCGGACCGCATGTGGTGGCCGGTGTCGGGGCAGGCGCCGATCCGCGGGTCGTGGCCGGCGATGGCCTCAAGGACCACGTCCGGGCTCCAATAGCGGCTCGGTGGGGGGTGGTTGTGGATGGCCACGCTGACATCGAACTCGGCCGTCAGGTCGTCCAGTAGCTCGAATCCGCCTGGCTCGACCTCGCAGACGAGCGTTTCGATGCCCATGTCCTTGGCGAACTCGAACGCCCGGCGGTCGGCGGCAGCGTCTTGGCCAAAGTGGCCGGCGAAGAAGCTGACCAGGACCTGGTCGTTCTCGGCGAGCTTCGATCGGAGCCCGTCGCGGTGGTCGGGCGGGAGGTCCGCCGAGATCTTGACGTCCGGATGGTGGGGGTCCAGCACCTGGCCCGGGTAGAGCTCGATGAACCTGATGCCGAGCTGCTTGCACTTGTCGAGCGATTCGAAGGCCGTGAAGCGGTTGAACGTGTAGGTCTGCAAGCCCAGCCGCCAGCGGTGTCGAGAACCTGGCATATTGCGCAACTCCTGCCATCGTCTGCGGGGCAGGGGGTCCTTGCCGTCTGCCCCGGGAATGCGAGGCAAGCTAAGGGGCACCTGGCTTGACGTCAAGATGTCGGGGGGTTCAGGAGTCGGACAACGTGATCGGCCCATGTGACGTTGTGGCCGCGGAGGCTGATCAGTAGAATGGCGCGTCCTTGCGATACGAGCGGTGCGCTGCTGGGAGGATGTCTCGGATGGCGTCGGATGAAGCAAAGATGGACAAGTTGGTGGCCCTGTGCAAGCGGCGGGGATTCATATTCCCGTCGAGCGAGATTTACGGGGGCATCAACGGGTTCTGGGACTATGGCCCGCTGGGCGTCGAGCTGAAGCGGAACGTCAAGGACGCGTGGTGGCACGACATGGTGATCTGCCCGCCGGACGGACCGGACGGGCAACAAATCACCATCGTCGGCATCGACTGCTCGCTGATCATGAACCCCAAGGTCTGGCAGACGAGCGGGCACCTGAGCGAAGGGTTCGCCGACCCGATGGTGGACTGCAAGTCATGCAAGGGCCGGTTCCGCGCGGACAAGCTCTGGCTGGTCGGATTCGTGACCGAAGAGAAACCCCAAACGCCCGCGATGGTGGTCGGTGTCGAGACGGAGACGGCACACGAGGCCGGCGACGCCGTGCAGTTGTCCAAAACCCAGGCCAAGAAGCTGCCCAGGGGGGCTCGGAAGGTGGCTGTGGCCCTGGAACGGGGGCGAGCCAGCGGTTGGCCGCCCGTGTGTCCGGCCTGCGGCAAGGCCGAGCTGACCGACGCCCGGGCGTTCAACCTGATGTTCAAGACGTACGTGGGCGCGCTGGAGGCGTCGTCGAGCGTGGCCTACCTCCGACCCGAGACCGCCCAGGGAATGTTCGTGAACTTCAAAAACATCGTCGACACCCAGCGGGTCCGCGTGCCGTTCGGCATCGCCCAGATCGGCAAGGCGTTCCGGAATGAGATCAATCCGCGGAACTTCACGTTCCGGTCGCGCGAGTTCGAGCAGATGGAGATGGAGTTCTTCTGCCGTGCCGACACCGCGCCCCGGTGGTACGAGTTCTGGTGCGACGCGCGGTTGAGGTGGTACCAGGACCTGTGGATCAAGAGCGATAACCTTCGGACGCGCGAGCAGGACGCCGACGAGCGGGCGCACTACAGCGTCGCGACGACCGACATCGAGTACCTCTATCCGTTCAGCGACGAACCGCAGGAACTCGAGGGCGTCGCGCACCGAAACGTCGACGCGAACCACGACGTCGGCGCGCACCAAAAGGCCAGCGGCAAGGACCTGACCTACTACGACGACGAGACCAAGGAGCGCTACCACCCGCACGTGATCGAGCCAGCCGCCGGTGTCGATCGGTTCGCGCTGGTCGCACTGTGCGAGGCCTATCACGAGCAGGAGATCGTCGGGGCCAAAGGCAAACCCGAGAGCCGGGTCTTCATGCGCCTTCACCCGCGATTGGCGCCGATCAAGGCGGCCGTGTTCCCCCTGGTCAAGCGCGACGGCATGCCCGACACCGCCCGGGCGATCTACCAGGATATCCGCAAGCATCTTCCCGCGTTCTACGACGAGAAGGGCGCCATCGGCCGGCGCTACGCCCGCCAGGACGAGGCCGGCACGCCGTTCTGCTTCACCGTGGACGGCCAGACGGCTGAGGACGGTACGGTCACGGTCCGGTGGCGCGACACGCTCGAGCAGGAGCG
>Ga0180431_10010507_pt1 | contig 10277 bp, 3 predicted proteins | sample SS_ome_11_FD_132459 | JGI IMG/M metagenome (GOLD analysis project Ga0180431, IMG submission 132459) | Hypersaline lake sediment archaeal communities from the Salton Sea, California, USA - SS_1_MS_1 metaG | ecosystem: Environmental > Aquatic > Non-marine Saline and Alkaline > Hypersaline >... | reverse complement strand
TTTCAGCCCGCCGTATGCCCGGGCTGCACGCGTGCCACGCGACGGCGTGCCTCTCATGATACGTTGCGTCCGATCGCTCTGCAAACCGCCGCGACGTGTGCCGCGTTTCGCGCTGGGGGCGTGGCCTCCAGTGACGCGGACGGGGGCCGGCGCCGTCGACGGCACGCCCGACGGGCCCGGCCCCGTGCGCGGGCGGCCGGGCCTCGGGCCGATCCTGTTCGCGTTCGGCGGAACTGGGTATACTGATTGGACGCGCGACCGCCGTGGTGCGCGCATGGGCGACGGCGGGCGACCGCGATGCGGACGGCTCTGCTGCCACGCGCCGCGAAGACGATCGACGTGGTGACGGATCTCGGTGGCGTCGATCACGTGGCCGTCGGGTTCAAGAGGGCCGAAGAGATCGACCAGGTCGCGGCCGCCTCGGCGCAGGACCATTGGACGACAGGGATAGGGCAACCGGAGTGGAACCGCGTCAAGAATCGCTGCCGAGGCGAAGGGGGCGGGTCGGCGTCGACACCGGACTGTTCTTCCTGCTCTTCTATCTGTACGTCTGGCGGGTCATCGATCCCCGCCTGATTCACCATACCCTCGGCGTTCTCACGCCCTATCATTCGTTCTCCTTCTCCACGGGGTGGCCGTTCTTCCTCGAGCACCTGGCCCGGCCGGGAGGCTTGGCGGGGTACGCCGTGCGACTGCTCTCGCAGCTTTACGGCGTCGGCTGGGCGGGCGCGCTGGTGGTCACCGTCGCCGCCCTGTCGATGTTCCTCGGCACCGACGCGCTGACCCGTCCCGCCGGCCGGCCGCGCGGCATGGTGGTGCGCTACGTGCCGGCGGTCCTCCTGCTCGTCCTGCACGGCGGCTACGTGTTTCCGCTGAACACGATGTTGTCGGTTCTGGGATCTCTTGCGTGCTTCCTGCTCTATCGGCGACTCGCGCCGCCGGGCACCATGAAGCGGCTGGTGCTCGTGCCGGTCGCATGCGTCGGGCTCTACTACGTCCTGGGCGCCGGCAGCCTGCTCTTCCCGGTGCTGGTGGCCGCGGACGAGCTTCTCGTCCGGCGCCGGGCGGTCGTCGGCCTGGCGGCCGGGCTGTGCGGCCTGGGCGTGGCCTGGATTGCGGGCGAAACGCTCTACGCGCTCGGCGTCGATGAGGACTACGGCGGCTTCCTGCTCTTCGGCTCGGGCGTTTGGTGCCGATTCGGCTGGGCGGTTGCGCTCTCGGCGTTCTTCCCGGTCGTGCTGGCCGGCGCCGCCGCGTGGCACGGCCTGCGCGCTCGCGGGGCGTCGCGCGCCGCCGACCGCCCGTCGCCCGAGGCCGGCTCCCCGGGCGTCGCGGCCGGTTTCCGCGTGCGGTGCCGCCCCGGGTTGTGGCGGGGCGTCCAGATGGCCGTCGTCTTCCTGGGCGCCGGCGCCGCCGCGTGGTATTCGCTCCACACCACCGCGCGAACCGCCCTTCAGATCGACTATCATTCGCTTCACGAGCAGTGGACGGAGGTCCTCCGGGCAGCCGATCGAATGCCCTACGGGACACGTACCGTGCGGAGCAACCGGAACGTCGTGCTGGCCCTCTACCACACCGGGCGGCTGGGCGACGAGCTGTTCCGCTATCCGCAGAACCCGGGCGTCGATCTGTTCGCCACGCCGGCGGCCGACTGGGACGCGGGGTCCTACTTCCAGGAAAGCCGGCTCCTGTTCGAGCTGGGGCACGTGAATCTGGCGGAAAAGTGGGCCTACGAGGCCCTGGAGACCTCGGGCCCGCTGCCCGAGCTTCTCGAGCACCTGGCGACGATCAACGTCGTCAAGGACCGGCCGGAGACGGCGAGAATCCTGCTCAGCGCCCTCGCCAAGACCCCCCTGCATCGGGGCGCCGCCCGGCAAATGCTCCGCCGGCTCGACGAGGACCCCCGCCTGGCCGACGATCCGCGGATATCGCGCGTACGCCGCTGCATGCTCACGCGAGACGCGTTCATCTCGCCCGATACGCCCGTCGAGGACATCTTCCTCACACTCCTGGAAAGAAACCCTCGCAATCGGATGGCGTTCGAGGTGCTGATGGCCTTCTATCTGTGCAACAACCGTCTCGACCAGGCCGTTGCGAATCTCCGGCGTCTCGAGGCGCTGAAATACCCGGAGATCCCCCGCCACTATCAGGAGGCGATCGTGATCCACTCCCGCGACGCCGGACGGCAGCTCACGTTTGCCGGGTATCGGCTGGACCCCGGGGTCGTTCAGCGCGGCCGGCAGTTCGCCCGGATGATGGCGACTTCGACGAGCCCGGAACAACTCGGCGCCAGGGCCCTGGCGGCCGGTTTCGGGGACACCTATTTCTTCTACTGCGTGTTTACCGTATCGGGTTTGTGACCGAATGAAGGGGAAACTCCGACTTCTGATCGCGGTCGTGCTGGCCGTTTCCGTCGCGGTCGGCGTGTGGGTGGCGCTGCGGCGCGAGCGGCCGGAAGTGGATCGCGCCGCGCCCGTCGCTCGGCCTCCTCGGATCCGGCCCGACTATTCCGGCTCGGTCATTCCGCCGAACGTCGCCCCCCTGAACTTCGCCGTGTGCGAGCCGGGCACGCGGTTCTTCGTCAGTCTCTGCGCCGAGGCGGGCGACGCGATCGAAATCCTCAGCCGCTCGCCGAAGATCGCCATCCCCCCGCGACGCTGGCGGGCCCTCGTCGAAGCCAACCGCGGAAAGGACCTGCGGCTGAACGTTTCGGCCGAGGTGGACGGGCGCTGGCAACGGTTCGAGACGATCGTCAATCGGATCGCGCGGGAAGAGATCGACGGATACCTGGTCTATCGTCTGATCGGGCCGGTTCATACCATGGGGCGAAATATCGGAATCTACCAGCGCGACCTGACGACCTACGACGAATCGGCCGTGCTCGACGGAATGTCGCTGGACCATGCCTGCGTCAACTGCCACAGCTTCGCCAACCACGACCCCCAACGCATGTTCGTGGGCGTCCGAAGCGGCGAGATCGGCGCCGTCACCCTGCACGTCGACGGCGCCGAGGTGAAGAAGATCGAGGAACGGTTCGGCTACACCGCGTGGCATCCCAGCGGGCAGGTCGCCGCCTATTCGGTCAACATGGCCGATCAGTTCTTCCACGCCGCCGGCGCCGAAGTCCGCGACGTCGTCGACCTCGACGCGGCGCTGGCCTACTACGACGTCGAGGCCCGCAACGTGAAGATGATCCCCCGCGCCTCGGACAGAAAGCGCCTGGAGACCTATCCGACGTGGTCGCCGGACGGGGAGTACCTTTACTACTGTAGCGCGCCGCTTTTGTGGACGGACCGCAACGTCGTCCCCCCCGCACGCTACGCCGAGGTGAAGTACGATCTGATGCGCATCCCGTACGACGTCGACGCGGACGCCTGGGGCGAGCCGGAGATGGTGCTCTCGGCCGAGGAGACGGGCCTCAGCATCCTGATGCCGCGGATCTCGCCGGACGGCCGGTTCCTCGTGTTCTGCATGTGCCGCTACGGGTGCTTCCCGGTGTACCAGCCCAACAGCGACCTGTACCTGATGGACCTGGCCACGGCCGAGCACGCGAAGCTGCCGATCAACAGCGAGTTTTCCGAGTCGTGGCACTCGTGGTCGAGCAACTCGCGATGGCTCGCCTTCAGCAGCAGGCGGCGTGGAGGGACGTTCACCCGGTGCTACCTCAGCTTCGTCGACGAGACCGGCAAGGCGCACAAGCCGTTCCTTCTCCCGCAGCGCGATCCGGAGTTCTACGACGCGTTCCTCAAGACGGTCAGCGTTCCCGAGCTGATCAGCGGCCCCGTGCCGGTCCGTGGTCGACGCCTGGCGCGCGCGGCCCGGCGGGAGCGCGCCATCACCGTCGACGCCGTCACCCGCCCCACGCAGCCGGGCGACTTCGGGCCCTGGCAACAGGCGGAGCCGTACCAGACGGTTCCGGCCCGTTGAGCCGGGGGGATCGCTCGTGGGTGCGGGGGGGAAGACGGAGGGCGCGTGCTGAGCCAAATGGCTCCGCGCAGCCCCCTGACCGGAGCTATGCGTCGAGCATCACTTCGCGCGGTGGCGTCCAACCAACCCCGCGGCATTCGGCCGAGCAGAGGTTCTCACCCGGGCGGCGTCCGTGAGGGCCGTGCGGCGTTCTATGCAATTCGGCGCGACGCCGAGCTCTTCGGCAGCGATTCGCTGGATCGTCGGCCAAATGCGGGCGGAGCGCTCGTCACGCAGCGTTCTCTCGAACTCCCGCCTCTTCTCGCTGGGGGTCGTCTTCACGAGGTCGCGCACGCGCGAGATCCCTTCCGGGAGTGAACCCGATTGAGTGAAGCGTTTCGCGATGAGAACCGCAACGACGAGCAGTGCGCCGAGACCGAACAGCAGGCCAAACACGAAAGGTATGCTTAGCAGCAAGGCGCGGGTTCCTCGCGGTTGCGCGTCCAGCTTCGACCACAGGAGTATCCAGCCGGCCACGTACGGCGCGCCGAGGATGATCCAGAGCCATGACGACCACCAGGCCGGCGCCAACTCTGGAAGCTGCCAGCCCAGATGTCTCGACAGTCGCTCCCACAGCTCCACTCGGTCCTTTTTGGGTAAGATGCGCGACAACTGGGAGTCAAGGGCGGGCTCGTCTTGGGACGGCAGGACCGCCTCGATCACCCGCTTGACATGGCTCCCTACCAGCTCGTCGACTTCAAGCTCACTCGGCGCCCACTGGATCGGTACGGCGTCCTCTTCCCGTGCGTGCAGCTTCCGCCGCACCCAGTCGGCCAATTCACCCGCGTCGATGGGCCGAGCGTAGAGGTCTTCGGCCTCAGGATCGTGATCGAGGCCAAACGTTTCGGCCACCCGCCGCACGATAGCGATGTGTGTGTAGTCCGGCTGACCCATCGTCCGTAGCCGCATGTCGGGGCATCGCCCAAACGGGCGTGGGACCTTCGCCGAAGGTCCATTCTACGCCAAAGTGCGTGATCTCGGGGAGACAGTCGCCACGCGGAAGCGGCGAGGTTTGTCCGATCGGGCTCGCCGGACGGGCTTCGTCCTTCCCGCCTCACTTGCGCCGGCCGCCTTCGATCCGTCGCTCCAGCTCGCGGGTTTCCTGCTCCACGCTCCCGAACCGCGGCGGCCAGGTTCGGGCCTTGAGCTTCTCGACGGTTTGGGCCGCTTCGTCCCAGCGGTGCTCGTGGATTTGGGCGGCGGCCAGCTTCACCAGGCCGGTCGGCTCCAGCGCGCGGATTTCGGCCACGCGCTGCCAGTGGAGGATGGCGTCGGGCCAGCGGTCCTGCTCCTGGCGGACCTCGGCCAGAAGCGTGTGGCTTTCCGCCTCATTGGGCAGGACCTCGACGATCGACGTGTACGCCCGCTCCGCTTCGCCCGGCTCGTCGAGGGCGTCGAGTCGCTGGCCGAGGTCGCGATAGCGGTCGACGTCGCGGCGCGCGAGCTGGAGCGATTCGATGATCTGCCGGACCGCCCCCCGCTGGTCGTCCTTTCGGTCGTAGCAGGCGACCAGGGCCTCGTGCGTCTCGGCGTCGTTCGGCTGCAATGCGCAGGCGAGCCGGAGTTGGGCGATCGCCTTGTCGGGCTCGCCTTTCTCCAGGTAGATTTGGCCGATGGCCTTGCGCACGATGGGCTTGTCCTGGCCGGTGCGGTCACTCTCCTTGTCCAATTCGACGACGTACGCGTCCAGGTCCGGGGCCTGGCGGATCACCTGCTTGAGGGCCTCGACGGCGCCCTTGCGCTGCTGGTGGCTCGGCCCCCAACAGACGATCGCCCCGCCCGCCGCGTCGACGGCCTCGGCCGTCCGGCCCAGCCCGGCGTGGGCCTGCGCGAGGTAGCCGTAGTAGCGGGAGAGGTTCTCGTTTCCGATACCGCGGCGCGGGTCGGCGCGTTGCACCCGCGGGATCAGCTCGTCGTAGTAGGCCACCGATCGCTCGTAGAGCTCGTTTTCCAGGCAGCTATGGGCGATGGCGGCCAGGGCGTCTTCCGTCCAGCGGTCTTCCTGGTAAAAATGGGCGTCGGTCTCCTTCAGAAGCGCGAGCAGCTCCTCCCGCCGGCCCGTGCGGAAGTAGGCGTGCATCAGGCGGACGCGGTACTGCATTGTATCGGGCCGGCGCGCGACCAGCGGGCGGAGCACGGCGATCGACTCGCCGTAACGCTCACGCTCGTGCAGCAGCTCGACCAACGTCGACTGCCCGCGCTCGTCCAGGACGCCCCGCCCGTCGGCGGAGAAGAGGATCTCGATCGCCCTGTCGTAGCGGCCCAGCCCGTGGTACAGGTACTCGGCGACGTACTGCGCGGTCGCCCCCGACTGGCTGCGCTCGGCGAGGACCCGTTCAGCGGTGCGGGCGAAGGCGTCGGTCTTCGCCTTCCAGAAGTGCTCGTTGCCGGCATGGTAGATGGTGCGATTGCGCGAATGCCGATAGACGAGGTCGCGGCGCAGCTCGGCGCAGACGAGCCGCAGCAGCCGATCCTCCAGGTCGCCCAGCTCTTTCGCCTCGTGGCGCCACCGGGCCAATTGCCAGGCGTGCCGGCTCCATCCGTCCCGGTTCCGGTAGCGGAGCCAGGCCGGCTCGTCCTCGATCCGCTCGACCAGGAACCCCAGGGCCGCGCGGACTCCGGCCAGCGAGTACATCGTGTTGGCGACCATGCTGACGCACGACTCGTACTGGTCAGTCTGCCGCTCGAGCGCTTCGGGCAACCGCTTGGCAGCGAACGCCTTGAGGTCGTCGACCACGCCGGGCAACTGCCGGTCCTTGGCGAATTGATAGAGATCGCACAACCGCACGACCAGAACGTGGCGATGGTTGTGATCGTCGGTGTCCAGCGCGTCGCAGAGCCTCCGCTCCACCGCCTGGTACAGTTCCGCTCCGCTTCCCAACGACACGTGCCCGTCGCGGTTGACTGCGTCCGCGTAGAGCTGGTAGAGCCGCTCGGTGAGCCAGAGCTGCTGCGGGCGGTTGACCGGACGTTCGAGCTGCGCGAGCAGGACTTTTTCGCCCCGGGCGTGGTGCCCTTGCTGCTCGAGGTAAGAGATGAAGGTGGAGAACGGCTCTCGGGCTTCGACGGGCAACTTCCCGCCGGACGCGTCCTCGAACTCGCTTAGGGCCGATTCCAGCCGGTCGATGGCCTCGTCGCGACGCGCGTAGCTCCACAGGGCCTGGCCGAGGTGATGCGCAATGTGCAGCCGGTCGAGCGAGCCGTCGGCCTCGCGCCGATGTAGGGCTTCGAGCTCGCGGATTTGCTCGTCGGCCAGCTCGGGCTGCGAGATTCGTCCCAGCCCGCCAAGCAGATCGGCCATCAGGCGCGGCTCGCCCTCGGCCCACTCCCGTTGGAAGGCGCGCCGAAGCAAGGCCAGCGCCCTGTCGACGTGCGGCCCGGGCTGGTTCAACACTTCGGCCGCCGGGCGCTCGACCAGTGCCTCCAACAGGTCCAGGGCTCGCTGGTCGACGGCGGTCGTCGCCTGCTTGCGAGCCTCGGCGATCGCTTCCACCAGCGAGTCGGCCGTGGCTTCGTCGCGGATCTCGGAGAGCACGGGCTCCATTCTCTTCAGAAACGGGTAGACCTTCGCCGCCGAGTGGCCCACGACCGCGTCGGCCAGGCAGGCGAGCAAGCGGAAATCGCGGGTCGCCTGGTAGAACTGCTGAAGCTGCCTCAAGTGGTCTTCCGGACGCCCCGACTTGGCGAACAGGGCGGCAAACGCCCGGAGCACGTCGGGGTTGAAGTCGTCGGGCATCTGCCCCTCGCTCTGTTGCCACGGGCGGAGCTGCGTCGTGATCCAGTTCCTAAGCCGCCATTCCTCGTTGACCTTGAAGGCTTCGACCAGCGCCCGCTCGTGCTGCTGGCCGCGACCCGCGACCATGTACCACCCGGCCAGGGCGCGATAGTCGTCGGGACGCAGCTCGTCGGCCGCGCGGATCGCCTCGAAGCGCGTGATCGCTTCGGCGATCTGTCCCTGCTCCGCCAGGAGGTACGCCAGCGAGCGGCGCCAGTGGTTGTCCGGATCGTCGACGCCCGTCCACGAGCGGAGCGCTTTCTCCAACTCCTTCGGCCGGTCGAGGGCGACGAGCAGTTGATACTCGAGCGCCTTCCAACGTAGGCTCACCGGGTCGGCGGCGATCCCGCGGTCGAGAAACGCGAGCACGCGGTCGACCAGCGCCGGCCTGGCGCTGCGTCGGGCGGCCAGGTTCACGAGCGTCACCAGCAAACGGTCTTCGAGGATTTCTTGCAGACGAAGCTCCAGCTCGCGGTCGGGATCGGCTTCCCCCGGCCCGGACGGCTCGGGGCCGAGCATCTCCCAGCACTCCTCGGCGACCGCGTCGAGGTCGCGGCCGACGAGCGTCTCCAGGTACAAACGCTCGACGCCGATCCAGTCGGCCAGCGGCTTCTCCCGGTGGGCCATCTCGCGACGGAGCCGGTCGGCAAACCCAGCCCGGGCCAGGCGCACGGCCTCGACCTTCGCGTCGCGCAGCTCGATCCGCGTGAGCCGTTCTTGATGTTCGACCTTCTTCATCCGGGCGTCGAAGCGTGCCTTCACCATCGCGTCGGTGAGACGATGGAGCGTCCCCACGGCGACGATCGCCCTTTCGGCCGACTCGTCCGCATCAGATAGCTCCTCCAGCAGCCCGAACGCTTCGTCTTCCCGCTCGGCCGACCAGGGCTCCCCGATCAGTGCGTTGAACAGTCGCCGGGCGTAGCCGGCGCGGTACGGCTCGTCCCCCTCGTGCCACTGGCGACGGAGGAATGCGAGGTGCTCCTCCCTCGTCGCGTGAGTTGAAAGCACGCGCGAGAGCGGCTGGGCGAGCTGGTGCTTCACCTCGGGCCGCTTCTCGGCCGACCATCGCCGCTCGAGTCCGGCGGCGATCTTCTTCCACGCCTGCGGCTCGATCTCGGGGTCGTTCGGCACGATCCACTCGACGAGCTGGTTGATCTGGACCGGCGCGAGCGTGTCGATCTCGGCCCGCAGCACACGAGCGATCTTCCCGCGCACGCGCCGGCACGCGTCGGTCCGCTGGAAACGGTGGTCGCCCATGATCCGGCCGGCCGTGCCGATCTGGGATTCGTGCCGGGCGAAGAAGAGCACGGCCTCGGCCAGCGGCTCGAGCCACCGCTGGTCGATCCAGTCGGCCCAGAGGTTGTACCCGTGGCCCAAGGCTTGGGAGACGGCCGCATCGAGCCGGGCGCCCGCCGCCGGGGCAAGCGGGTCCGGCGATTGGCCCTCCTCCAGCCACTTGGCCATGAGTGCGTTCGCCTCCTCCTCGCGATCGGCCAGGACCAGGGCGCTGAGGTATTGCTGGTACGGCGTCACGGTCTCCGGATTCTCGCCCGTCCACGCGGCCAGGAAGTCGACCAGTTCCGCGTAGCGGCCTTGCGATCGCAGCGCGTTGGACCACGCGTCGCGGAGCGACTGCTCCTCGTGCTCGTACCACGCGAAATCCCGGCTCAGTGCTTGGTCGATCCACGCCTTGGCGGCCTCGTATTCGCCCATGTTGACCAGGGCCCGAGCGTACTGGGCCTGCACGTCCGCGTCGTTGGGGTACGCCTCGGCCAGCTTTTGGCGTATGCGGAGCGCCTCGTCCCGTCGTTCCATCTGCCAGAGCAGGTCGGCCCGGCGCTGGTTCCACCGCTTCAGGGCGTGCAGGTGCGGCTCGGCGCGTTGGTACACCGGCTCGAGGCTCTCGACCAACGGCAGCATTTCGATCGGCGGCAAGAAGCTCCCGGCCTGGTTGGCGAGATAGTCGGCCAGGAATACCTGGTCGGAACTGACACGGTCAGCCGCTTGCGGCTTCGCCAACCTTGCCGCCTCGTCAACGATCCGCTGCTTCAGCTCCTCGCGGCGCCGACTCGCGTCGAGGATCGCACCACGGACCCAACGCATCCCCGGCTTGTCGGCCGCCGCCTGCTCCGCCGCTCCCAGGTGCTCCATCACACGGCCCCACTGCTGGGTGCGCGAGAAGTGGAGCACGAGTGCCAGGTGGTCGTCGAACCCCGCCTTGCCGGCCGTCAGGGCCCGCTTGGCGTCGACGACCTTCGTGAGCGGTTCGCGGAGGAACTGGACGTGCTCGCGCCCGGCCAACTCTTGCTGCACCCGACGGGCGAGCGCATCCGCTGCGAGCGGCTTGAGCTCCTGCGTGACGAGCGTCGTCCTGCGGCCTTTCTTATCGAACGTCTCGATCCGGCCGGCCCACCAGGCGCCGGCCACCTCGACGAAATCCTCGAACCGGGTGGCGGCGGTGACCTTGCCGCGGCGGCGATTCTCGATCGAAAGGACCACGTGCCGGGCCGTGTCGACCAACACGTGGACCCGGTGG
>Ga0180431_10010505_pt1 | contig 10280 bp, 12 predicted proteins | sample SS_ome_11_FD_132459 | JGI IMG/M metagenome (GOLD analysis project Ga0180431, IMG submission 132459) | Hypersaline lake sediment archaeal communities from the Salton Sea, California, USA - SS_1_MS_1 metaG | ecosystem: Environmental > Aquatic > Non-marine Saline and Alkaline > Hypersaline >... | reverse complement strand
ATCAAGCAGCTACGCGAAGCCGGGATCGCCGTCGGCCCGCAACCGAAACCCCAACCCCCCGGCGCCCGATAGGAGTCGACCCCATGTCGAAACCGTTTGAGCTATGCCCCGCCCGACTCGAACTGGTCGCCGCGCCCGACGCCCTGGAAATCCAGGCCGCCGAAGGCGAGGGCAAGCCGCCGACGTTTGCCGGCGTGGTCTACACCGGCGGCCCGATGCAGTTAAACGGATTCTATCGGCCCGTGATCGTCGACCTCGCCGGCATGAAGGCCGGCCAGGAAAACCCCGTATACAAGCAACACGACCCGAACCAGATCGTCGGCCACACGACGGCCGTCCCGATCACGCCGCAACGGATCACCGTCGAAGGCGTGGTCTCAGGCACCGGCGCCGCCGCGCAGGAGGTCGTCGCGAACGCCCGCAATAAATTCCCCTGGAAATTATCGCTGGGCGCGTCGGTCGACCGGCTCGTCCGCGTCGACGACGGCGAGTCGGTCCAAGTAAACGGCCGAACATTCCGCGGGCCCGTTCTGATCGCCCGCAAGACCACGCTCGGCGAGGTCTCGTTCGTCCCGCGCGGGGCGGACGCGAAAACGAAAGTAAAGGTCGCGGCGACGATCGCGGCCGAACCCCTTTTTCTGAAAGGAAATGCCCCCATGACCTTTGAACAATGGCTTAAAGCAAAAGGTTTCGACTCCAACCTCTTGACAGAAAGCGGCCTGGCCACGCTGCGCGCGTCCTACGACGACGAGCAGCGCGCCGACGCCGGCGCCAAGCCCGCCGACGATGCAACCGGCGCCAAGCCGATCCAGGCCGCCGCCGTCGAGACCGCCGACGAAATCAAGGCCGCCGCCGCGACCGGGCTTGACGAATTCCGCAAGGAAGCCGCCGCCGAGACCCGACGGATCGGCGCGATCCAGGCCGCCGCCAAGGACTTCCCCGAAATCTGCGCCGAGGCGATCGAGGCCGGATGGTCGAAAGAGCAGACCGAACGCGAGGTCACTCGCGAACGAGAGTTGCAGGACCTGCGCGCGAGCCGCGCGTCGATCGGTCCCGCGATCCACATCGAGGGCGCCGGCGACGGCGCGTCGGCCCTGGTTCTCGAATGCGCCGCGCGCATGAACACGTCCGAAGATCGCGAGCTGGTTGAAAAGGATTACGACGAGAAAATCCTCGCCGCCGCGCACAAGCATTTTCGCCGCCTGGGCTTCAAGGACCTCATTCGCGCCTGTTGCGACATGGAACACGTCGCCGCGCCGCGCCCGGGCGCGACCGAGACCGACTATATCCGCGCCGCCTTCTCGACAACCAGCTTGTCGGGGATTCTGGGCGACTCCGCGAACAAGTCGATGCTGGCCGCCTACCGCGCCGTTCCGTCGACCGCGAAGAAGATCGCGCGGAAACTCTCGGCGAACGACTTCAAGACGCACACCGGCTACCGCTTGACCGGCGACCCGAAACTGTTAGAGGTCGACGGAAAAGGCGAACTCAAGTATGGCAACCTCGACGAGGAATCTTTCACCTATTCGGTCGCCACCTACGGGAAGATTTTCGGGATCACCCGGGAGATGATCGTCAACGACGATTTGAACGCCTTCTCGGAAATCCCGCGACTTCTGGGCAAGGGCGCCGCGCTCACCCTCGAAGACCTCTTTTGGACCCTGGTCCTCGCGAACACGGGGTCCTTCTTCGCGTCGGGCAACAATAACACCTTGACGAACTCCCTCAGTTCCGCCGGCCTGGCCGCCGCGGTCGCCCTGTTCCGCAACCAGACCGACGCCGACGGCCACCCGGTTTTGCTCACCCCGACGACCCTGGTCGTACCGCCCGCGCTCGAAGAGACCGCCGACGAACTCTACACGTCGACAAATATCGTTCTCGGCACGTCGACCAAGGCCAAGGTCGGCAGCGCGAACACGCACAAGGCGAAATACAAGCCCGAAGTTTCGCCGTACATCTCCAACAGCAGCTACACCGGCTATTCGACCACGCGCTGGTATCTGTTTCCCGAGAAGGACGAGTCGCCCTTCGGGATCGCGTACCTCAACGGCGCCGAGAACCCGATCGTCGAAGAGGCCGACCAGCCGGCCGAATTCCTGGGGAAGGCGTGGCGAGGTTACACGGACCTAGGCGTTTGCCAGGTCGATTCGCGCTGCGGCGTGATGAGCGACGGCGACGACAGCTAACCGCCGCCGCGACCAACCCGGGGCAGATTACCTTTTTTCGGAATCCAACGATAGGAGAAATCAGACATGGCATACACCGCCACATTCAAGGCGATCGGCGACGTCGTCGACCATACGCCGGCCGCCGCCGTTTCGGCCGGAGACATCGTTGTCATTGGCGACCGCGTCGGCCTGGCCGAAGACGACATCGCCGCCAGCGCGCTGGGGTCCCTGCGCGTCCGGGGCGTGATTACTTGCCCGAAGGCCACCGGGACCGGCGAGGCGATCGCCGACGGCAAAATCGTTTATTGGGACGCCACGAACGAGGTCGCGACCGAAACCGCCGGTTCCAACAAGGTCATGGGGAAGACGGTCGGCGCCGCCGGCGATAGCGCGACCACCGTCGACGTGAACTTGAACGAAAAGGCGAGCTAACCGCCGCCCGACACCTAACCCGATCGGGGCGTCGCAATGGCCCGAACCCGCAACCTTGCGAGGCGTGGGGCCGAATGGCTTCACAGAAAGCAACGCGACCACGCGTCGCAAATTGTCATCTATTGCCGCGGCGAGGATCGTTGCCAATGCGAGGCCCTGATCGGGAAAACGGAATTCGAGGCGATCGACGAAGAGGGGATCGCCACGATCACCGAAAGCCGCGACTTTCTGATCCGCGCCGACGAATTGACCCTATCGACCGGCGCGATCGAGCCCCGCCGCGGCGACACGATCCACGAAAGGCACACCAAGACGACGGTCGTTTACGAAATCAACGCGCCGAAGGGGCAACGATGCTTTGCCCGCGACCTGTTCCGCGACCGATTCCGAATTCACACGAAAGAAATCGACTCTTACTGATCCAATGGCAACCGACCCCACGATCGCGATTCTCGCCGACGCCGTCGCCGACGCCCTGCGCGCCGCGACCTTGTCGCAAGACTTGACGACGTCGAATTGCCGCCGACGCTGGTTTCCATTCTGGAAATCGCTCGAAGACATTAAGGCGTTGCAAGTGCTTGTTGTCCCGAACGTGTTCGCGGAAACCGAAGACGACGACGACCGGGGCGACGGCGACGAGACCTTTACGATCTTCGTCGGAGTGCAAAAGAAGCTAACGGAGGCCGCGACCGACGGGAACGTCGAGAACTCCGAGGTCGACCCGCTTGTCTATCTGTGCGAGGAAATCCGCGACCTTTTCTTCCGCAAGCGATTGTCCAATCTGGGGATCACGCCGACGGTCGACGCCGCGATCCTCGCCTCGCCCTATACCGTGTCGCCCGAACACATGGCCGAATCGCGCACGTTTACCGGGATCGTTACCCTCACACTACACCGGGAGGGATGACCGATGCCGCGACGACGCGCAAAATCTGGGGGCGAAACGGTCGGGGGCCGCTTCTTCAAGGGCGGTCAGTTCGTCACGCAAGAGGCGCTCGATCGCGAGGCCGGAATGTGTGGAATGGGGTTCGGCGCCTGGTTCGACATCGGAAAGATTCTGCGCCGCAAGCGCCGCGCGACGATCCGCACGATTCAGTGGTTCGCCGGCGCCGTCCGCAAGGCCGCGGTCCGATCGCTCAAGCGCCGCAAAGGCCCGTCGCCCAAAGGATCGCCGCCGCACAGCAAGACCCGCCGCCTGCCAAAGGCGATCCGCTACCACGTCGACCGCGTCGCCGAGACGGCGATCGTCGGCCCGACGTTCGAGGGCGTCGGCCTCGCCGGCGCCGCCCACGAATTCGGCGACACGTTCCGCGGCGATCGCTTCCCGCCGCGGCCTTATATGACCCCCGCTTTGGAAGAAACCCTCCCCCGGATTCCGCGACTGTGGACCGGGTCGATCCGCGAATAGAAAGGAAAAACCATGTCGAAAGAACAAGCCCCCTTCGGCTTCGAGTGCAAAATGTACTATTTGACGACCGGCACCCGCGCCGCCTGGTCCGACCCTATGTCCAATCTTGGCGAGATCGACGAGGTCCGCGACGCCAAGTTGAACTGTTCGCACGTCGAGGGCGACGACACCGATCGCTCGACCGCCTACGTCTTGACCGACGTCGGCCTGGTCGAGGCGTCGGTCGACTTCCAACTCCGCAACGACACCAGCCAGACGCCCTATCAGACGATCCGGGCCGCCTTTACCGGCCGCTCGACGATCGCAATCGCTGTTCTCGATGGCGCCTACGACGAGGCCGCGAGCGAAGGAATCTGGGCCGACTGGGTCGTTACCAAATTCGAGCGGCCGGAAGGTCTGCGCGAAAAAACGCATATCGACGTCACGATCAAGCCGGCGCGGACGAGTGTCGCCCCCGAGTGGGTCGTCGTTACCACATAGCCGACGCCGAAACCCGACCACCAGGCACGCCGCGGACCGCCGCGGCTTGCCGCATTATGCGAGGCCCCATGAAAACCTTCCGAGACAACGCCGGCCGCGAGTGGGAAATCGCGGTCAACGCCGCGACCGTCAAGCGGGTTCGCGCGCTGTTGCAATTCGACCTGGTCGCAACCAAGAACGTTTACGAGCAACTGGTCGCCGACCCCGCCCTATTGGTCGACGTCGTCTTCGTCTTATGCCAACGACAAGCCGAGGCGCAGGGAGTGACCGACGAACAGTTCGGCCAGGCAATGGCCGGCGACGCGATCGACGCCGCGACCCGGGCGCTGCTTGAAGAACGCATAGCTTTTTTCCCGAACGCCCGGGATCGGGCCCGGGCGAAGAAGGCGCTGGAGAAAATCGAGGGATGGATCGAGACGGCGCAGGACGTGATGGAAAAGACCCTCGACGATCCGGCGACCGACGCGAAGATGAAGGCGTTGATTGCGACCCGTTTCAACTCTGCCTTGAACTCGCCGGAATTATCGGCGTCGAACCCTGGGGATTCACCCTCCGAGAACTAACCCACATGGCCCGCGGACGGGCCGACGCCCAATGGACCCACACTAGCGCGCTAATGGTCATGGTCGAGACGTCGGTCCGATCGCTATTTTCCGACCGCGAGATCGAAATGGACCTAGGAAAATACCACCCGCGACGGCGCGACGAGGTCGAGGTCGAACCGCCGAAAGCGGACATATCCTGTTTGAAAGTCTTTCTGCCGAAGAAAGGGTAGACAATGGCCGCGGGTCGATCGATACGCGCTGGTGCCGCTTACGTCGAGCTATTCACGAAAGACGCCCGCTTTATTCGCGGCCTGCGCCGCGCACAATACCGGCTCCGCGCGTTCGGCATGTCGGCCGTGTCGGTCGGCCGGCAAATGATGATGGCGACCGCCGTCCTTGCCGCGCCCCTGGTCGGGGGCGTCAAGGTCTTTGCCGACTTTGAAAAGCAGATGGCGAACGTCTCGACGATGCTCGACCGACCGGCCGAACACATGGACCGCTTTCGCGCCGGAATCCGTTCTATGTCGGTCGAATTCGGCGAGTCGACCGATACCCTATCCCGCGGGCTTTACGATATTCTATCCGCGTCGATCGCGCCGGCGAAAGCACTCGACGTCCTGGCCGTCTCGGCGAAGGCCGCAAAGGCCGGCCTTACCGATACCGGGGTTGCCGCCGACGCGATCACGACGATTCTCAATTCCTACAAGCTATCGGCCGACCAGGCCGGGTCGGTTTCCGATCTGCTGTTCGCGATCGTGAAAAAGGGCAAGACCACGTTCGCCGAATTGGCGCCGTCGATCGGTATGGTCGCCTCGACCGCGTCGGTCGCCGGCGTCCCCCTCGAAGAACTCGGCGCGATGATCGCCACCTTGACCCGGAACGGGGTACAGACCGCCAACGCCGTTACCGCGGTCAACCGCGTGATCGCCACCTTCTTGAAACCGACCGACGACGCCGCCGCCTACGCGAAGACGCTCGGCTTCGACCTATCGTCGACCACACTCCACGCCGAGGGCCTCGAAGGCGTCTTTCGGAAAATCGCGACGCTGCCCCCCGACGCGATCGCCCGGCTCTTTCCGAATATCCGCGCCCTGCGCGGCGTGTTGCCGGCGTTGCAGGACATGAGCGGGTTGACCGAAGATATTGCGTTCATGGCGAACCGGGCCGGCCGGACCGAAGAAGCCTACGCGAAAATGGCCGCGACCTTGTCCCACGCGTTCGACCAACTCAAACAAAAGGGCGTATTGCTCCTATCGGTAATCGGCGAGCAACTCGCCGAGGCCGTCCGCGACGCCGGAACGCAACTGATGACCTTCGCCGACTGGTTCGTCGACCTGATCCAACAGAACAAGGACCTGGTCGTCGCCGCCGCCGGCGTCGTCGTTACGATCGGCGCGGTCGGGGCCGCCCTGGTCGTCGTCGGCGTCACCGCGCAGACCCTGGCCTTTGCGATTGGCGGCCTGATAATGCCGTTGACCGCCGCCGCGACGCTGTTGTCGACCCTCGCCGGCGTCGCCGCCTTTGTGGTTTCCCCGATCGGCCTGGTGATCGCCGGCCTGATCGCCGCGGCCGCGACGTTCGAGGTCTTTTGGTCGACCGCAAGCCGGGTTGTCGACCAGGTCGGCGACCTGTTCGCCGGGCTGAAAAACACCGTCGCCGAATCGATCGCCGGGATCGTCGACGCGCTGAAGACCGGCGATCTGCGCATGGCATGGCAGATCGGCGTCAAAGGGCTTGAGGTCGTTTGGCTTGAGACGACGGACTTCCTAATGCAGAAGTGGGGCGACCTCACCGCCTGGATCGTCGAGGCGTGGACCGGGGCGATCGCCGGGATCAAGGAAATCGGATACGAGCTATTCGGGCCGCGGTTCGATAGCATGTTACAGGACCTGCGCGGCCTGTTGGGCTTGCAGCAACAGGCGAAGGGGATCAAGACCCACGCCGGGAAAGGGACGGCCGTCGACCCCGACACGATCACCAAAGAGGACCGGATCGCCGCGGCGTGGGACAAGGCCGAACAAGCCGCCGCCGAACACCGGGCCGGCGCCGAGGCCGACCGACGACGCCGCCGCGCCGAACTCGACGCCGCAAAGCGCGACCTCGACGACCTCACCCGCCGGGCCGCCGACAAACGCCAAACCGTCGACATGCTTCGCGGCCTGCCGTCGGCCGACGAACTCGACCAGATGATCGCCGAAATGTTCCCCGGCGCCGCCGCCGGCGGCCAGGCCGCGACGGCCGCCGGCCAGGCCGCCGCCGTAGGGACCCGGATCGCGTCGGAGGTCCGCGGTACCTTTTCCGCTTACGGCCTGCGGGGCCTGGCCGCCGGCGGCCGGAACAAGGTCGAGGATAAGCAACTAGGCCACCTCGAGGCGATCGACGAAAACATCGAGGCGCTTCTTACCAAGGCGCAGGACCACGGATTGACCTTTACGAACGAGTGATTCTATGGCCGTTACGTTCGAGCTATTCAAGGGTCGCACCGGCGACGACGACAACCGCGACCTGTTCTACAAGGTCAAAGGCACGTCGAGCGACCTCACGGCGCGGACCGAGGTCGAGGCCGCCGCGCCGTCGACTTACGACGGCCTGGCCCGCGACAAGGTCGTTCTTGTCAAACCCTTTCCCCCAACCGGCTGGCTGTTCCGCGTTCATTACGTTCGCCCGGGCTCCCAACGCCCCGAAACAAACGACTCGAAATTCCGATTTTCGACGACCGGCGGGTCGCAACACATCACGCAATCGATCGCCACCAGCCAACAGCGGGCCGTCGCCGGCGTCACCGCGCCCAACTTCGGCGGCGCGATCGGCGTTACCAAGGATAGCGTCGAGGGCGTCGACATCGGACAAGGCGTTTACGAGTGGAGCGAAACCCACTATATCCCCGACTCGCAGATCGACGACACATACAAGGAATGGCTTCGCCATCTTACGTGGCGGACCAACGACGACTTCTTCCGCGGCTTCGAGGCCGGCGAGGTCCTGTTCATGGGATGCGAGGGCGGCCCGCGAGAGGATGAGGTCGACTGGGAAATCGAGTTTCATTTCGCCGCGTCCGAAAACCTGGTCAACCAGACCGTCGGCCAGATCACCGGGATCAACAAGAAGGGCCACGAATACCTATGGTGCAGCTACGAGGACTCCGACGACGAGGATCAACTTGTCAAGCAACCGATCGTCGCGAACGTCGAGCAAGTCTATTATGAGGGCGACTTCGACCACCTAAACATTGATTGAGGTCGACCGATGCAGAAGAAGAAATCGGGCGACGCCTTCAAGGGCTTTCCGTATCGGCTCTATAACGACTTGCTCGAAATGCGCCGCCTTTGGAAGGTCGGCAAACTGCTGATCGGCCGCCGCGCCGCCCGCGATCTGCCCGACGCCGATCTGGTCAAGGTCAAAAATACCACCGGCGCGACGATCGCCCGGTTCGGCGTCCTGGGCATTTCCGGCGTGATTATCACGCCGACCGACCGCGCGAACCAGTTCAAGCAAAGGCCCGCCTTGACCGGGACCACGCCGACGACCGCCGACCACGCCGGCAAGTTCGTTATCGTACAAGAGCCGATCCGCGCCGGAAAAACCGGCCTGGCGATCGTGTCGGGCGTGTCGGTCGCAAAGCTAAACGTCGGCGACGCCGACCACCAGTTCGCCGACGTCCGCAACGCCGACGCGACCGAACTCGACACGGGCAACACCGGCGCCGCGCGGATTCTTTACAAGGAGTCGGGCACCGGGTCGGGCAAGTGGGGGCTTGTGCGCGTCAGCAACGGATCGCCGGGCGGATCGGTTTGGATGGTCAAGGCGCAGGTCGACGAGGTCGGGGGCGTCGCCGCCGATGATGCGACGTTCAACGTCGACAACGTGTCGATCGTTCAACCCGACGCGAACGCCGACTATCCGAACGGCGCGACGCCGACGCAATTCAACAACTCACTCGACGGCGAACTCGACGACGACGCCTATATATACGCCGTTTACAATGTGACCACGGAATTATGGGACACGATCGCGGGACCCTGCCCGGCATGATCTGGCAACCCGAAAAAACGCTTTGGACCCCCGGCGACCCGCTGGACATGCGACCGCCGCGCGACCGCCGCCGGTTGCCCGCGTGGCGAGAGTACGGCTATGGCTACGGCGAATGTTGTCCGGGCGAAACGTGCGACTATTGCGACGGCTCGATCCCCGACCAGTACACCGTCACCTTCGCCGACGTTGCGAACGGGACATGCGGCGACGCCGCGCATTGCGCCGCCTATTGGAATTATACGTTTACCCTGATCCGCAACCAGGACACGCCCATAAACACTTGCGCATGGATTTATCCGGGGCCCGAATCGACCGATTATGACATCGAGGGCGATTGCGACGACGGTTGCGGCGATCACCTGAACCAGGTTCAGCTTCTTTGGTACACCCTGGCGGGAAAGTACGGGGTTTATGTGATCGCCTCGATCGCCACGGTCCATTGCGCCGGCGAATCCGCCGAATTCTACGTCGAATGGGACGAGCCGGTTAGTTGCGAACTCGACGAGCAAGAGCTAGTTCTCGACGTCGACAATATGGGGACGTGCGACTTTTCCGCCGCGACTTGCGTTGTTTCGAGTGTGTGACATGAACCCCCACCTAAAGCGATTCCTCGAACGTCGCGCCGCCGCGGCCGGCTTGCCCGGGCCCGCCGCGGCCCGCGACCGCGCCCTGGTTGCGCGGATCGACCAGGCGATCGTAAACGGCCAGGCGAACCGATCGCCCGTCGACGTCGAAAGGTGCCTCGCGATCTGCCGGGGTTGCGAGCAGTTCACCGGCGACAACTGCCGCCGCATGTTCCGATCTTGCTCGACCCGCGACACCTGGATTCGAGCGCTCTTGATCCTCCGCGGCCGACCGACCCACGATTGCGAGCAATGGAGCAAGAAAGATGATCCTTGCGACCCTGGCCTTCGTTGCGTTCGCCGCGGGTGATCCGCCCGCGACCGTATGCCTTACCGAATTGGCAGAGGTTCAATACTACGACGTTACCAGGGCCGACGGCGTCGTCGGCGAGGTCGCCACCTGGACGTGGTCGGTTGAAATTGCCGAGAATCTACCCAACGGGCTAGTTGGGTGGAATTACGCCGGGGTGGTCGTTGCGTCGCGCCTTATCTGGTACGATTGCAACACCCAAAGCCTGTGGGCCTGGTGGTCCGCCAAGTCTGGACAATCCGGCGTCGAGGAAACGCCCGACGACGCGATTCGCGCGATCGT
>Ga0180431_10010504_pt1 | contig 10280 bp, 15 predicted proteins | sample SS_ome_11_FD_132459 | JGI IMG/M metagenome (GOLD analysis project Ga0180431, IMG submission 132459) | Hypersaline lake sediment archaeal communities from the Salton Sea, California, USA - SS_1_MS_1 metaG | ecosystem: Environmental > Aquatic > Non-marine Saline and Alkaline > Hypersaline >... | reverse complement strand
GCTCTAATTTGTCAACGGGTGTTATCCAATAATTGTACATATTATTGTCCCTCGAAGTAGAGCAATTTCAGAATTGGCTAGCTTATAGCGCACAATCAAACATCCTCTATCATTCAGGGTAGACACCAATGTTTGCCAACCAACGTTCGAGACGAACATTCTTCCCGTATGACCATCTCAACAGTACAATTCCTGCGAGGGGATTCTTTTTGGGCCTGATAATGAATTTCAAGGCCCTCCCAGACCGGCTATCAGGACTATCCAATTGCAACCAAAGTCTTCGTCTCAAAAACTCACTCAATGCAAAAAACATGTTTATTGTCTCCAATGTAGTGTTAGGAACCCAACCGGACCCAGCTTTCCCCGTTCGTGATTTAAATTCCGCCCTTGAAAAAACAATGCGCCGTACCACAGCATGAAGCAGCACGACGCAAAATTTGCTAATTATGTGTGTTTTGTCATCAACATTAGTATCAGAAGAGGTGTTACCCCACCTTATGGTATGCTAGATCCTCTCTGCGATCGACACCATGTCTTTTCTCTGGATCGTCTCAACTTTCCAGTCTTCGTGCATTTCCCCTGTATTCTTGTCTTTATTGTAGCCAGCGAAATATGTCACAGTGACACTTTTCACATCCTGGATACGGCCAGGTTCTACGTCCACTCTCTGGATGAAGCACGGGTCAAAAATGGCGTTGTTTGTACGAAGAATAACCTTGCTTCCAATCTGAATCATAACCATTCTCCAGTTCTTTTTAACTAACTTCGACTATCGCCACATTCTCGTTGATCATGTCTTGCCCACATGTTGATGGTTGTTCGTTTTCATATACATGATTACACGCATTACCAACCACGACAATTTCGGTATATGGCATGATTTTCGTTAGCCCATTTACCGTGTCAGCAACGCAGCATCCCGTGTTCACGCCCACTACACGGATACCACCACCGGAGTGCTCTCTGCCGTCATCCCCATACCATCCATCTATAGCATGCAATACTTCCCTACTCCCGTCGTCCGATTCTTTGTGAACAGTCATCGCGTGTTCGTAACCTTCCACCAACAGCAGGAGTTTCCCATGTGTTCTTTCTGTCAAAAAGACACCACCTCTGCCACACCTCCGTGTATACTCCAGGAAAACAATCCCCCACGATTTTTTCATGGCGGAATGTATTTCCCTCGACACGTTTCTTATCAGCCAGCTAGGGCGAGATGAGCTAAACCTAGGCTGCATATCAACAACTAAGAGAATAGGCATCGCATTGCTCCAAATTTCATGAAGAAAGGTGAACATCCCAGCCCCCAGGGCCGAGTAGAGTTAATCTAACGCATCGTTATCGTCGTTCCACTGACAATTTTTGCAATTGAGACATACATCACAAGTGCAGTTATTGGCGTCACACTGTTTTTGACGACCGATTTCTCCCACAACAACGAATCCTGCCTTCCCGAGCAAGTTGGCGCAATGTTCACAGTATTCGTAGTCATGACCATCGACCATCCGGCTTTCTCCAAGGATAGGGAAACGACACAATCCGCATGGAAGAATTATTTCTCCATCTAACCCCATAGCCCTCGTACAGTGGCCACAGTAAACCCCAGCGGAGTCGATCATACTGTCGTTGTCCCATGGCCCAGTTGGTCCGTCACAAAAACTACAGGGTATTGTATCCCCACACATTTTGCATCTCCGGTTTAATCTTCCTTGTTGTGTTTGGTGTGCTGTCTTGGGATGGAATTCAACATATCTGGATGTCTGATCACACATTCATCTGGTGACGAGGTGTGGATATATTTGCGGAAAGATGTTCCTTTTGTGATTTTACCATAACCCACCCACGATCCGTCAGGGTTTTGTTTTAAAAGCGTCCCATCTGCTCGCATTGACACAACCCTAACACTGTGTATCATCGATCCATTCGGGTAATGTGTCATTCTGGCAATTTCATCAGCCATTGTTCCTCTTTTCTGCATGGGTTGTTCGCAGAGAGATCTTTATTGACTGCGATATGATTAATCTTCATGTATCTGAGACAGTATATCTTTAAGGAGAATCCACTTTACAACGTTATGGATGGCATACATGTCCCTTCCTTTTTGGGTCCAGACAGGATCGAATTCTCCATTCATGTCATGCCTGACATATCCCAAAAAAGTATTACCACAACCATCCTGGCACAGGACCACATCACTGTGTCCAAGTATTCTGTCAGTTGCAGGTGGTATTCGTTCGTTCGTGTTATTCCATTCCATTGTCATTCCTCTTGGTCTTCATTATTTCTCCATCCCATACATTAGAATCCAAGTCACCAATATACACTGTTTCGTTTTGCGGCAACGACTGGAGTTTTTCGATCAACTCTTTAACCGTCATAAAACCTCCGTATTATTCATACAGTCGCGACGTTACAGCTTCTTCCACCAGGGCTTCAATCACCGGTACCAAGGTACTTTGGAGCGACCCAGATATCCCCTGCCAGCACGATCTGTCCATCGCGGACACGATTGTTTAGCCATTCCACCCACGGTTCGATATAATCTTTACGGGTGCAGCCCACGGGACATGTGGTTTCCGCTCTCAGCATTGCGTAGATTGACGCGTCGAGAAGGGCAGGACACTTTGAGTTCTTGACTTCTACTTCGATTCGGCAGTGGTCCATACCGGTGACGCGGCAAATTACAAAAGGACCATACTTAAAAACAACATCATCCTCGCAGTAACCAATAACCTGCACTGCCATTGCTTAGCTCCTAATTGGCTATGTTAGGATTCTGGGTACACTACAACAGACTGTGGCGCCAGGTGTGTGGCTAGACCACAGTCCGTTGTAACATACCCAGCAAAAATAGTTGTGCACAGTAGGCGGAACTTGCAAAATTTTGAACGCAGTGGTGCAATTTTTTGTTTCTACCGCCTAGTAGCCCACTTTGAACCACTCTCAACCACCAGACCCCACTCGTTAGTTGGAATCGTATATAGGAATTTGTGTTGACTGAGTCTGGAAGTTGTAAAACCGCGTTTTTGACACCATAAACCCCAATTAACTACCCCTACTAACCCTACAAGGATAGAGACGTACGCCAGGATTTTGAATTTTGTAGGGAATTTTGAATCTGGTTCAAAAAAACAGCCTGACTATTCAAAAAACGCCCTAATAATTCAAAAAATGCCCCGGATAGTTTGTAAGGGGTGGTAACTAGTATATTGTTTTGTAGGTGTAGCTTTGACGACTCAGTTCTGACAGGAAATCAGTTAAAACGTCAGCACAACCGAATCTGTGCATGCGTTTTGTGACCGAAGTTCGACCAGAGTTGGTTATGTGGACAGATACTCCGTTTTTGTTTAGCGAGACGTACAAGATAGCAACAATCCCGTTGTCAAAGGCAAACCGTATTCCACCGCTGTTGAGTTCGTTAATCATTGACCCATCCAGTACAAGAAACAGGATTGTCGACTGGCTAGATCAGTTTTCCTACTGATGTCAGCTCTGCACAAGGAAGTGGATAAGACTTGCGATTGATCCGTTGATCCACATTACTGTAGACCCACCAACCCAGTTCAACAACCCAAAATATTTAACCGGAAACCCCACCGAAACCGGCGTGATGCAGAATTGTGTATCAAGTTCACTACAATGGCGACCAGCCTCTACGGACCGTCCTTTCGACTTATCGGCGCCTTATATCGTTCCACTTCGTTCCCAAGATACACATCAAATGCGTCATTCCCACAATTACACCGTGTGCTTCGTTAGCGACTGCAGCTTTTGACAGTCCCTCTGTGATGCATTCCTTCCGCGTGATTGGGACTGCGAACACGCCTTTGGCACTTTGGGCAGCGACTGCCGATCTTGACACGGATATCTTTTCCATCCGCATCTTGACCAATGACAGCAGATGTGCCCGCGTGGACATTACTGCCCTGCTGCATATTGTGTGCTGCCTCTAAGATCAACCCACGTGCGCTGATCTTGTGTGGAACCGGACCTTTTTTCTTACTCTTAGCCATGTTTTCCCCTTTGAATTATGGAGATGACAAGAACAACAAATATTGCGACGCGCCAGGTATTTCACTGACGCGCCACGTATCGGGCGACCGTTAAACAATCTGCGGATTATTCTCTTCTGAGGAACGCATCACCTCAAAACGGTTGGTGCCCTATCGTCGGACTAGACTGTGTCTCGTGGACTAAAACCACGATTCCATCCGACAATATTAGAAAAATGACAAGCCAACCCACCAGACTTGCCACAGCGAATCTGTTTATCGTTTATTCGGCTACGGCTACTTGGCTACCTTCCAGACAACCGCCACATTGTCCAATTCCGACGATCACACGAGATTCACCGTTCCCGGCCCGTAGGCCCAACCTCTGCTTTTATGAACAATGCCCTATCCTTGCTACTTTGTCAGCAGCGCTACAAAAAACAGGATTAACTATTCTTTGATATCGGCGCAGATAGGACAGTTTCGTGTGTTCTTGATTAACGACGGTGTATTTCGTAGTTCGCAATCAGACCGGACATATCGGTTTCACCTGATTCCGCAACTAGCCGTCGTGTCGTGTCGTTCGGCGTACCATCGGGCACGTGGTTTGCTAAGCCAAACACCCGACGAATCCAAGTAAGACTAGAATTTTGTTACTATCCGTATCTTCAGACCCAACTAACTATCAGCAGTAGCTAGCCAGACCCGATATTAGATAGGAATGATTATAACAAAATTAACTTAGACTTGCTATGAGGAATGCCTATCCCACGACAAAATTTAGCCCGCACCATACATAGACGGATTCCCGTTGACGAACCGAAAATACCCAATTGTACCCTTTGGCGTCTTGCTATTCCATGCTGAATGGAATCCATGCCCGACTACAAAGAATCGGATAATTAGTCCGTAACTTATGCCGACTACGTACGCTCGGCGCAGACCGAGCCCGCATTTCGGACTCTGCGTTTTGTCGCCTCTAGGACTGGTTTTCGACCTATAACCGTTACTCCGGTTCAGACCCAGTTGCGCACATCTTGCGCACACCCCAGACCCTACTGCGGCAATTATAAGACTACTCCCCAATCCCGTCCGGGAATACCCGACGCTTATCGGACTCCCCGCAGATTGGTTATGGGAACCGCTGACGCATTTAGTGCGACTATTTTATCGGTTGCTACCCGACAAGCGGTTCAGTTCTGACTTTAAGCCAGAATGTCCATCGGTCCACGCCCCTATCGGCCCCACCAACTCCACCTTTAGACCGATAAAGGCGCGGTACGACATACACTCCAGACTACTTGCCCAACTTGGAGAACGCCTTGCGCGTTTCGGTAACGGACGTATTGTCACCGGTGATCGCAGACGCAATCTGGGCGGCGTTATTGGACCCAAAGCCCATCTCGACGGGTGGCGTATAGCCCCCACCGTTTTCGACCAGACTGCGCAGCACTCCCCATGCCTCGACGATCTGCGCGAGTGCGTCGTCGATCGACCCATAACCACCGTTCGACTTGGCGATACCGGTAGCAATAGCGTCGATAACGCGCTTGTGTTTCACGTAGGTACGCGCGGCGTTGCGGAAAGTTTCCGCTGTGACTTCAGTCCCGTTCTCGACAACAGTATCGGACATGACAAACCCCTTATAAACGGATCGCCCGTCCCATATGATGTCCAGACTACCCGTCCAGACTATAGGACGGGCAAGTTAGTGGACTGTATCTTTATTCGGACGCACATTGCATGCGCCACTTATTTCCAGTGGTTCTGGAAACCACATCGGTGTGGTCCGTTTTTGTTACATACGCTATCTTCAGCGTACAGAATACTATACCGGGATTATCCTGGAAAGTCAATTTGTTATAAGAATAAAAAATCCGCTTTTTTGAACGCGCCAACCACGATATTATCGGCAAACTACGTCCCGGTCCTATATAAAACACGTCCGTTTTTAAGCATCCTATAATATCGCCGTTATTTAGTTATTCCTATAATATACTGTTTTTATACTGTCACACGGTAGATATTATCAGAAGTTCCCATAAAAGGAATTATGCTAGTCCTATAACATGAAAAACCTCCAATAATATGCATGATATTATCAGCCAATGGACAATAATACCTACACTTATGCGCAATTGTATGCTTTTTTATCCAACAATTCCGATAAAAAACGTATACTTCTGATAACGATTTTTGGATTTTATTGGATAAATCCAATAATACATACGTCTTATAAATAAATTCCTGTAATAAACCGCATTGCACGACAAGAAACAGATATATTATATGCCAACACACACAGAGTAAATCAGTTATCAGACAGAACCGATAATCCGACCGGCCCAAGGTCCCATAAATTATTGAGGGTCCTAGTCCGATAACATTCGAGGATGCCGAAAAAAGTCCTATATTGTCTCGCCGTTTTCAAGTGCAGCACGATTCTTTTTGATAGTCCGATATGTCTCTCGGATCTGCTTTGTCCGATAACGTCGTTCGCGCCAACGTCTGATAAGGTTTCTGAGCCAACGTCTCATAATGCGCCTACCATGTTGCCAAGGTTATCAGAACCGCATGAAGTATAGTTTTAATCCAGAACAGAGCCCTATGTCCCATAATTTTTTCTCCCTGCGCCGAACATTATACACCAGTAGTTGATGCAGTTATCGGCCCCGGTCTGATATTGGCCAGTATCTCGCGCTGCTGATTATTGGACCGATGCCACAATTCGACCGGAGAAAGTCCGATATGATCGGCATCGTCAATGTCCGATAGCATGAGATTGCCAATGTACCGATAATTGTTGGCGAGATTGAATTGCAGCGCTGCTTTAGCACGTTCCTTCGTGCTCCCATAACCACACGCACCGTACGTCCGAGAATGGAAAGGTCCACATATCCACGCCAGCCAGCGCTTCCTGCCCAACTTAGTATATTGGAACCTTGCTGTACGCCGTTTGTTCTGTTTGTACTTCAACTTATCAGTAGATAGTGATCGTCGGCCGGTCTGTCCAATAACTCGATTGCGTTTCATCCTGTGTGCTCCGATAATAGTGAGATTCCGATTACACTATATTATACGATTATCGCAGAAACAAGTCAAGGTCCGAGAATCATTTTTTTGTTTTTTTAGTTGCCCGATAATCTCCGCAGAATTCGCTCGCGATCAGAATCCGATAACTGTTGTTTCCGTTGCCACTTGAAAAGCCTGCTGTTGTTCCCATAATAAGCACAGGTCCAGTAGCCGATAACAATCGGTCCTATCATGCAGATAAGTCCGATATGCGATACGATCAGTAGTCCGAAAAACGTCACAGTGAGCCAAATACCGATAACGTAGTATGCTCCGATAAACACGGCGAAGATACCATATTCTCGGTCTGGCTGAACGTCCGATTTCTCGGTTGTTATAACCGTTTCGGCGTATGGTCCGATATCGTCGAGAGGCCCCATTTCACAGTCCCTTTAAATCGTCCAGCACTGCCCAAACAGCGATAACACCTAGCACGACTAACACGACACATCCGATAACAATAGCCACGATTATTCTCCTTGGTCCGATACTGTCCATTCGATCGTACCGATGCAACAGTCCGATAATGGTAGGTGGTCCTGACTGTGGTCCGGTAACCGATTCCGCAGAATGTTGTCGATTATCGGTCGTTCCCACAGCGTACCCGATGCCTCCAGTATTACTTGAAATTCGTCCGATGTAACCCGATAACGCGACATCTTCAACGTCCTATAGTTATCTCGCCTCGTGGGCGAGTAGTTCCGATATTAGAATCCGGTCGACGCACGTCTGATAACTCGGCCAATCGGTAGGGGCGCGGAATTCCGGTTTGCCCGATAATGTCCGAGTAGTGTCTACAGTTACACTGAGAACCTCGGCACATTCCGATAACTGTAGCCAATCCAGGAAGTCCGGTAAAAACGATACTGGAATAACGGCATACTGATTATTCTGCCGATCCGATACTTTGTACACTACCAACTGATACTTCATGTTATCGTTCCAACCTGTCGGTCCAATAATCTTCCGAATCACCGCCAACGTCCAATAACCCGTCGATGTCTGCTTTCGCACAACATTCGGGATTATCGCACCATGCCGTGTGCGTCCGTATATACTGTGCTTCGTTTTCATCCGATACTTCAATTTGTATCGGTTGTCCACAATACGAACATTCAAGCGTTGCTTGCATAGTTATTCTCTCCCTACAGTATCGCTTACAGAGCACATTCCAGTGCGGCTTGAACCTGTGTGAAGATGTGGGCGAGGTTACTTGCCACCAAAGACCCGATAACGATTGCCAGAGATAGTCCGAAAATAGTCTTCATCATAATCCCTTTCGTGTTGTATCCCGTACAATTATATTCTAAGATACTTCGCATGAAGATGCAAACCGAAAAGAAAAAAAAGACCTGTCCGATAACTTATAGGATACTGGGATTGTATCTGATAGGTTATCTCAATAGTCCTATAATATACCTTGTATGTCATGCAAGCTATTTAGTCCGATAACTCAAAACACGTAGGTCTGTCCATCTTGGTCCGATAAGGGGTTGTGGGGTTTTATAAATACGTCCGATAACTGGGGGTGGGTCCGATAACGCACGGGGGTTCATACACAACAAGACCCAAATCCACATCCCCTGCAAATTTCAGAAAATCCTGTTTCTTGCACTTTCCCCCCACTTCTACAGGGGTATGGGTATTTTAGAACCAAAATTTCAACCACTTTTCCCCCCACAATTTCCCCAAAAATAAAACACGGACGGGTATTTCATGTATAATAAATTGAGTGAGTTTTATCATAAGGAGTAATTGATGCCTTCAGCGACAACAAAAGATGGATATGTATTAACATATGGTTGTAGTTATGTTTTTGTAGAACAAATCGAAGTTATTCACACAGGAATTGACGAAAATGGATTTTATAAATTTGAAAACACAGAGAGAAAATTGACCCTCTCTCTTACGTCTGGCGAAGTTGCTAACTATATCCTAACAAAGGGATGGAAAGATCAAGAAATTGAGATTTCTATTATCTTAACCATACATCGAGATAAAGTTGATAAAGACATGAGAAGAGTTAAAGAAGCACTTCGAAGATCAATTGAGCATGATATGAGAAAACGTTTTGAGCATGACGAAGCAGTATATGTTAATCATGTTGTTATAGGTGAAAATTAAATGAAAAAAATCAATTGGAAACAGCATAGTCCTAATTACATAGAAGCTCGGGTTGGCAATGTTGTATTACGTTGTTTTTCGTATCGGAATTTGATTAGCTTAAAGCTAAGATGGAAAGCTTATGCATCTATTAGAGAAACAAGTAGTACATTAAGGTACGGACCATTGCGCAACTCATTAAGTAAAGCAAAGGAAGATGCTGTTAGATTAGCTCGTGAGTTATTGATGGATTACAAAGCTAGTTTGACTGTCGAAATGAAAAGGTTTGATATCTAATGAAAGAAAAATGGTATGATAAATATTTGTTGTTTGCTGTATTCATAATAGTACTATTTGTGATTCTATTTACGGTCTATAATGTTTATAGTACGAATATCAATACATGTATAATGACAGAATCACAGGAACTTTATGCTAAATTTAATATAGAGTATTGTCCTGTTGATGATGATTGCATTATTGATAAAGCTATGGGCTTTAAAGGTAAGGAAAGAATATCTGGTGGTGAATGTGTAGTTTGGGAACAAATTACTGAAGAGGAGAAATAAGATGTATAAGACACTTTTGGGAATTGTTGTTGGCATTGTTGGTTTTATTGCTTTATTAATGTGGGGTATTCCAACTTATTCAGTGTGGAAGAGAGGGCTTGAAGGTCAAGCTGAACTTAAGCAGGCAGAGTGGAATCGTCAAATTCTTGTAAGAGAAGCTGAGGCTAAAAAAGAGGCTGCAAAATCATTGGGTGCTGCTGATATTGAACGCGCCAAAGCTGCTGCTGAAGCCAATAGAATTATTGGAGATAGTCTTAAGAAGAATGAAGCTTATTTAAGATATCTTTGGATACAAGGATTGCAAGACGGTAACAGTGAGGTTATTTATATTCCAACAGAGGCTAATTTACCCATTCTAGAGGCTACAAGATTGCCTGGCGGTAATATTGATAATGGATGATTTGCATTTAAACCATTGGACATTGAATTGTTTCAGGCAGGTAGTTACCACGAAAGAATACCAAGCCATTCTTGATAAGCATGGTTCTTGGGTGTTTCGCAACGGCAAAGTGGCATATATCAAAAATAAGAAAATAGGTCCAGG
>Ga0180431_10010503_pt1 | contig 10281 bp, 6 predicted proteins | sample SS_ome_11_FD_132459 | JGI IMG/M metagenome (GOLD analysis project Ga0180431, IMG submission 132459) | Hypersaline lake sediment archaeal communities from the Salton Sea, California, USA - SS_1_MS_1 metaG | ecosystem: Environmental > Aquatic > Non-marine Saline and Alkaline > Hypersaline >... | reverse complement strand
AGTTTTTCGCCGGCGTCGAGCCACAACACCCAGTCGCCGCTGACCTGCTCCAGACACCTGTTCCGTGCCGCTGAAAAGTCATCTTTCCAGTTTGTCCAACTGACTCTATTGCACGATCGCTCCAGCATGGCACGGGTTTGATCGGTCGAGCCCGTATCGAGAGCGACGATTTCGTCGGCAATCGACCGGGCACTATCGATAGTGTCGGACAGGACCTCCTGTTCATCGCGGACAATCATCGCGACCGACAGCCGCGGCCGCGGTACGGGATTGGGTTGAGTAGGCATTTGCCCTCCTCAGCAAAACAAAATTCCTATTGGGCATGCACCTGCCCGGAAAAACCAGCGGCGGAGTCTACCCGGAACACGTGAATACTTGAAGCCCGGTTTCTTGGCGCTCGGATGCGCTGGCCCCTGAATGGCATATTCGGAGCATACCCGAATGTGGGCATACAGCCCCCAGAATTCGTGCCGTTGATCAACAATCACGGGACCAGCGCCGGCCTACAGCCGGTCAAGCTGGTTGACCAGTTCGGCCGGCAATCGGCCTCTTTCCGCCTGGAACGCCTGGTCGACGTGATCGGGATGCCGGGCACCAATCAGCACGGAGGTGACGCCCGGCCGCCCGAAAACCCAACTGAGCGCGAGCCGGGGCATCGAATGGCCGGTCTGCTTGGCGATACGGCGCAACCGCTCGACGACTTGAAATCCGTGGTCGGTGAAGTAGATCCGTTGATGGCCCGGGATCACGTCGAACCTCGTACCTTTCGGGACGTTGCCGCCAGGGAGGTACTTGCCTGTGAGGAAGCCCGCCCCCAATGGGCTGTAGGTTAGCAGGCCGAGCTCTTGTTCAGCGCAGAGGGGGAGCATTTCCTGTTCGATCCGGCGGTCGACCAGGTTGTAGATCGGCTGGAGCGATTCCAGCCGGTGCCAGCCGCGGGTGTCGGCCGCAACGAGCGCGGTGCGGACCTGGCCGGCCGTCCAGTTGCTGCATCCTCCGTAGCAGGCCTTACCCGATGTGATCAGGCCGTTGAGCGCCTCCAGCGTTTCCTCTAGCGGGGTATGTTCATCCCAAGTGTGCATTTGAAGCAGATCGATGCGGTCGGTTTGCAGTCGCCGCAGACTACCCTCCACTGATTCCCGAATGGCTTTCGACGACAGCAAACCGGACACCTTGGTAGCCAGGACGATCCGGTCGCGCATGCCGCGTTCGGTCATCCAGCGACCGAGGACCATCTCGGATGCCCCGCTGCCATACGCCGCCGCCGTATCAAGCAGATTGACTCCGCGGTCGATGGCGCGATCGAGCACATCGAACGAAGTCCGCCGATCAATCTCGCGTCCAAATGTTACGCAACCAAGGCCGATAGAACTGACTTTGAGTCCGGTCCTTCCGAGTGTGCGATACTCCACCTGATGGCACTCCGTCAACGGGAAACCGAGAGCGAGGGTGACCCCTTATGGATCCATGGAAAACACATGGTAGCATGTTATCTTTCCTCGATATATCGCAGTGGAGCGGGTATTTAACTTGGAACGTGTTTTGAAAATGGGTACCTCGGGAGGACAACAACCAATTTCAAGAAACGTTCTTAGGTCCTGCCCTGACGAAATTGCCGGTAATCGGGTGTGGTTGTTGCAGGTGCGTTGCGGATCAGGTAGACTCGTGCGGGTGAGCAGTACGTAGCAAGCTTTTTGGCAACCACAGACTGGGACACATGAATGGAGGGTGCCAGGATGAAAAGACGCGAGTTCCTTGCCGCCACGTGCGCGGCTGGCGTGGCCCCATTGTGCAGTAGTGCCGTGGCCGACGAACCAAACGCTCCGGCGAAAAAAGAGTACTACGAGTTGCGGCGCTACCGCATCGAGTCGGAAGCCAAGCAGAAGGCAGCCGACGACTTCTTGCGAGAGGCGGCCGTTCCGGCGTGGAACCGCCTCGGAATCGGGCCGGTGGGCGTGTTCCAGTTCCTGGAGGAGGAATGCCTGGATCTTTACGTGCTCTTGCCGCACAAGTCGGCGGAGTCGGTATTTACGGCCAACGACCGTTTGATGTCTGACTCCGAGTTTCTGCGCCTTGGCGCCGTGTTCCTCGACGCGCCGTTTGCTGACCCGGCCTACAGTCGGATCGAAAGCTCGCTGATGGTGGCATTTGATGCCGTGCCCAAGTTGGAAGTGCCTTCGACCGCGAAATCACGGGTTTTCCAGTTGCGGACCTACGAGAGTCACAATGCGAAGAAGGCCCTGAAGAAAATCGAGATGTTCAATAGCGGCGGCGAGGTGGAGATTTTCCGTGGCACCGGGTTGCTGCCGGTGTTCTTTGGCCAGACGTTGGTGGGAACGAAACTCCCCAACCTCACGTACATGGTCGGGTTCGACAACAAGGAGGCCCAGGAGACCGCCTGGGAGAAGTTTATGAGCGACCCCGGATGGCTCCGGCTGAAAGCTGATCCGGCCTATAAGGACACCGTTTGCAACATCACCAACATCTTGCTGCGCCCTGCGGCATCGTCGCAGATTTGACGTGTTGTGCGGCGGCTCAAGAGGGGTCGGCTGCAGCTACCAATTCCAACAGGCAAGGACGGTTTGTCGCCCCCAGCTTCTTCATCATTCTGCCACGGCGGTCTTCGATCGCCCGAACGCTGAGCCCCAACTGTTCGGCAATCATTTTGTTGGTCTTTCCGGCGAGGACCAGGTCGAGGACTTCCCGCTCCGCGGGCGTGAGGTCGGCCATCAAGCTATTGAATTCCTCGCGTTGTCTGCGGTGTTGCCACCGCTCTTCAGCGATCCGAATCGCTTGTTGAATGTTGTCGCATAGTTCTTGCGTTCGGAAGGGTTTCTCCAAGAGGTTTAGGGCGCCCGCACTCATGGCCTCAACCGCCATGCGAACATCTCCGTGGCCGGTGATCATGATGATCGGCAGCGTGATATCGGACTTGACCAGCTCCTTTTGGAGTTCCAGGCCGCTCATGCCCGGCATGCGCACATCGAGAACCAGGCAGGCCGGTCCGGTCGGTTTATACGTTTTGAGAAATTCATTCGCGGATCGGTAGCATTCGGCTTTCAGCTCGATTAATTCGACCAGTTCGGCGAGTACTCGCAGGATGGCTGGATCGTCGTCGACGAGGTAGACGGTCGGTTTAGATTCCATTTTCTTGGTCCTCTTCCGGAATTGGCAGCGTGAATGCGAAGGTGGCTCCTTGGTGAGGATTCTGCCTGGCCCAAATGCGGCCACCGTGTATCTCAACAATCGACCGGCTTATGGATAATCCCATGCCCATTCCACCGAGTTTCGTGCTGTAAAAGGTTTCGAACAGGTGGTCGGCACGGCCTTCGGGAAGGCCGGGGCCGCTATCAGTAACGGTGGTTTCCACTGCATGGTTTTTGGTTCTTACTCGGACGGTCAATTCGCGCGGACCGGACGGGCAATGTTCCATGGCTTCTATCGCGTTTCGCATCAGGTTAAGCAGAAGCTGTTGCACCTGGACCCGATCTGCCAGGACGTTCGGCAATCCGGGCTCCACGTGAGAGTTGAACGAGATATCGGCATGCCATAGGTCGCTTCTAAGCAGCTCAAAGACTTCGTCCACAAGTTCGCTCACATCGAGCGTGGACCGGTTCGGCGTGGCCTTCTTGACGTAATCCCTCATGCGACGAATGATTTGGCCGGCCCGGTGGCTTTCATCGGCGACTCGGCGGAACACTTCCAACAGGTCTTCTTTGCGTATCTCTTGGCCCCGTTGCAGCTTCCGGGCAGCTATCTCGGCGTCCAAGAGAATCGTCGCGAGTGGTTGATTCAGTTGATGGGCTATGCCGCTGGCCATTTCTCCCATCGTGGTCACGCGTCCCATGTGGGCGAGATCCGCGCGAAGTCGCTCCACGTGATCCTGGGCCCATTTCCACTCAGTCACATCGATCGCGAAACCGATGGCTCCTTTACCCCGAACGTGGTCGAAGGTGAAGAAGTTTTCAAATGCCCACGGGTTGTCGCCGATTGTGCCGTGGCTTTCGAAGTGCACGCTTTCACCCGACAGCGCTCTTTCAATCGACCGGCGCTGCCGGGGAAACAGTTCTATAGCGTTCCTGGGGACCGAGTCACGATCATTCTGTTCCAGGCGTGCAAGCCCCGCTCCGATTGCCTCTTGGATGTTCCCGTTTTCGTCAAGCCGGAATGCCTCCACCGGCATGTTTTGAAGGATCCCTTCCAGCAGTTGAGTGTGCTTTTGGAGGGCTTCTTCAACAGCAGGGCTTTCGGCAACTTCCGAACGGAGTTGCTCACTGCGGAAGGCCCTCGCCGGTTGCTTCCCGCGGGTGATGTCTCGGGCGATGCCCATACAGCCCGTAGTGCGTCCCTGGCTGTCGCGCAGAGGCGCAATCCACGATTGGCAAATACGGTCAGCCCAGTTATGTTCCAGCCAGACCGACTCGCCCCGGACGGCGCGGCGATGAGCGAGAATCGGAGGCGCGTTCGGGTCTTCCGTCTGAAAGTACTCCCGCAACGTCATCCCCGTGACCTGGTCGGGCTGGAGTTTCACGGTGGCCAGTGCGGCTCCGCCGGATACCGCAATACAGAGGTTGTAGTCCGTGGACCACAAAATGGCAGGTATCTGCTCGACGAGACGCTCAAGCAGCGACTTCCTATCATCGACCGGAGATACGGCATCCGTGCTGTAGGACATTCTGATGCCTCCTGATGCATCAGATCGCACGCGTGGACTGGCCACGGTTGCCGGACTTTACCACGTGTCGGGGCGCTCCGCAAGGCCAAACTGGATCGCTCTTCTCGCCGAACCGGATGCCATTGCTGTTGCGAGCCATTGCTCCTGCCAAATGAATCAGGGGTGTTCACACTAGGCATTTGCCTGAAATGTGTTGAAAGAACGATGACTGGGTGCCATGGGCGGCTTGTCCGCCCTTGCCGGTCAGCCGTTTGCAGTGGCAGCCAAACTGCCATTGGCACCCGTCTCTGGTTTTGCGACAAAGCCTACTTCCGTGGGCGGCCCGCACATATAAAAAATGGGAGCATCCGCCGGCACTCGTCACTGCTGCGCGTCTTTTTTGGGTGGCCGGATGCAACGCTTGACGGCCAGCAAGATGGAGGATTCAAGTTGCTCTGGCCGCTGTGTTTGGGCACCTCGGCTGCGTTGTCGAGAAGATTCGTTCAAGTTGACAACCCCGCGTGTCCGATTCTGAGCCGTGGTGACACCACGCCACAAACGTGGGCGAGCCACGGGTGTGATGCTTTTGGTTCCGGTGATAGTCACCAGTTATGGTGACGGTGTTGTGGAGGTTGTGTAATTGGATCAACGCGCATGATAAAGCCCCCCGATTGCGGGCGCGGCTTGCCCAATATTGCGTGGAGGCTGAGCGAGATGCTGATCTTAAGATGTTAAGGGGCATCGTGATGGCGATATGTCCTAGTTGTGGGTCGTATAGGGTTGAGAGGAGCAGGAGCGGAAACGCGTCGCTCGTTTTCCCGTTGTCATGGATCGTGGTTTGTCTTCGGTGTCACCGGTGTGGGAGGAAATTCTACCGTTTTAGGATGCAGATGGGCTGAGGGGAGCGTCCGGCGGCCAGCCGGACACATTGCTCGGTGTTTTCAAGGAGCAGTGATTCTTTCCCGGCGGAATACGGCAAAGGGAGCGTTTTTGGAACGTGGTGCACGGGACTACCAAGCGGTGGGTGGCCCCGTGCTCGGCAGGGGCGGGATAGCCGGACACTAAAAACAAAAAGTGTCATGCCAGCCGGTGTTGTCTTGTCCCTGCCGAGCACGTGGCCCCGGACTGCGGCTTAGTTGGCCGGTGCTGGCTGCCAGGGGGAGTTGCCAGACGCCGCCTCCGCTCCACATGCCTGCGAAACCTGGAGCCCGGAGGCTTGGGCGGTATAAAACAGCCGGCCGTTCGAGACAATCCCGCCCACGCAATCGCGTACGTCGACCGGTGGTCCGGACGAAACTGTCTTGTGATTGTTCGACGTATCGATCATGTCCAGGTTGGGGCCGATCGCATAGGGTTCGGAGAAGCCGAAGCGCGTGCATGCGTAGCCCTTCTTGAACGTCGAGATGATCTTTCCGGTGTTTTTGTCGATCAAGTAGGCATCGTTACCGTAGGCAAAGGTGAAAAGGAATTTCGGGGCGACGGCGACGACGTTGATGGACTTCACGAGCGGTTCCGACTCCCAGATCAAGGAGCCGTTTCGGGCGTCGAGGCACCAGACGTGGCGGGGTCCCTTCTTCGAGTCGAATGCGTTGTAACCACCCAGGTAAAGACGCCCGTTTTCTCCCGAGATCGTGCAACCGGCGGTCACCGAGTGCTTGTTGGTCGACCAGATCACCCGGCCCGTGGCCGGATCCATCGCCGCGGTGATGCCCTTAGGCCCGGGAGCACCTCTTCTGATGGCCGCATAACCGAAGAAGCAGGAGTAGTAGAGCGTGTCGTCCATCAGGCACAGGCCGGCGTCGTCACCGCCGTAGCCGAACTCGGAGAAGTCTTTCGTCCAGACCACCTTGCCGGTTTCGATGTCCCAGGCGCGTACCAGGGGTTTTTGATTGACGGGGTAACGAGGGTTGTCGTGGCTATAGAGCCAGCTCATCGTCTCCTCGCTGTCGTTTGTGGCCTTTTCACCCTGCCCTCGAAATACGAACTGGCTGGTACCCTTGGGCGCATACTTGCCCGTGCCAAACATGTAGATGGCCAGATTCTTCCAGATGACCGGGGGCTGTTGCCGGCTCCAGCTCGGGGACCCGGTAAAGGAACCTTCCCAGAGGAGTTTACCGGTGGCCGCGTCGAGGCAGCGGAGGCGTGATCGTTTCAGCCCTGCCTGGGGGACCAACAGGCGCTCCCCATAGTAAATCGGCGAGGTGTAGGAGACGTGTACTCCGGGCCAGTAGCGTCGCCACAAAAGCCGGCCCGTCTCTTGCTCGATGGCAAAGATCTGGCCTTCGGCCGTGTGCGTATACATCCGCCCGCCGCCGCAGACCGGCAGATGCTTGAACGTGCCCTGGTAGCGGCGAATCCACTTGATCCTGAAGGGCGGTTTGATTGCCTGGTCGTTGGCATTAACGTTTTGCAGGTTGCCGTAGTTGGTAAACCAGTCGTACTTGGGATCGGTCTTTTTCCCTGTCAGCGGGCTGCGGATTTTCCAGAGCTGGAGGTCTTTGGTAGGCAACGATACGGCACCTCCCGACCCCAGGGCATACACATACCCATCCTCGCACCCGAAGTAGATCCGGCCGTCGCATACGGCGGCGGGTGCGGTGATCGCTTTTCCGAAACCCGTTTTGAATGACCACACCTTGCCGTCGCCCGATAGCGGCACGACGTAGAGTGCCCCGTCCAGGCCGCCGTAAACGGCCTGGTTGCGAAGAAGAATCGGCGGCGTAATCGAAGGATACCCACCCAGATACTGAGGCTCCTCCTGGCCGGGCACATGCTTCGAGCAGCCGAAACCTTCCTCCGGACGGCACCGGTAGACGTCCTGCCCGCGGAGGCTCACCGACGAGAAGCTCAGCAGCCCGGGCATATCGTTGCGCACCAGGGTTCCGAGCACATAATCGGCTTCCAGCTTGCCACCCCGAAAGCGGATCATTTCGACACGGCCCGAATTATCGCGACGGTGCCACTGCCGATAGATCGTTCCATCCGCACCGATGCTCAGCCCGAAGGTGGCCGGGGCCTCACTGCCTTTGTAGTTCGGCACGGTGGCGTCGCCGCGATACTCTGCGCGCGTGCCGAGATCCTCGAGGCAGGCGGCGAATCCGCCGGCAGGCACGATGAGCGTCTTTCCGTTGGCCACGAGGTCTCGCGAACAGCAGAAATGATCGTGCCATGTGACCCGGCCTGCCTCCTTCTTGTGTTCGATCCAGTCGTGGCCGCTCCAACGATCCCCGGTAAACCCGAGTTGTTCCTTGACAAAGTCCCATGTCCAGCAGACAGTGCCATTGGGCTCGAGCGCATGGACTTGCGAGCCGAGCGTGGCGAAGTAGACGCGGTTGTTGGCGACGACGGGCGCGCTGAGGATCGGCTCTCCGCAGGCGATTTCCTTGATAACCTTTCCGTCGACGGCATCCAGCACATAGTACGACCCACCCATGGTGCCAAAATGCACGTACCCGGCTGAGATTGCAGGCGACGAGATGTTGTTGCAGTTGATGCTCCCGCCGCGAGTTTCTCGTTTCCAGATCACGTTGAGCGTGGTGGCGTCGAGGCAGAAGGCCGTGCCGGAGCCGTCAACTACGTAAACGCGTCCACCGGCAACGGCCGGCGCGGTGAAAACCGCATCGGTCAAAGGGGTCGCTGCCAAGAGTCCCAGGGGCGTTTTCACGCTTCGCTCGGGCACGTTGCCCGATCGGCGACCATCATACTTCAATTGAATCCAGTCTTCGCCGGCACGGGCAACAGCCGATCCCAACAAAAACAGCGCGATCAGTAAGCCGGCTCTTCGTGTTCGTGACGATCTTGACATTTCTTCTCCTCTTGTAAGATGTCGTGTCTTGTATTGTTTCCACCAGAATAACCGAACCGGCCCGGAAATCCAGTCGCTACGACGGATTCGGCGGATTTCCGGAGTGAAGATGGTCTAGGAACGTGTTTGAAATTGGTTGTCGCGCTCCCAAGGGTGCCACTGCTGGCTTGTCCAGCAGTGCGAAACGAATCTCTCGGGAAAAACACTGCTGGGCAAGCCAGCAGTGGCACCCATTTTCAAAACACGTTCTACGGGCAGGTCGTAATCAATAAATGCGCAAATTTCAAGTTTCGGTCGGCCGGGGGTCGTAGAAGTCGTTGGTGAACGACAGGGCGACTTCGTGCTGGCCGGCGGCCACCTCGGTTTCGAGGCGGAGGGTCTGCCAGGTCGGTTTCCATAGGGACAGGTTGCCGACCGTTTTTCCGTCGATGCTCAGGGCGATGTTGGGGAACTCGCCGGCCGCTTCGGTTCCACTGGCCTTGTACGTTGCCGAAATCATGCGCCGGCACAAGGCGTTTCGACGGCCGGAGATCATCGAGCGTCTGAAGGCCGACAACCACCCGCTGGTGCGAAAGGCGATCGCTTCACTGGAGGCCTCGAAAGAAGCCAGATGGCCGGGCAGGAAAATTTGGAGTGCGGCGATTTATCGCCGCACTCCAAAGACGACCCGAAATCGCTAAACGGGATTGAACAGTCCTTGTACGGTGATTTCAAGGTGCCGCGGGCATCTTGCCCGTGCCTCTGTACCCCCACTGCGACGATCTGCTGACCTGGCTGTAGTCGACGCGCGCATTGCTGCCCAGTGAAAAGAATCCCGCGTACGACACCCATCAGCACCCTGCCCGCCGGGACAGTTGTAGGGTGCGACGCAGCGAAGCGAAGTCCCAAGTTCTGTTACTATTCGGCTGCTACGGTTCGAGCCGGATGATCGTTGCTTCGCCCGGCTCCAGCCGGAGGGGGAATGTCGTGCTGTCGGCGCTGCACTTTGCGGCGACGGGGAAGCCCCGCTCGAAGTCGAGGTCGGTCACCGAGCGAAAAACGCCTTTGACGTGCACGGTGCTTTCGGCCGGGTCGTCGAGGCCGGGGTTGATCACGCAGAGATACCGGGTGTCGCCCCGGCTGCGGAGGACCATCTCGAAGGCGTTGCCGTCATCGTAGGCCGCGCGGTCCGTGGCCTTCTCGATTCGCCCCAGGAAGTCGTCGACGAAACCCGGCTTGCGTGCGAGCTCCGAGAACATCCGCGGCAGGACGATCGCTTCGGAGTCGGCCGTGCGGGCGGCGACCGGCGTTTCGCCTGCGGGGGCCGTAAGACGCCACTGTGGCCGCTTGCCGTCGGCCAGCTCGAACCGGAGTTTGCCGGGGCCAAAAATCTCGTCGGGCAACTTGCGGGAGTCGAGACCCAGCTCGTCGTAGAGGGCCAGCGGCCCGCAAGAGACCAGCAGCCGTGGGTTGGTCTTCAGCCAGCGCGAGATTTTCTCTTGGAGCGCCTCGGGCAGATAGAGGGCGTAGGGCAGAATCAGGACGTCGAAGTCGTCCAGCCCGGCCCGGCCATCGAGGAAATATTCTTCCGGCACCAGCTCGTAAAGGTAGTTGCGAGGGAAGAGCTGCCAGAACAACTCGCGCGTTTCCGTCTGCGTGGCGTTGTAGGGGAAGTTGTTTCGCATCGAGGCCGACGGGGCAAGCACGCAGATCCGCGACGGCACGATCTGGCTTTCGAGGAGCGTCTGTTGGAGCCGCTTGAATTTCTTGAAAAACACCGGCAGTGCCGCGCTGCGGTAGCGGAGCGTCGTCAGGGCGTACGAGGGGTCGAGCCAGTTGCCGT
>Ga0180431_10010501_pt1 | contig 10284 bp, 4 predicted proteins | sample SS_ome_11_FD_132459 | JGI IMG/M metagenome (GOLD analysis project Ga0180431, IMG submission 132459) | Hypersaline lake sediment archaeal communities from the Salton Sea, California, USA - SS_1_MS_1 metaG | ecosystem: Environmental > Aquatic > Non-marine Saline and Alkaline > Hypersaline >... | reverse complement strand
TCTTCGATCATATCAGGTTTGACACCTACGACCATTCCCACTCGCTTAATGTTCTTGTTAATAACATAGCCTTTCGACTGTTGCGCACAACCTGAGGCAAGCAGCAGCATAAGGATGAAGCTTATCAGTACAGTGAGTAGCATTGTTTTTTTCATAATAACGTTCCTTTGAAGTCACTATTGTTCATTAACTTATGTGTCGATCAGTCAATCTTCGGATGATGGTGGCGTTCGATCTTAAAGACAAAGGCATGCTTGCAGGGTTTTTTGTCGGGAGTTTCGATTACAAGCCCTTTCCGCGTCAGCTTCCAGTCCAGATCCTTGCCGTGACCGAGCATGGTGATACGCTTGATTTCCTCCTTATAGAATCCCGGGTAGGCTGGACCCAGGTCTTCTTTCTCCTCCTCGAGCACCAATTTTTTGCCATCGTAGATCCCTTCAACCTCTTCCCCGGCGACCTGAATGTACACGCCCCGGCCATACTGTTCGTATTGAGCCTTCATGCCCTCGCCGGCTTCGCCGCCCGATACGGTCGCCTCGCCGTCTTGGCTAAAAACCCATTTGTACTCCTCGCCTTCATACTCGGTAGTCAATGTCTTTCCCACCAGAGAAGGTACATCGGCCGAGAGTTCCGTATCGTCTTTATCCGCTTGAAGTCCCTGCTCGCGCAGAGTGGTTATGACCGCCTTATCGCCCGGCCATGAGAGGAAGGAAGCGTAGATGGTGTCGCCCTTGACGGTGAAGCGGATGTCCCGGCCGGTGTAGACAACGTCTGACTCGTTGAAACCCTGCCGCTGAATCTGCCCGAGGTTGGTGGGGCCTTCACCGGCGATAATCCAGGGGCTCGTGCCGTAGATACCTTCTCCGTTGACCTCCAGCCACGCACCCATTTCAAGCAGGAGGTCGCGCGCAGGCTCGGGGATAGTGCCGTCCGGCTTCGGGCCTACGTTAAGCAGCAGATACCCGTTCTTGCTGACGCGGTCAATCAGGTTGTCGATAACTCGATCCGGGGTCTTGAAGACAAGGTCATTGGCGTAGCCCCACGCGCCGCGGTCGTCCACCGTCGAGTCGGTTATCCACTCGTGGTAGGTAATCTTGGGCTCCTGGCCCAGTTCCAGGTCGCGCACGGCCGTCGCCGGAACGAGATCGTTGTCTTTGTACGTGACGACTACTTCCTTGCCCCTGGCCTCAGCATCGTTGTAGTAATAGGCCAGAAAGTCCTTGACGTAGCCCTCGGGAATCGAATCGAGCGCGAAGTCAAACCAGATGAAATCGGGACTGTATTTGTCGATCACCTCGATGATCTTGCCGTACCACTCATCGATAAACGCCTGATTACGCATCGCACCTTTTTTGTGAGGCTGACCATAAAGGCCGGAGTTTTGCCGGTCTCCTGTATCGTAGCGTTTATCCAGGACAGGGAAGAAGAACCAGTTCGCTGCATGGTGAAAGGCTGTGACAAACTTCATATCGCGTTTCTTAATGGCTTTCTCTAATTCGCCGACAACATCGCGTTTTGGACCCATCTTTGCCGCGTTCCATTTGGAATACTCAGTGTCCCACATGGCAAAACCGTCGTGGTGCTCGGCAACGGGCCCGGCGAATTTCGCTCCTGATTTCCTGAACAGCTCAGCCCATTCATCGGCATCGAACTTCTCGGCCGTAAACTTTGGAATCAAATCCTTATAGCCGAATTCAGGTGTCAACTTTCCAAAGGTCTTCTCGAAATGCTGTCGCGCCTCGCCGTCCGGATCCATATACAGGGCGAAAGAATACCACGTCGTGTTCTCCCCGTAGGCGTGAACGGCATAAGGCCCCCAATGCGTATAAATCCCGAACTTACCATCGCGCAGCCACTGGGGCACTTCGTTGTACCGGCGTAACGATTCCCAGGTAGGCTCGAATTTTCTCGCTGCACTCGGCGCCAATTTCTCCTGACAGCCAACCATCAGCAAACCAACCAACGCCAGTAAATTTAAGACTACCTTTCTCATTTCGTTTGCTTTTTCCCAAAGCCATTATTAGTTTTCGGGAGGAGTTTAGCATCGCACAAAAATCGAGTTGTGTATATATTATGATTATGACAGGGTATTGCAAGCTTCGAATTAAGACTGCCGGACTAAGACGGATGGAATACTCTTCAACACACCACATAAACAGGTGGCAAAATGTTCGCAGCCGGGCCGGACAGCGTTTCAGTCCTTTTCCGCCTTATATAGGGATGAAAAAGGGATCGGGAATGTGGCAGTTACAGTTTCAATACTGTGCCGTCCTTCAGACAGACAAAAATGCCGGCCTTGACGGCGATGAGGCCTTCGTGTACCGGGGGCGCCGATAGCTTTTGTTCGGAAAGCGTTTTGCCGTCGGCACAGTTCAATGTGTGCAGCAATCCGCCGGCGCGCCATTCGAAGCTGCGGAGCGGATCTGACTTATCGACATTGTCCGGGCCGCCCCCGATCAAAAGCTTGCCGCCTACGGCCAGGATTGCGCTGGGTCTGACGGACAGGTCCCGTTTCCAGATAATCCGATGATCGGCCGGGGCACTGCCGTTCGCCCTGTAGTTGCGCCCTTTCTGCTTGACAGGCGCCTTGGCGGCCTGACGGTCGAAACAGAGCACGGGAAAGCTGTCTTTGCCGGCAACGTGAAACTGGAAGTGGCCCGGTCCCAGACTGTGACGCACACCGTAGGCGTACTTCGAATCGAAACAAAGACGGTTACAGAACTCGGCGCCGTCCAGTTGGACGTGGGCCCGGCTGAATAGCTCGTCGTCCAGCAAGCCGGAGGCACTGGACAGAACCGGCGTACGCCGCTTTTCTATCGGAAGCTTCACTATGGACTTCTCGTAAGCCTTCAGTTTGCCGTCCGGGCCTGAGAATTCCCACCATTGCAGGCGGCTGATCGCCAGGGTCTCGGGGTCGATCTTCATGTGTTTCAGAAAGAGCGATTCCCCGTCGCTGACCAGCAGATCGTTGGTGACACCTTCGTAGTAGTCCGACTGTTGCGTTTGTTCGGTAAAAAACGTTGTGGCCGCGATAACCTCTCCGGTCTCCGGCTTCAGGGCGTAGATGCAAAGCCCGCCATCGAGAAAGGAGCTGCGTCCGGCGGCTGCATATACTCGTCCTTTGAACAGCATCAGCGATCCGTGCAGCGGCCAGACCGATTCCAGCCGGTTGTCGTCGAGGATGAACCGTTCGGCCGGAGCGGCTCGGAATTTCCACGCAAGCCGGCCGTCGCCCGCGCTAAGACAATGAATCCATCCGTCGCGCGTGCCGAACAGCAGCAGCCCTTTATATAAAGTCGGCGGTGAGTCAATCCGTCCGTTTGCGCGCCAGAGCGTGTGCCCGTCGGCACAACTGAGAGCCACAACCTGATCGTCGCAACCGAGATAGAGTGCCGTGCCGTCACTGACCGGGGCAGTCAGTTTGCCCGGTAGCTGCACTTTCCATCCATCGCCGGTCGCCGGAGAAAGATCCACCTGGCCCGAGCGCAGTGCATTGCGACGATACTGCGGCCAAGCGTCAACGGCAAGCGCCTTGCCGGCTGTTCCGTATGCCGGTCCTTTTATCAGAGGATTTTCAACTTTGGCGACTTTACGTGATCCGGCCACAGCTAATGCGGCAAAGCCGTCGAGCCGGTTCATCTGGTTGCAGGCGCAGGCGGCCGGCGTTGTGTACAACAGGCCGTTGGCAGGCATTATTCCGTATAGGCAGGTGCCGCGGACCCAGCGATTAACGGTGACTTCACCTGTTTCGATGTTTAGATATTCCACACCCTCTTTCCCCATCAGCACATACTTCTCTGTCGCCTTGTTGCGGTAGCAGCGGTGGTGATGGTGCGAGTTGACGGCGCTAATGTCATGCCGCTTGACGACCCGTCCCGTAGCGGCGTCCAGAAGAACCATCTGTGGGCCTTCATCGTGGACGACCAGCTTGTCCTTTACCGCATAAACGTTGAGACTGGTCGTGTAGGTCCAGTCCTGGTAGTCTCCGCGCCACAGCTCTCTGCCGGTTTCGGCGTCCAGACAGAGCAAGGTCATGGTGATCAAATTGCTGACTTTGCCGGCTTTCTGCGGCTGCCCGAAGTACACACGTCCGCTGTCCAGGACAATCATGCCGATATTGTGAGTGCCGACGCCCGGCAACGCGTGTGGCGCCTTTTCCTTCTCCTCGGGATCTTTGGATTTTTTCGACTTCTTCGAAGGCAAGACGGGTCGGGCAACTCGCCACGTCTCTTTGCCGGAATCGAGGGCATATCCGACAATTTCATCGGTGGTGGCTGCAACAACTCGGTTCTTATCCGCCGCAATCATCAATCGTCCCTGTTTTAGGACGTCGGATTTACCCCGTTCGCTCAAGTCCGCCAAAGACGGCATAGGCTCAGACCGCCACCGAATTGTGCCGGTGTCCGGATCGACAACGAGAATTGCAAGCGGAGGCGCCGACTTGGTTTGTGTTTTGGCCTTAGTTGCGACTGAGAGAACGAGCCGGCCGTTATGGAAAAGTATCTCGGACGTGTTCTCGGTGCCCGCCAGTTTCCGGATCGGCTTGCCGGTCTCTCCGTCGAGCACGCTCACCGGTGCCGAGTAGCCGAGAGTGACGTAGAGACGATCTCCGACGGCGACCAGCCGCCGATGGATAAAGCGGGGATTGCCCCAGCGCAGGTTCATCGGTTGGTTGGGCGACCAGGCCTGCCAGCCCCAATCAGGGACCGGCTTTTTCCACAGCAGCGCGCCGCTGAAGGCGTCGCGTGCCACCAGTCGCCACTTGTCCGGCACGTTGCCGCCGAGGCTGATCGTCCCTTCGTCATTGATGTAAAAAAGACGGCCCCTGGCGCTCACCATGCCCGTTAGAGACGGACTCTTTTCATGGGAGCGCGCACGTCTGGGAGTCGCGGTCCAGAGCAGTCTGCGAGGCGGACCAACTTGCCGGTCGGCGGCAACCGGATTGCTGTCCGGGCCGTGCAGCCAGTGGGTCCATTCGTCGATTTCGTCCGGCCATTTCCTGGTGATCTCGGTCCAGCCCTGCGCGGTCTTCAATCTTGCGGTCCCTAGCGGACGAAGCACGCGCATGGCCTCCTCACGGCTGACCGCCCCGGGGATTTCGCAAACCAGGTGGCGGACGATGTTCTCGGCATGTGGCAGTTGAGGCCCGGACAAGAGATCGACTCTCACGCAATCCTCTGTGCAGTAGTTTTCCCTTGCCCGGCCCACCGCCGCGCGGTCCGGTAGCAAGTAATGAATCACCCTTCCTTCGCCCGGCTCCGGGTAATTGCCCCCAATCTGCACAATCAGCCCTCGCGGAGCCGCTGTCGCAGTGGATATAACAACTGCAACAAGAACTGAGTAGAGGGCAAGTCTGTGAAGTAGTATCTTCTGCCGGGGGGGCGATGCCAATCTCCCGGCCAGAGATGGGAATTTTGATTGTCCAGCCATGAAAGTGATTATACCAGCTAAGGCAATGCGGATCAAAGCGAAAGACGTCTCAAGGGTGCCGGCTTTGATATTCTCGGCGTTCGCAGAACGGGGTCGGATACATGGACTGGGATTGTTGCATATAGTTTTATAAGTCCTACTTATAAACCACCGGCTCTTGTACAACCAGGCACTGGCCAGCGCCCACATCTTTCCTGCAGATGACGCCTCTGCCGTATGGCAAAGTAATCTCAAGATCGCATGATATTCGTTTGCCGAGTCCAAAGTGTGCTACCGCCTCCTGCCCCGAGCAGAAGCCGAGGCTGGCTTCGATTTCCACGAAACCAATGAGTTTTTCCGGCCGACCAAGCTCTCCGGCCGGATATATCTTTACTTTGGCGCTTATCCCCATCCTGTTGATTGTTCTGCCGACAACTCTGACTCGAAGCCAGTGGTTTGATTTTTCACGGTTTAAATAGAGCATGGACCGCTTCTGTGGAAACCAGTTGGCCAGAAATATGTCGAGCCCGCCGTCGCCGTCATAATCTCCAACGGGCCCGACGGCAAAATAAGCGTCCGCCTTATCGACAGGCGGTACATGGAACTTTGGTATGTTTACACCGGTCAGCTCTTGATCAGCCGGCATGATCGATACGTTTCGGCATATAAAAGGCCGGCTCACATCGCCGTCGCGATACGTCGCCGCAACGAGAATGTCGGGCAGGCCGTCATTGTCGAAGTCGGCAATTTCAACGTGTCCGTGCTTTAAATGCAGCTTCTCCGGAGTCCAGGATGGAAAACGATAGTCCAGGCCTGCCTCGGCGGTTACGTCCTTGAATTGCGGCTCGCCGTCGCGAAGTCCCATATTGAGGTACAGATGCTGCCGTGCGGGCTGGCTGTGGTCCACGATGACGATATCCATCAGGCCGTCCACATTAAGATCTCCGAAAGCGACGCCGCACGGGCTGGCTTCTCGGTTGATCGGCTCGTATTGGAAGACGGCCGAATCGAACGGGCTGTAGGTGGCGTCGCTCTGTGACAGGAAGAGACGATTAGCCTGGGCGACGAAGATATCGGGCCGACCGTCTTCGTTAAGGTCTGGCGTGATTACGCCGAGGCCCGGCAGATCAGCAGGCAGGCCGACTATTCTTGAAACGTCATCAAAATGAAAGCGGCCGCGATTGTGAAGCAGCCGGGTCCGCCTGCCCGTCCATTTGTCTTCGGTAACAAGCAAATCCAGCAGGCTGTCTCCGTCGTAGTCGAGCACGCCGATGCTCCGTCCGCCCATTATTACGCATGCGTCATTGTCTCCGGAGACCTCACGGAACCGCCCGTCCACATTCTCGAAGAGCTTGTTTGGCACTCGCAGCCCCCTCGATTTGGAGTTGTTGGAGACGTAGAGATCGAGGTCGCCATCGTTGTCCAGATCGACGAATACAGCGCCGCTTGTTCTGGCCTCGAAACGAAGTTGCGACTGATCGGATTCCACGAATCTCCCTCCCTCGTTAATCAATAGCATATTTGGGACCGGCCCGTTACGGCCGACGTACGCTTCGTGCGGACGGTCGCAAAAATTGCCGACGTACAGGTCGGGATCTCCGTCGTTGTCGATGTCTCCACATGCCGCCGCATGGGCCATGATGCCTTTGAGCGGCTCGGCCAGTCCCCAGGCCTCGCCCGACTCGACGAAGGACATGCTTGCGGCTCCTGCCTGCACTTGAGAGAGGATTGTAAGAATGGTGATGATCGAAGTTGTCGTTATCTTCATGGTTGTCTCAGAATCTGTTCCGCCAGTTTTTTACGAGCGTCGAGGAATTGTTTGGCATCCTTTGAGAAATCCCGCCAGTTCGGTGCGATTGTATCAACGATTTTCTTTGCAGCTTCCGGGCCTGCATGTTTTTCGAGCAGCGCCAGATACTCGTAGTCCTCCATGCCATCCCTGAGGTTTTTCACGCGCATGCTGGCGATAGGACCGTCGATTCCGCAGGGCACTCCCGGATAAAACAGAAATCCACCACCATTGTAATGTCTGGGGTGTGCGAAAGCCGGATTGTGCCAGGGCTCGATAACCGTGGTGACGGTGCTCCAGTAGAGCAGACCGGTGATGCCGTACTGGTAGTTGATCCAGGTCGGCACTCGGTACACGGTCAGTGGGCGGTCAATATGCCAGTATGGCGGATCCAGGCCCTTAACGCTTTCGTACTGCGGGTGATATCGAGGTGAACGCTGCACAAGCGCGGTATAGGACCAGACCTCGTCGCCGTGAGCTATCTTGTCGGCGACGGTCGCGCGGTCGATGAACGCCCACAGGGGACACCATATATCCACCGCCGGATCGATGTCCGGCCATGATGGGTCTTGCGGGTACGTTTGTTCGACGACCAGGCATTTTAGCTCCGGCACGGCTTCGTGAATGAGCCGGCCGAGCACGAGCACCTGCTCGTAATTCTCGCGAACGTTCGGCTCGTCCAGCATATACACATAAGCCCTCTTCTCCCAGCCGTTGTCTTTGAGATACTTGTAGAAATCCCTGTAGTATCTCTGAGCCTTTTCCCTCTCCGCCGGTGATATAGTCTTGTAGTCGGGCCTCAGAGTCGAGCCTGGCAGCCGGGCGAAACGTGCTCTGGGTATTTCAAAATCAGTCACATGAAACTCAGCCATGAATTTCCTTAGAGCCTTGTGTCTTTCGGCAACGATTTTCAGAGAGCCGTCATCATTAACCTGCGGCAGGAGATGGCTCGGAATCGGCGGATTGATACGATGCTCGGCCATCATTCGGCAATATCGCATTTCGATCTGTTTGAATTCGTCCGAGCCTCGCTTGACATCGAAGTACCGCGAAACGTTGCCGAAGCTCCCAAAGTGGTTCTTGTGAGTTGGGCCGTCCGGGAGTGCAAAATCCCACACCGTCAGAGTCACCGGAATCTGCTCGGAAACGCCGCCTTTGGCGTGGACGGTCAATTTGCCGCGATATATTCCCGCGGCAGCACCTTTAGGTACGTGAACGTCAGCCCAAATCGGTTGATTCTGGCCTTTGAAGACCTCGAACGGCACGGCGTACATGTCGTGCCCGGTGGTTGTGACCGGCTCGCCCCATCTCTTGCGGCTTCTGGTCAGGGGTTCGATGGCTTTGCCGGTTTGCGGATTGATGAATGGAACAAGCGGGTCCGGATACAGACCGGGAGGAAGCTCGGCCCTCGAAGTAGACTTTCTGACTCGGACGTATTCTTCTCTAAACAGCTTGATATTCGTTTTCGCTATTTTCGCGCCGCCCTGTCCGACCAGATCGGAAATATCAACCTTCACTACGCTGATGTTTTCTTTCGGTGCGGCAACGACAACTTGAAACGACTCGACCTCATTCTTCGACGCCTTGATCTCAACGGTGGCGGCTCCGTAGCTTTTCTGGTTCTGGCTGATACGCTCCATGCTGCTCAAAGCCGTCAGCTCAATCATATCCGACGCCGAAGAATATCCGGTTAAGCCAAGAGTTAAAAAAGCAAAAGCTACGACGAGATTTGTCTTGTTCATTGTGCTATCCTCCCGGAAAAAATTTAACGAATCGACAATATTTGGCACTCGCCGGGTGCAATCCCAACTTCGATTATCTTGTCATCAACATTGATTCGAACCGGTTCATCCGTTTTACCGAAATCTGTTCGACGAATCAAAAGGCGATCATTCAATCTCAATCCGGAGATAACCGGCCCCGGTTGTTTAGGCACTGCAAAAGTAATTGGCCGCCCTCCGGACAGAAATTCCCCATACCGCTGGGCCTCTGCGTAGACCTGGTGGACGAGCCGGATTTCCTTTGGCGCTTGCTGCCTTGGGCACCAAACAAAGAACGTATCGGTCCCCCTGAGCAACATGTGCCACAGCAGCTCCTGATACATTGTCTCGCTCAATTGCGGCACCGCTTCGCCGGGAGGCCTGGTTTCGATTGTGTGCCAGTGAACAAAGCTAATGATAGGTATCTCGGCCGCCGTGTTTTGACCGGCGTTGCTCGCAACCAGCAGCATATTATAGAACCAGCGATAGTCAGAAACCCCATAGTCATACCAATCGAAGATTCTGCGCCAGGTGTACGCTACCGGCATGGCGAAAGTGTACCCGGTCTCGGGAAATTCGTGATACCAACATCTGTATCTCGCTTTCTGGTCCGTTTTACACGGCTGTCCATCAACGTAGCGTTCGTAGTAGTCGTACCAGTAACGGTAGCCGTTGTGCGGATAGACGCCATAATTGCCGACCAACACATCCGGAAAACTGTCTTTCATCGGTTCCGCGTACACCTCGCGCTGTAGTTCGCTGCGCAGCTTCCGCAGAACCCTTTGAAACTCGCCGAAATCGTCAATGTCCCTGATGTTCCGGCGGCAACGTCTGCATCGTTTGGAGGCGGCATGAGCTTCGTTAAATTCGATGGGACCGTCAATTTCCCAGTCGGCAAAAATGAAGTCGACTTGCAGATTCGCTTTTTTGAAAGCCCTGATGAAATACTCGACCTGCTCCCGGATAAACGCCCGCCGAAAGTCTATCGCAAACGGGCATCCCATTTTCTTCTTGCCGAATGATTCGTCCCAGAAGGGCTTGCCGTCATCATCCACGTGGGCTGTGCGTTCATCCCCATTGAAGAAAGAATAAAGACATCTTGTGGCGTTGATGTTTACGCGCAATCCCAGTTGCTTCTGTGCTTTAGCAATTGCCAATGAGTCAATCAGACTCTCTTCTTGCTTGCCCGGATTCCATGAACTGATAAGACCGACTCCTCGCTCGTTCAGCGTTCTTACAAGTTCGACGGCAGCCTGTTCGTTTAGTGTCCCCGGATCCATAGCATTCCACAGATACAGCAGCAGGCGATTACCCCGGTCATATTTC
>Ga0180431_10010498_pt1 | contig 10285 bp, 7 predicted proteins | sample SS_ome_11_FD_132459 | JGI IMG/M metagenome (GOLD analysis project Ga0180431, IMG submission 132459) | Hypersaline lake sediment archaeal communities from the Salton Sea, California, USA - SS_1_MS_1 metaG | ecosystem: Environmental > Aquatic > Non-marine Saline and Alkaline > Hypersaline >... | reverse complement strand
CTGGCATCAGGCACACGCGCACGGCTGTTGTCCCCAAAGTAGTCAAATCTATAGTGGACTGGGGTATCCCTGAAGAAAGAATTCAACCGTCAAAAAGTGGAGAAGGGAGGTGATGCGACTATCGTCTAGTTGCCAAGCTGCAAGTTGATCTCTAGCAAAAATCTACGACCGCGCAGGAAGGAGAGAAAAAGAATGAAACGCCTACTCTACTTTGCGTTGATGATTGTCATGGTCATCACCCTTTGCAACTGCGCCACCGCGACGCCGACGGCCGAGCCCACTGAAAAGCCGCCCCCCACAAACACGCCCGTGCCGGCGGCCACTGACACCCCCGTCCCCCCTCCTCCAACGGACACGCCGATCCCAGAACCCACCGATTTTGACGACGGGACCTATGTCGTAGCCATGTATTCCGACTTTGCCGACTGGGACCCCGCGACAGCCTATTCGCTGGAAATCTGGTTCCTGTACAACGTCTATGAACCCTTGCTGTGGTACAACCCGCCAGGCAGCGAGGAATTGTTTACGCCAGCCCTCGCCACGTCCTGGGAAACTTCGGATGACGGGCTGACCTGGACTTTTCACCTGCGTGAAGGCGTCACTTTCCACGATGGCACGCCCTTTAATGCCGAGGCGGTCAAATACTCTATCGAACGCACGATAGAGATAGGCGGCGGGGCAGCCTGGATCTGGGGAGCCGTGGACGAAATAGAGGCCCAAGACGAGCACACAGTGGTCTTTCACCTGAGCTATGCTGCTCCATTGGACCTGATTGCATCCTCTCAATACCAGGCCTACATCTTTTCGCCCACCTCGGCGGAAAAAGGCACCGACTGGTTCATGGAGGGCCACGACGCGGGCACCGGTCCCTATATGGTGGAAAGTTGGGCGCCCGATCAGCAAACGGTGCTGGTCAAATACGACGACTACTGGGGTGGCTGGGAGGGTCACCACTTTAGCAAGGTGATCTTGAAAACCGTCCTGGAACAATCCACCCAGGTGCAAATGCTCGAGAGCGGCGAGGCCGACCGGGCTACGCTGGTGCCCATTGATTCGCTCGACGGCCTGATGGCCAACACCGACATCAGCGTGAACATTGTGCCAAGCTGGATGAACTCTCAATTCCTGATCAACGTCCAAAAGCCGCCAACGGACGATCCGCTGGTGCGCCAGGCGCTCTGTTACGCCTGGGACTATGAAACCGTCGTCAACGACATCTACAATGGCATGGCCACGGTGGCCGAGGGGATCATTCCCAAAACCATGTGGGGGCACAACGACGACCTGGAGCTCTATGAATTCGACCTCGACAAGGCCAAAGAACTGCTAGCACAGGCCGGCTACGAGCCAGGCGATCTCAAGCTAGACATCGCCTACATTGGCACCTCGGCCGAGTACGAGAACGCCGCCCTGCTGTTGCAACAGAACCTGGCCGAGATCGGCGTCGAGCTGGAGCTCAAGCCTGGACCGTGGACTACCATCTGGGAGGAAGCCAAGAGCCTGGATACCGCGCCAAACCTCCAATCGATGACCTGGTGGCCCACCTATCCTACGCCCAACGACTGGATCTATGGCCTCTTCCGCACCGAGGACCCGACGCTGTTCAACCTGTCCCATTACTCAAACCTCGAAATGGACGCTCTGTTCGACGAGGCCATGGTTTTGGAAGCGACCGATCGCGACGAGGCAATCAAAAAGTACGACGAGATCCAACAGATACTGCTCGACGACGCAGCAGCTATTTTCTACGCCGACATCAACTCCCGCATCACCCGCCGGGCTGACGTCGCCGGGGCCGTGACCAACCCGGCGTACGGTGCCGAATACTTTTACAATCTCGCACGCAAGCAATAAGACAAAACGCGACCCTGGTGCCGGGAGAGATCGACAGCAGGGTCGCATCCGTTCAAACAGGTAAACCTGTCACAGGGTGCGGATCCTACAAAATGCACCTTATGACAAAAAACAAACTTGGGGTGCCCCGGCGACTCTGACAAAAAACGTTAGGCCCCTTCACAGAAAAGCCCCCTGAACAGACAAACAGACACCCAAGACAGAGTTCAGGGTGTGATCTGCGCCCAAGTCTCATCTAGTTCCAAGAAGGTGGCAAATGGAACAATGTTCTTTATAAGGAGACAGAGCCAGAAAGCCTAAAGGGGGGGACAAAATGAAAAAGAACCTGTTTATTGCTGCTATTCTAGTTCTGGCGCTGCTGATGTTGGGCCTGGCCAACCTGACAGCGCTGGCAGCAGAGACCATCTTTTCCGACAACTTTGAGGATGGAAACTATGATGGGTGGAGCAGTAGCGGGAATGTATCCATCAACAGCCTTCATGCCAGAGGGTCGTACTCTGTGCGGCTGAAAGGAGATGGCACGATCTGGCGAACCGTTTCCACCGAAGGCTACAGCGACGTGACCTTTGAGTGGTACTGGGCGGCTGGATCTTTGGAAAGCGCCGACCACTGCTATGCAGAGGTCAACACCGGGAGCGGCTGGACCGTTGTCGACCAGCTTGACAATGGAGATGATGACTATGTATTCCGCCCTGGGTCGGCAAGCCCCAGCGGTGCCGACAACAACCCCAACTTTCAGATCCGGTTCCGCGTCACAACGGCTGTAGCTGACTATTGCTTCGTAGACGACGTCGCCATCATTTCAGAAAGCGGGGGCGAGCCTACAGACACACCCACGGCTACCGCCACGGGTGGCCCCACACCGACACCCACGTCCACGCCCACAGCCACGCCCACGTCTACGCCGGGTAGTGGCCTCGACGTTGCAGTCTTTATCAGCAATGGCACCAACTCTGACAAGATCTTGGCCCTGATGCGCGCCATCGACGCAATGGGTCATGACGTGTACGGCCTCGGAAGGTTCGACATCGATCAGGGCCGCTTGACGACGAACAATTTTGACGTGTTCGTCCTGGGCGCCGGTGAGAACGACAGCAAACTCGGCTATTCCGGCACCGACTCTCTCGACACCAGCAACATCAAAGCCAACATCCGATCCTTTGTCAACGGCGGCGGGGGATTCGTAGGGATCGAGCAAGGCACCCACTTTGCCACCGACGAACTCGAACTCTATGACGGCGCCTACGATACCGCGGGAAGCGCCGGAAAATACACGATTGACATCGTCGACTCGGCATTCGGCTCTGGCTCTCAGCAAGCCTACATGTCCGATGGCGGCGGCTATATTCCCGTCGTCAGCGGGGCGACCGCCGTGGCCGAGAATTCCTCCGACCAGGCGGTCATCGTCCGTGACGCTTATGGCTCTGGTCGCGTCATTCTGAGTTCGTTCGACCTCGAACTGCGCGGCGACAGCGAGCTGGACTGGACCATCTGGGACAACTGGGACATGAGCAACAGCCACACCAACTCGGAAGGCTGTTGGAAGTTGCTTGGCCGCATGATCAACTGGGCCGCCACGGGCAATGCGTCCGAACCGACGATCAGCACGTCCAACAACAATGCCGAAAAAGTGGCCGTCGTATCTTCCCACACCGGCAGCGGCGGTGCGTGGGCTGGCCTCCTGCCGGGCATCTACCGCTCCATCGAATATGCCGGCTATGTCCCGCTGGCCATCCGCTTCGACGACATCAACAACGGCAAGCTGACCACCACCAACTTTGATGCCGTCAGCTTTCCCGGCGGGTATTCCTATGGCTACAAGCGAGGGATCGACGACGATGGCGAGCAGGCAATCCGGAACTTTGCCTCCAACGGCGGCGGCGTCATGGGCACCTGCGCCGGCTCGTTCTATCTGACAGATTCCATCGTCTGGGAGGGCAAGAACTATGATTACCCGGTCGATCTGTTCCTCGGCCAGGACATCGGCCCCCTCGATGACATCGCAGGATGGCCAAGCTATGACCTGACGCTGGTGAACATCAACGACTCGGTCATCGGAAACCTGGGCGACCAGACTCAATTGTACTATGGCGGCGGCTACAAGACCGACCTCAGCGCGTCGAACGCGACCACGGTGGTGACCTATGAATACGGCGGCGACTTTGACGGCACGCCCGACGCCATCCGCTTTTCCTACGGCAGCGGCCATGTCCTGCTGATAGGGACACATCCCGAATCGCGATCCGGCAGCAATGACGATTGGATGTACTGGGACAACTGGGTAGAAGGCACCAGTACGCCGTTGAACAACTCGGACAACCCTTGGACCTTTGTAAATGCCGCTTTCGACAACTGGCTGATCCAGTAACAAGAGGGCAGAGCGACAAAGCACCGCGTTCTCGATGCTTTGCGCGCTCTGCCCCTCTCAGCACAAAAATTTTGGCGTGTCTTCTCAAAAAGTGAGGACAAGATGCTCGTGCGCTATATTGCCCGGCGATTGCTTCTGATGATCTTTGTATTGCTGGGGGTATCCGTCATCACCTTTGTCCTGACCCATATCGTCCCCAGTTCGCCTGCCGCCATGTGGATCGGCGACAGGGCAACTCAGGAGCAGATCGACCGGGTCAACGAAGAAATGGGATTCAACAAACCCCTTCACGTTCAGTATTTCCTGTACATGAGGAACCTGCTGCGCGGCGATCTAGGCGTCTCGTTGCGCACCAAGCAACCCGTGCGGGAAGAGCTGGCCCGCCGTTTCTCGGCCACCTTTGAACTGATCACGCTCTCGATGCTCGTCGCCGTGATCACCGGCGTGCCTCTGGGCATCTTTTCAGCCACTCACAAGGATAGCTGGGGCGACCGGATTGCCCGGCTCGTCTCCATCTCGGGCGTTTCTTTGCCCTCGTTCTTTCTGGCCATGTTGTTGCAATTAATGTTCTCCAGCAACTGGCATCTCCTTCCCTTGCAAGGGCGGATAGACAGTGAGGTGCTGGCCGATTTTCCCATCACACAGATCACCGGTTCCTATCTGATAGACGCCCTGGTCACAGGCAATGGGATCGCCTTCAGAAGCAGCCTGATCCACCTCATCCTGCCGGTCTTTGCCATTGCCTTCACTTCACTGGGCATCGTCACGCGCATCTCCCGCTCTTCGATGGTAGAGATACTCAACGAGGACTATATCCGCACAGCGCACGCTTATGGCATGAGCCGTCCTGTGGTGGAATACAAATACGCTCTCAAGAACGCGCTACTGCCAGTGATCACCATCCTTGGCCTCTCTTACGGCTACATGTTGGGCGGAACGTTTTTCATCGAATCGATGTTTGATCTGCCAGGTCTGGGCCGCTTTGGCTATACCTCTATCATTCGCAACGATTTTCCGGCCGTCATGGGCGTCACACTGGTCTACGCCAGCAGTTTTATCCTGGTCAACCTGATCGTAGACATGATCTATTTTGCTGTCGACCCGCGCATCCGGCTCGAACCGACAGAGGCCTGAGGGGGACGGTTCCATGAGTGTTTTGACAGAGGGATTAGAGCGATTGAACCTCCGCTACACCACCTATCTGCTGCGGCGGAATCCCATGTTTGTATTGGGCCTATTGATCGTCTTTGCCCTGGTGTTGTGTGCCGTGCTGGCGCCGCTCATTGTACCTGGCGATCCGAAGAAAATCGATTTCAAGGCCAAGCATTTTCCGCCCGGAAAAGACCATCCCTTTGGCACCAACGTGCGGGGACAAGATATCTTTGGCCAGGTGATCTATGGGACGCGCATGTCGCTGATGATCTCGACCGTCGTGGTGATCATTTCCCTGGCCATTGGCATGCCGACAGGACTGATTGCCGGATACTTTGGCGGCCGGGTGGACGAAGTGATCATGCGTGCCACGGATGCCTTTCTGGCTTTTCCACCGATGTTGCTGCCCATCGCCATCGCGGCCGCTCTAGAGCGAAACTTGTTGAACGGCCTCATCGCTATCGCCGTCTCTTGGTTTCCCTGGTACACGCGCATCCTGAGAGCCTCCGTGCTGGTCACAAAAGAAGAGCTGTACGTCGAGTCGGCGCGTTCCATGGGAGTACGCGACGCCCTCATCATCCTTCGCCATGTGCTGCCCAACAGCATCTCGCCCCTCCTCATCCAGGCCTCGATGGACATGGGCTATGCTATCCTGTTTGCCGCCGCGCTGAGCTTTATCGGCCTTGGAGCCAAACCGACGGACATGGAGTGGGGACGCATGATCACTTCTGCGCGGGCCGAGTTCATAGACTTTTGGTGGACGGCTACTTTTCCGGGCCTGGCCATATTTGTCACCGTGCTGGGTTTTAACCTGATCGGCGACGGGCTGCGGGACATCCTGGACCCCAGGGTCAGAGGGCGGTAGAACATCATGGACAAGGACATACTTCTCAACATCAAGGGGCTCAAGACCTATTTTTACACCTTTGACGGCGTCGTCAAAGCCATAGATGGCATTGACCTGACCGTGTACGAAGACGAGACGTTGGGCATCGTCGGCGAAACCGGCTGTGGCAAATCCGTCACTTCCCTCTCTGTGCTGGATCTGGTGCCACCACCGGGCAAGATCGAGGCCGGAGAGATCTGGTTTGAGGGTCAGAATTTATTGACCAAGAGCAAAAAAGAGATGCGAGAGATCCGGGGCGGGCGGATCTCGATGATCTTTCAGGACCCGATGAGCTCCCTCAACCCGGTCTTTACCATCGGCGATCAGATCACGGCCGTGTTGCGCGTTCACCAAAATCTGGACAAGTACCAGGCACGTCAAAGAGCGATAAAAGTATTCCACACCGTAAGGTTGCCCGACGCCGAGCAGATGCTGACCAAGTACCCCCACGAGTTGAGCGGCGGTATGCTCCAGCGTGTGATGATTGGCATGGCGCTGTCTTGCCAGCCCAAATTGCTCATCGCCGACGAGCCGACGACTGCCCTCGACGTGACCATTCAAGCCCAGATCCTCAAGCTGATGCACGATCTGAAACACGAGATGCGAACCTCGATCCTGCTGATCACTCACGACCTGGGCGTGGTGGCCAAGATCTGCCAGCGGGTAGCCGTGATGTACGCAGGTGCCTTTGTCGAGATCGGCGATCTGCGCGTGGTATTCCAAGCCCCCAAACATCCTTACACCCTCGGGCTGCTGCGCACTATTCCCCGCCTGGGTCACAGGCGCGAGCGACTGGATACCATCAAAGGCCGGGTGCCGAACCTGATCCACCCGCCGCCGGGCTGCCGCTTTCACCCCCGCTGCCCACAAGCGACCGACATCTGCCGTCAAAGACGGCCTGTCATGGTCAAAGTTGGAGCAGGACATCAGGTGGCCTGCCACCTGTATCCTCCAGCTTGAACGATAGACGGAGTATCCCATGCCACCGTTAGTCCAGGCCATAGACTTGGTAAAACACTTTCCCGTCCCCGGCGGCGTGGTACATGCCGTGGACGGCGTCTCGTTCAGCATCGAGGAAGGAGAGACGGTAGGGCTGGTAGGAGAATCTGGCTGTGGCAAGACGACCGTCGGCCGGACGATGCTTAACCTTATCTACCCCACCGCCGGAGAATTGCACTTTGAGGGGCGAGACATTTTTATGCTCAAGCCCCGAGAGCTGCAAACCCTGCGCCGCAAGATGGCCATCGTCTTTCAAAATCCCTACTCGTCACTCAACCCCCGCATGAAAATAAAGGACATTGTCGCCGAGCCGCTCAGAACACACACCGACCTGCGGGGCGAGGCCCTGCGGGAGCGGGTGCTCGAGTTGCTGGATCAGGTGGGCCTGACGAAACAACACCTGCTCCGTTATCCCCACGAATTCAGCGGCGGCCAGCGTCAAAGGATCGCCATCGCACGGGCGTTGGCTTTAAAGCCCAAGTTCATTGTCTTTGACGAACCCACTTCGGCGCTGGACGTCTCAGTGCAAGCCCAGGTGCTCAACCTGATCGGCGATCTCCAGAGAGAGCTGGGGCTTACCTACTTTTTTATCTCTCATAACCTGAGCGTCGTTGAGCACATCGCCGACCGGATCATGATCATGTACCTGGGCAAGATTGCCGAAATCGGCACGAGGGAAAATATTTTCGACCATCCTCTCCACCCCTACACCCAGGCACTGCTCTCGGCCATTCCCCTCGTCGATCCCGACCAGACAAAGCAAGCCATCCTCCTGGTAGGCGACATCCCAAGCCCCGTCAATCCACCTGCCGGCTGCCGGTTTCATACGCGGTGTCCGCTGGCAGTTCCCGCGTGCCAGGAAAAAGTACCACAATTGAAAGAGATGTCACCAGGACACTGGGTGGCCTGTCCGTATACAACGCCCCCCCAAATGCTCTGAAGGAGCACTTTTGCCAGACACGTCTCAGCTCTCTGGCCAGGCTCTGGCCGGTCTGACCTGCCAGTCGAACGTCTGGTTAAACAACACTGGATTGGAGACACAAACATGCCAAGATATTTTGGAATCGCCGCTGTACAGATGCAAGTTGTTCCCTGGGATGCGGCAGCAACGCTGGATTGCATGGAAGAAATCGTCGAGTACACCAAGACCCGCCTCCCCTGGATAGACATGATCTGTTTTCCCGAGCTGTGCCCGACAGGCGTGTACAGCTCTTCTATTCCCCCACCAGGCGTGGATCGCTACGACACGGCCCAAGCCATACCGGGGCCAATGACCGATCGCTTTAGCGACATGGCCCGGCGTCACAGCGTGTGGCTGCAACCCGGCTCGATATTTGAATTAGAAGGCGATAGGGTCTATAATACCGCCGTCGTCCTATCGCCGGAGGGGGAACTGGTCGCTCGCTATCGCAAAATGTTCCCCTGGTGTCCTTGGGAAAAGACCCAGCCAGGCTCTGAATTCTGCGTCTTTGACGTGCCCAGCATCGGGCGCTTTGGACTAGCCATCTGTTACGACGGCTGGTTTCCCGAGTTCCTCCGCACCCTGGTATGGCTAGGCGCCGAGGTCATCCTGCATCCCACCCTCACCACCACCGCCGATCGCAACGCCGAGTTGGTCATTGAACAAGCCATGGCCATTTTGAACCAGTGCTACATGATCGACGTCAACGGCCTCGGCGCCATGGGAGGCGGGAGATCGATAATAGTTGATCCCAACGGGCGCATCGTACAGCAGGCAGGGAATCACAAAGAGATTTTAACCCAGGTCCTCGACCTGGACCTGGTGAGCCACGTTCGCGAGTACGGCACCCTGGGACTCAATCAACTCCTCAAGCAAATGCGGGATTTTCCCGGCGAATTTCCTCCCTACAAACAGGGATTGGCGCGGGGAGAAGGGATGCGCCATCTGGGACCTCTACAGTTGCAGGAAACGCTGAGAAACACAAACCTATAGGAGAAAAAACATGACCTTGGAGACCCAACATATCTCGCCGGTTTGGAGTCGAATCACCAACATTGTTGTCGAACGAGGAGAAGGCGCCTACATCTTTGACGTCAACGGCGACCGCTACCTGGATTTTACCTCCGGCATTGGCGTCACCAATACGGGGCATTGCCATCCCAAAATCGTCGAGGCGGCCAGGGCTCAAGCAGGCAAAATTATCCACGCCCAGGTCAACATCCTCTACCATACTCCCCTGTTCCGCCTGGTTGACGCGTTGCGTGAGGTCGTGCCCCCCTCGCTGGATGCTTTTTTCTTTTCCAACTCGGGCGCCGAGGCCGTCGAAGCCGCGGTCAAACTGGCCCGGCACGTCACCGGCAGAACCAACATCGTTGTCTTTCAGGGATCCTTCCACGGGCGAACCAACCAGACGATGGCCATGACGACCTCCAAAACCATCTACCGTCAAAAATACCAGCCCCTGGCAGCGGGGGTGTTCGTTGCACCGTACCCCTATTGGTATCGCTACGGCTGGGACCCACAAGAGACCAGCCAGTGGTGTCTGAAAGAATTACGGCATCTACTCGCCAGCCAGACGGCACCCTCCGAGACGGCAGCTATCATCGTCGAGCCGGTGTTGGGCGAGGGGGGCTATGTCGTACCGCCCGCGTCATTCCTGTCCGGCTTGCGGGAGATCTGCGACGAACACGATATCTTTCTCATCGCCGACGAGGTACAATCGGGGTTTGGACGCACCGGCAAATTCTTTGCCATCGAACACTTTGACGTGATCCCCGACGCGTTAATCATGGCCAAGGGGCTCGCCTCCGGCTTTCCGCTATCAGGCCTGGCTGCGCCAAGGGCGTTGATGGACAAGTGGATAGTAGGATCACACGGGGGCACCTATGGAGGAAACGCCGTTTCTTGCGCTGCCGCCGAGGCCACCGTCCACGTGCTTCAAGACGGGCTGGTCGAGAACGCCGCCAAAATGGGAGCGGTGCTCATGGACGGCCTGTGCGAGATCCAGGGCCGCTACCCCGTGCTGGGCGACGTGCGTGGCCTGGGGCTGATGGTTGGCTGCGAG
>Ga0180431_10010495_pt1 | contig 10287 bp, 15 predicted proteins | sample SS_ome_11_FD_132459 | JGI IMG/M metagenome (GOLD analysis project Ga0180431, IMG submission 132459) | Hypersaline lake sediment archaeal communities from the Salton Sea, California, USA - SS_1_MS_1 metaG | ecosystem: Environmental > Aquatic > Non-marine Saline and Alkaline > Hypersaline >... | reverse complement strand
CTTGGCGATGAACGTCACGGCGCCGCACTTGCGGCAGCGCGGGCGCTGCTTGACGCGGCGGTAGGCCTCGCGGCAGCGCTCGATGGCCCGGTCGGCGATGGCCTCGGGCGACTCGCCGACCCGAAACACGCGCTTCTCGGAGCCGAGCGAGCGCACCTTGCCGTCGAGGCCGCAGTACAGGGCGACGACGCGGATCGCGTCGCGGCCGTTGCCGCGGACGGCCAGGCCGTCGAGCGGGACGGTGGTGAACACGCGGAGCACGGCGCCGGGGCGTCCCTCGACGCGGCGCTGGTAGGTCCGCTCGCCGCGGGCGTTGGGGTCGGGCTCGAAGCCCGCGCGCTCCAGCGCACCGATCAGGTGCGTCGCCAGAGCGCGGCGGTGGTTGAGGTTGTCGGGATCGTAGGGCATCACTGGACCTCCAGGGCGGTGATCTCGTCGGACGCCGCGAACGTCTGCGCCATGTCGGCGTCGAGTCGCCGCCGCGCTTCGCTCCGAATCGCCCGCGCCCACCCGACCGCGACGTTCAACTCGTCGATCGAGCGCGCGACCTCGACCTTGCCCGCGCGGACGGTGAGGCCGTGGGCGAGCACGTTGTGTAGCCGGGCGGAGATCCCGTTGAGCGCGCTTTCGATCCGCTGCACGCCGATGGAGTCGAAGCCGCCGAGGCCTACGAGGGGCACCAGCGCCTTCGCGGCGGCGACGTGTCCAAGCGCGCGGGCGATGATGGCCCGGAACTCGACCGCGCGACGCGGCAGGCAGTGACCGCTACGTCCGCATCCCGTCAGGGTGTAGTCGAGCGCGCCGATCTCTGTGGCGAGCGAGAGCGCGGCCTCGGTGGAGAGACGGAGCGCGCTCGCGCAGGTCTCGGGGGAATGGTTGGGCTTGGGCATGGCGGGTTCCTTTCTATCAGGGCGGGTTGCTCCGGTGTGGAGCACAGGGGGTTGGACGCGGGGGCGAGCGATTGATTCAATCGCTGCTCGCCTCCCTTCCGGCAGTCAACGCGTGAGCGCCGGAAGGGGGGCGGCCAGCGGGGGCCGCCCCGGGTCAGGCCTAGCCGACGAGCACCAACTCCTCTTGGGCGCGGGTGATCGCCACGTACTTGAGGTTCAGCTCCTGCTCGGCCTGCCACTCGCGCTCGCACCGGCTATCGTCGCCGAGGCGGCTCCAGCGGAGGATGAACACGCGGCCATTCTCCAGGCCCTTGGCGCGGTGGACCGTCGACAGCGTCACCGCGGCCCGCTTGTCGTCGAACAGGGAGTCGACCTCGGCCTTGAACGCGTCGACGGTGGCCGGGTTGCAGCGGGCGAAGACGATGCGCACGCACTCGACGCGGTCGGTGATCGCCTCGGTGGCGAAGTCGGCGTCGTCGCCGAGACGGCGGCGAAGTTCGTCGATCGCGGCTTTTTCGTACTCGTCGAGGTAGTCCATGAAGGTGACGCGGTCATACGCGCCGGCGTGCTTGGCTTGCAGCTTGACCGCGTCTTTGAAGGTCGACACGAGGCCCGACCCGATATCGCGGCCCTTGACGCGAGCGGGGACTCCCGAGGCGATCAGGCTGTAGCAGCGACTGATCAGCGGGGCGGTGATCCGGCACAGAATCATGTCGCCCTCGACCACCATCTCGTCGACGTCGTCCTCACGAACGCGGGTGACCTTGCCCTCGGGGGCGTCGGGCGCCGCCTCGATTTGCGGGACGATGGAGGCCGCCAGCTTGACCACCGCGCGGGGGCAGCGGTAGCAGACCGACAGGGGCAGTTCGGTGGCGTCCGCTTGCGCGGCCAGCTTGGCGAAGCTGGAAGAGTCGGCGCCCGCGAACCCGAAGATCGCTTGTCGGGGGTCGCCCACCGCGAGCATCCGGGCGCCCTTGCCCATGGCGGCAAACGCCACGTAGCGCTGCGCGGCCGAGAGATCCTGGCACTCGTCGACCAGGACCCACTGGTAGGTCTTCTCGCGCATCTCGTACATGGCCGGGATCCAGAGCATGTCACCGAAGTCGACCGCCCCCAGACGGACCTGGCCGTCGCCGTCGCGCTTGCCCATGCCGGAGCGCAGCGCCCCGATCACGAGGCCCATGATGAACTCGGCGTAGCCGAGCGGCAGCACGAGCGCGTGGTGGTCGGCGACTTCGTGAAGCCGATCTTCGGCGCCCTCGCTGCGCGGGTCCACGAGATCGTTGCGGCCGAGGTCCACCAGCTTGAACGCGGGGGAGAGGATCTCCCACTGCTCATCGCGGTCCAGCGCCGCGAACTTGCGGTCGGCCTTGGCGAGGTCGCGCACGAGGTTGCGGTACTTGTTTTTGTCGATCTTGCGGTTGGCGATCGACGCGTTGGCGCGGAGGATGCGGTACCCAAAGCTGTGGCACGTGAACACGTGCAGGCCGGTGTGCCCGAGCTTTTTTTCGGCGGAGATCTGGTTGTGCTTGTTGAACACGAGATAGACCTTGGTTCCGGTGATCTCGCTGGCCACGAGGCCGACGGTGGAGGTCTTACCGGCGCCGGCAACGGCGTTGACGATCGCGTTGCCGCGACCCTCGCGGGTCCAGGTGGTGATAGCTTGCTGGTAGGGAGAGGGCTTGAACATGGCGGGTTCCTTTCGGGAGGGCGCCTCGGCGGCGCAAATCGTTTCTATCAGTCTCGGGGGATTCTGTCAACCCCGGTCCGGGTGGGGCCCGGCGGGCGCGGTTCAGACGTCGAGGTTTTTGACGTACTCCATCGCTGCCAGGCAGCGATCCTCGGTGTCAAAGGGTCCAAAGTACTCATAAGACTCAGTGCGAAAAAACCAGTCGCCCTCGTCGTTTTGGAACACAACCTCGGCGGGGGTGGCGATGGAAGCGGCGGGGTCTCGCGTGGGCTTGGTCATGGCGGGTTCCTTTCGGTGGGAGATACGCCTCAGCGGCGCAAATCGTTTCTATCAGTCTCGGGGGATTCTGTCAACCCCGGTCCGGGGGGGCCCGGCGTCCCGTTGCCGGGCACGTAGGTATAGACGGGCCCGATCGGGATTCATTCAATCAATCTTCGAGGTCGCTTGCGTCGATCCCGCAGGGCCCGATCTGGCCTCCGCGGCCCGGTTGATAGAATCGGCCCGGAGAGGGCCCCAGCGGGGCCGCTGAGGGGCCCCGGGGTCCGGGGTGACCCCGCGGGGGCCGGGGCCCGGAGGGCCTCTCAGAAGGCCTCAGAGGGCCTGCGCAAAAGCCGCAAATGCGCCTTTTTCGCGCCCCTGGGGCTGCGCTAGAAGCGCATTTGCGGGTCCTGCGCGTGCGCTAGCAGCGCATTTGCGGGGCCTGCGCGTGCGCCGGTAGCGCATTTGCGGGTCCTGCGCGTGCGCTAGCAGCGCATTTGCGGGGCCTGCGCGTGCGCCGGTAGCGCGCTCGGCGACGGCGACGGCGACGGCGACGGCGACCGGCTCACCGCGCCGGCAGCCCGAGACGGCGACGGCGAAGGCGCTCGCGGACGGACACCGCCACGAGAGCGACGAGGAGCGCCCCAGCGGCCCCGCTCGCCACGAGCCCGCCCCACGACGGCGCAGCGGTGGCCGCCGAGACCTCGGCGCGCACAGGGGCCGTCTCAGGCGCTCGGAGCATCGCCGGCCCCGTCGCCCCCGGCACCGCCCCCGGCACCGCCCCCGGCACCGCCCCCGGCACCGCCGACCGCGTCAGCGGCCGCCGCGGCGAAGTCGGCTGCGGTCTCGGCCGCTGCGGCCGGGCCCCACACGCGCGCCACGAGGCGGCGCACGCCGGCGCCCACGAGCGCGGCGTCGGCCTGGAGTCCCTGCTCGCGGCACACGTCCTCGAAGTGCTTGAACAGGGCCACGTGCGAGCCCGGGCCGTCGAAGACCTGCTCGCCGGCCTTGTCGATCCACCGGCCCTTGACCCGCAACCACCCGTCCTGGTCCTTGCGGCGCTTCGCCTCGGCGGCGTCTCGGCGTTGGGCTTCCTTGGCTGCGCCCAGCAGGCGACCGGCGGCGGCGAACTCTTCGAGCATGTCGCCATGCTGGCGACGGGGGCCGGGGGTGTCAACGAGTCGCGCGTTCGACGGGGACAGCTGGAAAACACCACCGGGTTGGCACACCCGGTGCAGAGCCACCTTCGGGACAGCTGGAAACCCCCCTGAATTAAAAAGGGACGCAGAAAAAATTTAGAGAACCAACCCAAAAGTTTTGGCGGTGGCTTTTTAATTAGGGGGGGGTTCCAGCTGTCCTTTGTGGGGTTCACTACAAAAGGACAGCTGGAATCACATAACTTGACACTGTTTCCAGCTGTCCCCGCGATTGCCGCGTTTTTTCGGGCGTTTCCAGCTGTCCGGCCGGGCTCGAAATCGACCGCCGAGAAATAAACGCTGTTTGCTGATTCCTCAATGATTTGCACGCCAGCTGTCCCGGAAAACTGGGGACAGCTGGAACCCGAACCAAGAAAAAAGCGCCCGACCCGCGAAAAACACGCAGGCCGGGCGCGCCCGAAAGAGGTCCCGCCACAGGACCTACCTCTGAGAGCCGACGTACCACGCCGGCCCGAAAGTCACCAGTCGTCGCCGTCCACGTCGGCGCGCAGGTCGAGCGGATGCACCCGCGTCTCCGTGGTCATGAAGGTCGTCGCCCCGTCGCGCAGTCGGCCGACGAGCACCGAGGCCGTCGACACGCTCGGGAAGTCGAGCCGGATCCAGACCTTCCCGTCGGGCTCGAAGTCGGTGTTCGTCGACGCCGCGTGCTGCCGCGTCAGGACGAAGGCGTCGCCCGCGGTCAGCTCGCCGAGGGTGACCGACTTCACCTTGGGACCGGGGATGGTGTTGGGGCACTTCACTGCTTGCTTCCTTTCGTGCGATGCGATGTTGCTTGGCCGGCGCACGCCGGGCACAGGTCGTGCCTCGTGCCCGCCACCTCGGAGACGGCCGTCACCCAGCCGTCGGCGCGCGCCGCGTTGAGGGCGGACCCGGGCCCGGACTCGGCGCGGAAGGCGATCCCGCACGGGCGCCCGTCGAACCCGAGCCCGTCGCAGGTGATCGTGGTCGTGACCTTGCGGCTCATGATTCCTCCCCTTCCTCGGTCTCCGAAAACGGCGCGCTCACTGCTCGGGCCCTTTCGCGCGGTCTTTGAACGCGAGGATCTTCGCGGCATCGAGCGCGCACTTCTTGCCCCCGGCGAAGCCGTGCGCGAAGGCCTCGGCGAGATCCTCGCCGGTGTAGACACACTCGTCGGGGTCCTCGTCGAGCGGGCCGCGGTGCGCCTCGGCCCACTGCTCGCCAAGTTCGCGGTCCGCGTCGGTGGGCTCGAAGGTCAGTTCGGCCTTGCGGGCCGCCGCCTTTCGCTTGGCGACGCTGCGCTCTAAGGCGCCGGCCATCGCTGCTTCGTGCTCCTCGTAGAGCCTGCGGCCGGCGTCGGTGAGCACGTATCCCTCGAAGGTCTCGCGGCCGTGAACCCACTTCACCAGGCCGCGCCGGGCGAGGGCTTTGCAGCTTGGGACGAACCCCTCGTAGCTGCCGGTTTCACCGATCTGGACCAGGGCCGCGTGCATGCGGTCGGTCAGCTCGTCGCTTTTTCGCTTACTCATGGTCGGCTTTGATCTCCAGCAAGTTGCTGGACCTGGGGATGACAATAAGCCGCGAGGCGAGGACGTCGCCGTCCTGGTAGGGGACGCTGACGCCCATGACTTCGAGCCGGGGCGCTTCGCCATCAAGCGTGCGAACTTTGGCCTCGCGCAGCTGGACGATGGACCCGTCGCTGAGTCGGACCTTGATCGCAGGGAGGTCGCAGATCCAGCCATCCTCGTCGAGCGACGTGGTGATGTCGATGTTGCCTTGCTTAGCCAAGGGGCATGTCCTCCGCCTCGGCCTCGGCCTCGCGCACAACGGCCTCGCACTCTTGCTGGAGCGCCTTTTTGGTGTCGAACACCTGCTCGGTGTCCTCGTAATCGGCTTCGGTCTCGGGGTCGTTGCGCATCCACAGCCGCCACTTCTTGCCGACGCGGCGCGCCTTGAAGTAGCCACAGCGGCTGACGTACTCGGGCACGGGCTTGTCGCCGATGCCGACCCACTTGAGGACGTTGGGGTGTTTGGCGGCCTCGGCCTCGGCCTCGGCCTTGCGCATCGCCTCTTCGGCGGCGAGCTGGTCGGGGGTCTTTTTGAGCGGTGCGGGCGGGTGGTCCATGGCGTTGATTCCTTTCAGTTCGAGAAGTTCGTCCTCGGTGAGATCCATCAGGTACTTCTTTCGGTGACGTGGACGCGCCACGCCTCGCCGTTGAGATCTTGTCCCCAAAACTCCATGCCGCCTTGGCCGTCGTCGGTGGAGCCTTCGCACTCGTCGCCCAGCTCGCTGACGATGGCGTCGCGCATGCTGTAGCCGTCGACGTGGACGATCTCAGTGTGCGAAACGGATCGACCGATAGCGTCGGCGACGAGCTGGGTTGCCGCGTTGTATTCGTTGGCGTTGAAGATGGTCACGACGGTGGCGTTTTCCTTTCGGGGCTTGGTTGTGTGGCGTGAGGGGCGAAGACCCGGGGCCGAGAGACTCGACCCCGGGCGCTTCGACGCTCAGGCGACGTCGACGGCCTCGGTGGCACCGAGGGCCTTTTGTTCCTCGGCCTCGCGCTCGGCCTCGGCGGCGGAGAGCGCCGCGAGCCCGGTGGCGGTGTCGAGGATGCCGTGCAGCTTGATCGAGGTCTGCGGCAGCGACATGACCGCGGTCTGCTTCATGACCTCCGTGAAGGCGTTGTAGAGCCGCCACGCCGTGTTGCCGTCCTTGGCGAACTCGGGGTGGTTGGGGTCGCGCCACTGTTCCAGCACCTTGACGATCCGGCTGCTCGGGATGACCCGGGCGTCGAGGGCCTGGATGACGAGGTCGTGCGCTTCGAGGCGCGAGAACTCGTGCTGCTTGTAGTGGGCCATGCGAACCTCCTGGGAGTGTCGCGCGGCGCCCAGCTTGCCGACCGCCTTGCGCACGACACCGGGCAGGTCGCGGACGATGTTTTTGGTGTGCTTGCGGCCGAGACGGATCTCGCCGGAGAAGCACAGGTTGTCGCAGACGAACACGCCGTTGCCGACGGCCAGGGCCGCGGGGAAGCGCTTGTCGTGGCTGTTGCGCAGCCCGACCACGAGGGTGCTGTCGGCGTCGGCCTTGGCGTCCTCGCGCTCGACCTGGATCATGCCGAAGTAGCGCAGCCCGTTGTTGGCCAGCGCGTGCACGTCGTGGACGATGCGGTAGCCGGAGTCGAGCACCGACTCGTAGACTTCGTCGATGAGCAGGTGGTGGGGGATCGGGTGCCAGGTGTCGGAGGCTTGCGGGGTCTCGACTTTCTTGACGTCGGACTCGGTCACCTTGTAGCCACCGGCGTGGAGGCAGAGATCGATTTTTCGGGACATGGCGTTTCTCTCTTTCGGTCGGGTTGGTTGCGCCGGTCGATTCCGGCAGTTCAAGGAGTCTAATCGCTGGCGAGGATTCTGTCAACCCCCTGCGATTCTATCAGGTGCGGGATTCGCTCAGCTTGCCTCGCTGGTCGAGGTCGAGCTGGGAGCCGGCCACGACGCCGGCCTGGTAGGCGCCCCAGTCGCGCGTCTCCTCGCGGTCGGCGGCGGGCTCGGGGTTGAGGACGTTTTCGTAGAAGCTGCGGGCCTCGGCGGCGCGGCTGTCGAGCCGTGCGATGGCCGTGTCGATGCGGGCGAGGGCGGTCGAGGACTCGGCGCGGGCGGTCTTGCGGGCGGCCTTGCGGGCGGCCTCTTGGGCCTCTTGCAGGCGCCAGTGGATCGTGTCGACGGCGCCGACGCGGAAACTTTCGAGCGCGGTGCGGACTTTGGCTCGCTTGGGCAGCGCCGCGCGAAAACACATGGCGAGGCGGTCGATCTCCGAGGTCAGGTAGGTATAGAGCCGCTGGACGTTGAGCGCGTCCTCACGTGCGCCCACCAGGCAAAGGTCCATGGCGCCGTTGTCGTCGGCGTTGAAGTAGACTTCGCAGCCGTTGACCTCGGCGAGGTCTTGGCACAGCCGGATCTTCCAGGTGGCGATGCGCTTGCCGGTCGCTAGCGGCATGTCGGGGTGGTCGGAGACGGCCCAGCGGTCTTTGCTGGTGCCGTCGTCGAGCAGCGCCACGTCGATGTTGTGGCGCTCCATGAGCCGCTGCGCGTGGGCGGCCGCGTTGGCGGCCTCGTCTACGTTGCTGGACTCGGCGAGCTTGAGTAGCTTGCGGATTCGGTCAACGATCTTGGTCTGAGTCATGGCGTCCTTTCAATCAACGGTAGCCGGTGGTCAGGATTCTGTCAACTTTCGTTCTCGTAGACTAGATCCCAGTAGACGTTCCAGAGGTGGTCCGTGTTGTCGTTCGATACGGGGTACCCGTGCTTTTGGAGGATCTCGGCGAGCGGAGTATCTCGCAGGACGGAAGTGTCGCCACCAGTCGGGATCACGGGAACTTCTCCGATCTCTTTCAGGATTTCTCCGATCGCCGCGGTCACAGTTCGCTCCAGCGCTCGGGGTCGTAGGCTTCGAGGGTGTCCCAGAACATCGACGACTCGCGGTTGTTGTAGGCCTTGAGGGCGGTCGAGATCTGGGCGAGGGACAGCTGCTCGGTCGCCACCAGGAAGGCGAGGATCGAGAATCCGGCGGAGCGCTCCTCGGTGCGCGAGGCGGTGAACAGCTGCGAGATCGTCGAGGGCTCGACGTGCTCTAGCGCGGGGAGCAGCGCCTCGATGCGCAGGTCTCGCTCGTCGCGCTTGTCGGTCCGCTCGCCGTAGTTGAACAGCTTCGGATCGTCGCCGAGCTGGCGGGCCCGCAGCTGGCGCTCGCCGCTGTAGCTTGACCCGGGCCGCGTGATCACGGTGCGCTCAATGAGCGGCAGGTTGGGGTCGTCGCCCAGGTGCTCGGTGCGCGACTCGACGACGAGGTAGCGGCCCGCTTCGAAGGTCGCACTGAGCCAGAAACTCCGGCGGGTTCGCAGGTCGGGACACGGGTTCTCGACGTCTCTGGCGATCCGGTACAGGCCGGGCTGAATGGTCTTGCGAAGTTCCAGGATCTCGTCGGAGGGGAGGATCTCGGGGTTGGGCTTTTTGGGCATGGTGGCGGTTCCTTTCGGGGGTCGCGGGGTGAGACGCACCGGGCGACTGATTGATTCAATCACCCGGCGCAGTCAGGTTAGCAGTTCGGCCCGTAGACCCACGTCGTCATGGTGCTCCAGCCACTATGCCCCGCCATGTTGATCGGGCGGTCGAGGATGAAGCCGATCATCATGCCGAGCGCCGAGGCGCGTTCGAGGAGATTGGCGACGTGCTGGCGCGCGTCGGCCATGTTGTCGTGGTCCTGGAACCGCGGGTAGGAGAAGACGTAGTTTGGTCCGCGCTGCGCCGCGACGGTGCCGAACTCAGCCTTTTTCTCGACGATCTTGTAGCCGCGCGGGTCGATGCCCCGGAGCGTGCCGGCGAGGCCTTTGTCGCCCTCGCGGCTGATCTCGTCCTGGAGGATGTGCGAGACCGGGACGCCGCCGCAGTAGCTGTAGGCGCACTCGATCATGGCGAGCGTGTCCTCGGGGTCGAGGCCATCCCAGCCGTTGACCTCGGCGAACTCCGGGCTGGGCTTGTGAGCGACGATGCTGATCTCGACGTTGATCGGGAAGTCCTCGAACTCCTCTTCGCCGGTGGCCTCGAACATGTCGAGGATCTCGATGAACAGGCCAAACTGTCGCTGCTCGCCGTCTTCGAGTCCGAAGACCCACGAGGGGTTGGTGGCGTAGAGGTAGCAGGTGCCTCCGTCGTCGCGGATCTCTTGAATCTCGGGGGTCGTCATGGCGGGTTCCTTTCGTCGGGGTGGGTAGGGCTAGACTCCGGTTGACAGAATCTATTCAATCAATCAAGTTGCCCTGCGCGTCTCGCGGGCGGGTGTCGGGGTAGGTCTTCTCGTCGAACTCGTGCCACGAGTAGTCGTCGAAGTACAGGCAGCCGCCTTTGAGCACGTAGCGCTCGGCGTCCGGGCCGAACGCATCCCAGAGGCCCACGCCGTGCCCCATGGCGCCCATGGCGGCGTAGTGGCCGAACATCTCGGCGGTGCGCGGCCGGTCGCCGCCGCGGCGGGACTCGGAGATCTCCGCGGCCTTGGCGAAGATTCTATCGAGCGTGTATCCGTGGATCTCTTCCAGTTGGCGGGCCAGCTCGAAGGCGATCCAGACCGCGGACGGGTCTAGCTCGTCGGGCATGACGTCGAAGATCTGCGAGCCGGCGGCGTAGTGCGGCCCGACCTGCTCGGAGTAGTCGGCCCAGGCGCAGGCGAAAAACGCTCGCGCCATGTGGCGCACGATCTCGTTTCGGGTGTCGGTGG
>Ga0180431_10010494_pt1 | contig 10287 bp, 11 predicted proteins | sample SS_ome_11_FD_132459 | JGI IMG/M metagenome (GOLD analysis project Ga0180431, IMG submission 132459) | Hypersaline lake sediment archaeal communities from the Salton Sea, California, USA - SS_1_MS_1 metaG | ecosystem: Environmental > Aquatic > Non-marine Saline and Alkaline > Hypersaline >... | reverse complement strand
TATAATCATCTTGGTGAGTCATTTCGGTCTCCTTTTTTTGGTATAGATAACCTATTTAGGATACTCCTGACTCACCGCCTTTTGTTAAGGTTCGGCATTTTACAGAAGAAATGTTACACTAACCTATCCGGTGTTGAATGCCATATAATCAACAAAGGAAAAGTCAGTTTGTTAACAGGAGGCATGATGGTACTAAAAATATTTCAGTATATCGCGGCGATCGGTACAATTGGAACAGGGTTTTTTGCTCTGCTAAAGCCAAAATCCGCACAGGGATTTACCGGCTTGCAGCTGCCCGGCGCAAGAGGAGTCACAGAGATGCGTTCGATCATGGGGGGATTGTTTATCGCTCTGGGAGCGGCTCCAATTATTTTTCAATCGGAGGCAATGTTTCTGATGCTGGGGATCGCATATCTCGCGATTGGTGCGGTCCGTGCTGTGTCTATGTTTGTCGATGGCTCGCTGGAACCGTCCAACTACATCAGTTTGGCGGTGGAAATTGTGTTCGGGATCATTTTGGTCTTATAATTGGACCTATATAAGACCTCAGTTTCATCTTGACAAGCTGTGTTTTTCAGATAAAAATACAGCACATCCCCGATGACCAATTGCGATAACGCTATTTGAATGGAGGACAACTATGACGAAAAAAATGAAAAAAATAGGCAGTATGGTTGCTTTACTGATGCTCGTGCTGCTGGCTGCCTGTGGTGCTGCGGAAGAAGTAGAACCCACGCCGGATCTCAATGCGGTAAAAACCGAGGCTGTTCAAGCGGCTATGGCGGAATTGACTGCTATCGCGGCGCTGGCAGACCCAACCGAAACGCAACCAGCTCCGACGATGACCCCCCTGCCAACGGCAACACTGTTCGTGCCGACCAGCGCCTCCAGCGCGTCCGGAGGATCAAGCGGCGGTTCCAGCGGTGGATCTGGCGGCAGTTCCGGAACACCGATTCCGACTGCCACGCCGGATGCATGGCGATGTGAGATTGTTGACGAATATCCGCTTGATAAACCACAAATGACCGGTTGGATCTATGACCGCCATTTTATTATCAAGAATATTGGAACAGCCACCTGGCTGGCGAGCGATGTGTACGTGGAGTATGATGATACCTGCAAAAGATGTGAGAATATTACTTACCAGACCAAATTTAATATTTCAAAAAATGTAGCGCCAGGCGATACTATTGATATTGTGTTTGACGTGGCAGTGCCGACCAATCCGGTAGATCCTCCGGGGTACACCATGGCATGGGATATGATCAGTGAAAACGCCGGGCTGATTTGTGAATTCTGGAACAATGTTCCTTCAACATACCCCGCTCCCACAAAAACACCCGATAATTAAGTAGAAACCGAAAGAGAACAGGCGCTTCTTTATTGAAGTCACCCCAAACAGGGCCATCAATAAAAAGAGCGTTGGGCGCGAAATGACCAGGCACCTTAATGGAAAAGGTGCCTGTTTTTATGTATCCCCATCCGTTTTGATAGAAAGAGACGGTTTGAAAGCAAATCTTATTGGATGGTTTACCCTTTCCATTTCAGGAAAATGGTTTTGCACTCTGATTGCCAGATTAAATGAAAAACCTCCTGTTATGTTTCACGGGAGGTTTTTATCATCTTTAGAAGGGCAGATAGTGGCGCGGATTCTGCCTGCCGTAGGATTCACCGATGATCTCAAAATGCAGATGGGGGCCGCTGGAATTGCCGGTGTTGCCCATGTATCCAATCACATCACCCTGGGTGACAAATGAGCCACAGCCGACATTCAGGGAGTCCAGGTGCGCATACAGGGTCTGGTAGCCGTTTCCATGGTCAATCGCAACCACATTCCCATACCCCCAATCGTTCCAGCCCGCGTATACGATTACGCCATTGTCCACTGCGTATAAAGGATTCCCAAGATCGCCACCCAAGTCCACGCCATAATGGTTAATTGCGGGCGAAAAGTCATACCCGGACAGGTAATGTTCGGTGGTTGGCCAAATATATGTGCCAGTACCAATTGGGCCGGTTGTGGCGGGCGCACAGCGACCGTCGCCCCAAATTGCCGATTCAGCGGGTTCTTCACGGGCCAGGATGGACATTGTCCAGTCATAGAAATAGCGGGAGCCGCCGGGCGCAAATAATACGGTTCCTGGCTCAATATTTGGATTGGCAAAGTCCCCCACACTCTCGACAGTCAGATTATTCCCTTCCCAGCTGAGAATATCTTCCGTTGTGACATTAAGACCATTGGCAACACCGTTCAGCCCATCGCCTTCATGCCATGTATACAGAACACCATCCACGGGAGGAATCTTCAGTACCTGGCCAGGGTAGATGGCAGCTGGATTATCGCGCAGGATTTCGTAATTGGTCCACAATAAAGTTTCCGGGTCTAATCCAAATGATTCTGCGATCCCATAAATCGTATCGCCTTCAACAACAGCGTATTCTGTAAAGGCTGTCCGGGATGCCGCGGCAACGGGCGCGGAAGTATGGGAGTCCGCTGATTTGGATAATCCTTCAACTTCTGAAACACCCTCAAAAGCCGGAAGCTCAAGCGGCTGACCGTTTTGCCCGCCTGCGGCAAAGGCTGCAGGTTCTGGGCTGGCATTCGCAATTTCTTCATCAACGAAATTGCCGCGCATAACCCAAACCACCAATCCGACCAGCCCAATAGTCATCATGGCAGAGCCGACCCTCAGGGCGATATCACTTAAGCCGAATTTAGAAATCCGCTCCCAGATCGCATTCCAACCCGATTGATTGGTCTGATCCTGTTGGGAAGGCGGGGATTTCTTTTCAAATATTTTTTCACCATCTGGTGATGGAAATTCGTCAAACATATGTACCTCGATTTGCTATCATAACACAGGAATTTTGAATTATTACCCTGGAAATATTAGAAATATAATAAAAAGTGTATGGAACGTAAGCATATGAAATAAAGGATAGAATAATCCAATGGAAGCGATTAAGTATATTCGAACGCAAATTGCTGCACAATTAAACCAGAAAAAGCTATATCTTGCAACCGCAGAATCCTGTACCGGTGGTCTGTTGGGCCATTGGATCACCGATAAGCCGGGAAGCTCCGCGTTTTATGTGGGCGGCGTCATTGCGTATGCAAACCAGGCGAAGGTGGATTGGCTGCAGGTCAGTGAAGACTGTCTGGACCGCCAGGGAGCTGTCAGCCGGGCAGCAGTGGAATTGATGGCATCCGGCATTCGCAATGCTTTTTCCGCCCAATATTCCCCTGTATCAATATTGGGTGTCTCAATTTCCGGGATTGCGGGCCCAAGCGGCGGCACGAAGGAAAAACCGGTGGGTACGGTTTGGATCGCGGTTGAATCCGTTTTTGGAAAGCAGGCGGAGAAATTCCTGTTCACAGGCGAGCGAGGGGAAATAAAACACCAAGCAGCCCAAGCGGCATTAACGATGGTGCTGGCGCATCTGATTGCGATATAAGAATGGGATGAAATTATCTTACTGGCCGAGGCGCTGGCGTTCCTGATCGACGATCTCGTGATCCAATTTTTTGAATAATGGCTGTGGTTTATTGAAAGCATCCCCCGGTTGGAGCGCGCTTTTTTCCCACGACCCGCTTGCATCTGCGGGAGCATACATCAGGACAGTGTGTTCTCCAACTTCATCTGAAACCGAACGGGTAACCTGTTTTCCAAAAAGCTGTCCCTGATATCCAAGATATTCATGCAGGCGCTGGCAGGTGTGCGGTAAGTAAGGCGCGAACAGGATTTTTAGGTTATCGATCGCTTTCATGGCAACAAAAACGACCCGGCCGGCCTGGTCTTTATCCGTTTTGATCAGCTTCCAGGGCGCTGTGCGGTCCAAGTATTTATTGACTTCGGCCGCCAGCCGCATGGCTTCATTCAGGGCAGCACGCAGCTGCACGGATTCGAGTTCTTTTCCAACCGTGTCAAAACCAGCCTCGATCGCTGCCAAAAGGGATTCATCTTCCGCGGTTAATTCACCCGGCTGGGGAATGACACCTTCCCAGTGTTTGTACGCGAAGGATAATACGCGGTTGGCGAGATTGCCCCAAGTAGCGACCAACTCATCGTTATTACGGTGGTAGAACTCTTCCCAATCCCAATCAGAATCACGCGTTTCGGGCATGATGGTGGTGAGGTAATAGCGCAAGGGATCCGGATCATATCTGCTGAGGAAATCCAATCCCCATACCGCCCAATTGCGGCTGCCGGATATCTTTTTCCCCTCCAGGTTTAGGAACTCATTGGCGGGAACATCATAGGGAAGCACGAACGGTTCCTGTTTTTCTTCTCCATAGAAATCATCAAAAGCGGTGCCCGCGCCGGCTAATTCTGCCGGCCAGATGATGGCATGGAAGGGAATATTATCCTTGCCGATAAAGTACAAAGTTTTCGCGGATTGGTTTTTCCACCAATCACGCCAGGCGTTCGGGATACCCTGGAGTTTGCTCCATTCGATGGAGGCGGAAAGATAGCCGATGACAGCCTCAAACCATACATACAGGCATTTACCTTCCCAGCCTTCTTCTGGAACGGGGATACCCCATTCCAGGTCGCGCGTGATGGGGCGGCCACGCAGCCCTTCGGACTGAATTTGTCCTAGGGATTGGCGCAGTACGTTGGGGCGCCAATACGATTCACGTTTTTTAAGGAAGGATGCGATGTCGTCCTGCAGCGTTCCGAGATCGAGGAAAAAATGTTCGGTTTCACGCAATTCTGGCGCTGACCCATCAATTTTTGTGCGCGGATTGAGCAATTTGGCCGGGTCAAGCAAGTTTCCGCACTGGTCGCACTGGTCACTGCGGGCGCTTTCATAACCGCAGATATAGCAGGTTCCTTCGACATAGCGATCCGGCAGGAAGCGCTCCTGTTTTGGAGAATACCATTGTTTCTGCGTTTCTTTATACATGAAGCCATTTTCAAGCAGCGCGTTAAACATAGCCTGGGAGACTTTAAAGTGGTTTTCCGTGTGGGTGGACGTGAAGAGATCATAGGTGATCCCTAATTTCTGAAAGAGGTCAAGAAACCCTTTGTGAAATCTTTGATAGACTTTTTCCGGGTCGATGCCTTCGGATTCGGCTCGAACCGTGATGGGCGTTCCATGGGAATCTGTGCCGGAGACCATCAGCACGCGGTTTTTCTTGAGGCGGTGATAGCGCGCAAAGATGTCGGCCGGAAGGTACGATCCGACCAAATTTCCAACATGAATTTGCGCATTTCCATACGGCCAGGCAACGGCGACCAAAACAGATTCAGGCATTCTTTCTCCCTTAAAAATGAAAGTAAAATCAGATTGTATCATGTTTCATTTTGCCCTATTTTTGACCTAACCAACCTAACCAAATCGGAGGAAAACATGGCAACACAAGCATCAGAATGGCGTAAAGCGATCGACGCAATCCGAATGGAGGCGTTGAGCGATATTTTTGAAAAACCAAAACCCATTATCGGTATGGTCCATTTACCACCTTTGCCGGGCAGTGTTGGATACACTGGATATGGTATGCAGCAGATTATCAATTTCGCGCTGCGGGATGCTGCAACACTGCAGGAAAACGGAATTGATGGGTTGATCGTTGAAAATATGTGGGACCTGCCATTTGCGGTAGGAATGGATGTATCCCCTGAGCAGATGTGCGCGCAGGCGGTAGCAGCGGCAGCGGTTGTGCGGGAGGTTGATGTTCCGGTGGGCATCAATGTTGTGCATAATGGAAGCCGCGTATGCCTGGGAATCGCTATTTCAGCAGGAGCTTCGTTTATACGCGTGTGCTTGCTGACCGGCGCCCAAGTATGGGACACGGGTGAATTTGACCACGGGTGCGCGCGGGAACTACTTTCGGCGCGCAAGATGGCGCAGGCTGAACATATCAAGTTGTTCTGTGATGTGGATAAGAAACATTCTGTACGATTTCCGGGAATTGACCTGGCAACACATATTGAATGGACTGATTTCTACCTGGGAGACGCATTGATCATCAGTGGAAGTATGACGGGCAATGCACCGGACATCAGCAAGGTAAAGGAGGCGAAACGCGTAGCGAAAGGGCGCCCGATTCTGATGGGAAGCGGGATGACAGCTGAGAATATCGCGGAATTCATGCGTGTTGCAGATGGCGCAATTGTAGGGTATGGGCTAAAACCCAAGGGACACCCAGACCAGCCAGTTGACGGGAACAAGGTGCGCCATTTCATGGAAGCGGTGGAGCAGGTGCGATGAGCGATGCAGCCCGCTGCCTGGTGATCGGGGATATCAACATTGATTTTAATTTGCAAACCGCGGCATATCCGAAAGAAGGCGGAGAAGCGCATGCTGATGAATCCGATATGCGATTGGGGGGATCGGGTTGCAACACAGCCATACAACTGCATCTGCTTGGAATGCCGTGCGTGCTGGCAGGGCAGATTGGTGATGATGTATTTGGTGATTTTGCGATGCGGTATATGCAAATCGCGGGGCTGCCGACAAATATGGTGCGCAGGCAGCGGAAAGCACCGACCGGTTTTTTTATGAATGTGATCACAGCTGATGGCGAGCGGACCATGTTTGGGAACCGCGGAGCGAACGCAATCCCCATTTCACAGAGAGCATTAGGAGAGATGCTGGGGGAATGCGACCACCTGCATTTTTCTGGATACACCCTGTTGGGTAAAGAACAGTTTGCAGTCATGCAAGCACTGATCCGCCTGGCAAATGAAGAGAACAAAAGCGTAAGCTTTGACCCCGGCTACTGCACGGCGCAGAATGTCAGCGAGCGCATCTTACCCCTGCTGCCGATGGTAGATTATTTTCTGCCAAGTCTGGATGAGCTGCAACTGCTGGTGCCGAACACACCAGCAGGCGAAGCGATCCGGTACATACTGGATAAAGGATGCGGCGCGGTGGTGTTAAAGATGGGCGGGGAAGGTAGTCGATTTTCCAACGGATCGACCGAAGCACGGGTGGAAGCCTGCCGAAAAGAGGGCGCTGTGATTTACGACACGACCGGAGCGGGCGATGTTTTTAACGCGGGGTTCTTATACCGCATTCTGTCAGGCCAAGATGCGCGGGAGGCTCTGCGTTTTGGGAATAAGACCGCCTTCGCGATGATTACCCAGCCGCATGGACTTATGGATAGGCTCAACACGACAGCTGATTAACACGCGACAAAAATGCGACAAAATGCGACAGTTAAAAAATCAAGAGATTCGTTTCTTAAAAACGAAACCATCCCAATATACCCCGGGGTGATTCCAATATAAGGTTTGGATGAAACGCCGTTAATTCTTTTTTGAAGCTTTTGTATCAAAACGAATATTGGATTCCCCGTTGAAGAAGGCCACCTGGTTGCGGCCGAAGGATTTGGCGGCATACAGGGCGGCATCCGCCTGGGTGATCAATTCTTCACAAACCGAAGCGCGCGCGATGGGATAGGTGGCGGCGCCCATACTTAGCGTTACGGACAGGCGCTTGTTGGCCCAGCGCAGTTCCGTGGTTTCTACCGCACGGCGGATGCGCTCAGCAGATATGCCGGCATCAACCATACCCGCACCGGTGAGCATCAGCAGGAATTCCTCGCCACCATAGCGGCAGACCATGTCTTCCGCGCGCAGATTGCTTTCCAACGCGGCGGCGACCATTTTCAGAACTTCATCGCCAGCGTCATGTCCGAAGGTATCGTTGAAATCTTTGAAGTGGTCGATGTCTGCCATGACGATGCTGAGGGGTGTGCCGTGGCGCAGGGAGCGGGAAAATTCTTCCTTCAAGCGGCGCAGGCCGAAACGGCGGTTGAGGATCATGGTGAGGTCGTCGACCGCGGCCAGTTCGGTGATCTTGCGGTGCAGCATGGCATTATCCAGATTGGGTGCGGCAAAGGTACGCAGCGCATTGAGCGCCGCGAGCTGCTGTGGATTGAGCTGGCTGCAGGCAGCGGTGAGCACGACCAGACCGACCGCTTTCTGTTTGGCAGTGAGGGGAACGAGGACGATGGCGCACGGTTGCATTTTTCCGATGGGCGTGGAGTGGCCGATCCAGCTCCAGCCATCTTCTTGGGAATATACACGTACTTCAGCGGAGGTGATTGCCTGATGGAGCGGGCCAAAGGCGTTCAGGCTGTTTTCTTTCATTTCATCCTGGATATCTGTGCCGAAATGGGACAGGAGGCGCAAGCGATCGGCTGCCACGCTGTAGAGCAGGCCGGAGGGTGCCTGGATGGTATCGGCGATATTGCGCAGGATGTCCGCGGCGACTGCTTCCACTTCGATGTGCTGCATAAGGCTGGCGTTGAGCTGGCGGGTCTGACTTTCCAATTTAAGGCGATTGAATATCTCCCAGGTCATATTGTTGAAGGATTGGGTGATATCGCCGATGATATCGCGGCTGGCGACTTCCAGGGCGCAGTCCTTCTCGCATTCGGCGGCGTTCAATTCCACATCTTTGATATTTTCATTGACATGGTACATGCCTTTCTGCAGGCGGATCAGCTCGCGCGAGACGACGACACGAAAGATGGAGAAGTTGGCGATTCCCACGACCAGGCCGGCGGCCACGCACATGACGAAAAATATGGGGGTGAGGGCGCGATCGGTCTTGAGCACGATGCGGGCGAAGGGCGGGAAAAGCAGGCCCACCGCCAGGCCAAAAGCAAGCATCGAAACCAGCAAATTTTTGAGGACGCTGCGCTGACTATTTTTGTTTAAATTTTCCTGAACATTCATCGTTTTTTCCTATTTCCGAGCCATATTTAAAAATACCCAATTGTATTTCACGTATAAAATCTAATGAAAAAGGTGCAATATATGTGCCATTGTGTATGCGGAGAGGAGAAATTAACGGGCAGGGCGTTTAGGCGGTGATGGGATGTTCCCAAGAAGGAGGTGTGACTAACCGAGCAGGCGGTTGACCTGGTCGATGAGGTGGGGAATATCCAGGGGTTTGGACATGGTGACCAGTGCGCCAGCTTGAATGCTTTCCAAAATAAAATTTTCACTGGCATAGGCTGTCATCAGAATGACCGGTGTATCGGGGTAGTCTCGTTTGACAAGGCGCGTCAATTCAACGCCATTGATTTCTTTCATGCGAATGTCGCTGAGAACCAGATGGAAGGTTTCTTTTTCCAGCAATTGGAGGGCTTCCCGCGCGGACGTTACGGCAGTAACGCGCAAATTTTCCAATACAAAAATATCGCGGAGGGTATTGACCTGGTTTTGGTCATCATCAATAATTAAAATATAGTGGCTGGAAGAATCTTTCTCCATAATTAGATCCTCAACGCTGCGATGACGATGTATATTTGATTAATTATACACAAATATTTTTGTTGTTGCTAGACCACGCAACCGACGATAGGTCACGCGAACCTAACGCGAGAATTTTTGTTCACGGATGAGGGAGATGATTCCTGCTGCCAGCAGGCTACCGGCACAGGCAGCCATTATCGATTGATGTCCTCTATGATTTTGAGGATCTCGCTGTTTTCCGGGATGTCGGACATTTGGTGGCCATAATGGGCGTAGCGGGTGATACCTGCTTTGTCGATGATGACCTGGGCGGGCATGCGGCCGAGTTTGAAAAGATTGACCTGCTGGCCGAAGCGTTTCAGGACGGTATGGCCGGGGTCTGGCAGGCCGATGAAGGGCAGGTTGTGGGCTTTCCAGTATTTTCGGAAGGCGGCGGCGTTATCCGGGCCAACGACGATCACACGCGCGCCGAAGGAGAGAAAGTGATGATTATCCTGGCGCAACTGCGCCATGTGCCGGCGGCAGAAGGGTCATTGCAGGCCGCGGTTGAAGACCAGGACGATGTTTTTCTTTTTTCTGAAATCGGATAAGGTGATGGATTTTCCGGTGAAATCTTCCAGCGTAAAATCCGGCGCTGTTTTATCGACGGCTACTTTTGGCATATTTTCCTTTTATTGGTTTTATTGATTATACAGGAAGAAGAAATTCGCGAAGGTTTCGATAAACGCCGCGGGGCATTCTTCCAGAGGGAGGTGGCCGGCAAGTTCATAGTGGACGTCCAAGCCATTGACCGTGATGAAGCGGCTGTCTGGGCCGGCCAATTGGCGGGGCGGAAGGGTGTTTTCGAGGGGCGGGACAGGGACAAGGAAGGGTCCGAGGATGATGAATAAGAAGGTTTTGTGTTTGATGGTGCCTATGTTTATAACTATGATGGAAAATATCATACTAAAGCTTGGATTCAAGTATCAAGTGCAACCGTGATTATTTAAGATTACCACAGGCGATTTGAATGACAAGCACTTTCTCGGCCTTGTGTTCAATCGATTCTCAACAAACTGAATATCCTCGTTGG